>Ga0126381_100001900_pt1 | contig 22435 bp, 52 predicted proteins | sample PanSoiMetPlot_28_FD_96465 | JGI IMG/M metagenome (GOLD analysis project Ga0126381, IMG submission 96465) | Tropical forest soil microbial communities from Panama - MetaG Plot_28 | ecosystem: Environmental > Terrestrial > Soil > Tropical forest > Bulk soil | place: Panama | collected 2016-02-17 | reverse complement strand
GTCCGCCCCGCCATCTGGGCAGGGGGTCGACTGGGGTCACCGATCGTCCAGCGCAGTCGACTACACTCGAAGCTGGTCACCGATGGTCGCGTGAGGTCGACTACACTCAAGCGCACTCGAAGCTGGTCACGCGCACTCAGGTAGGGTCAGGGAGGGTCACGCGCACTCACCGATGGTCGCGCCTGGTCACCGATGGTCGCCTGCCCTCACCGATGGTCGCTTGTAGTCGACTAGCGACTGACCTCAGGCGACCCAACCTGACCATCTTCGACCTCAGTCGAGCGAGTCTGACCACCTTCGACCCTAGTCGACCCCGCGCGACCCTACCTGGCCACCGTTGGGTACGTTTGACCCTAGTCGACTAGCGTCGAACCTGGTCGCTGCGGGCATGCCATGTGGGTAAACGGAGGTCGCCTCCGATTCGCTTTTTCCGGAAAAACCGGGTAGAATCAGCCTATGGCTGATTTTCCTACTTCGCTCCGCCCGACGGGCGCGCGCTTCGCGCGCCCGGGCGGTTCGAACGGATTTTCGGTAACGCGCCGAGGGGCGCAACGCTCGGATCACTTCGAACGGAATTTCGCTATTAAGTCCAGGGAGCACTCGGTAATCGCCCGTACCTACGGTTCGAGTCTCCGGCTAGCGAATGATTTTTCGAAGCCCGCACGCTCCGCTTTTTGATAAGTAAATACTTTCGAATCCCCCCTTTTCTAGGGCATAATCGAACGCACGTTCGATCGTGCCCTCGGGATTTCGACCGATAGGCGTTTTCGAACGCATTTTCGGTCGACCTCATCCCGGAGGTTGAGGTTCGAATACGGGGACCTCATTACTCTCCGTATTCGTTCCCCTACCATCCGGTAGGAAATCAGCCCGTAGAACGGGCATTCGAAAAGGGGAAGTAAAATGACCGCGAACTCGAACGCAAGCCGTCGTCCGTCCGCAGCCGCCCGCATCGCCGAACTTGAGGCGCAACTCGCCGAGAGCAACGCGAAGCTTGCGGAGGCGGAGGCAGCCAAGGCGGCTGCCACGAAGGCTTCGCACGAGTCAGGGTACAAGGGTTACGCCACCAAGGAGATCTCTCCGGCGGTCAACCGATTCGTTGAGTGGCTGCTCGTCGAATACCCTGAGCTTTACCCGTCCGTCGACGCCATCGACGTCCGGCTGGTCTTCATCGCGAACAAGGCGTACTCGCACTTCCAGAAGAGCAACGCTAACCGGGACGCGTCCGGTAAGGCACTCGGCCGGCGCAAGACCGCGTAGGTAATCGCCTAGTCGGAGGCAGGGCTACGGTCCTGCCTCCGGTTAAGTGACTACGGTACGTAGGCACTAGAAAAGGGGATTGTGATGAACGACGCCGGTAGCAGCAGCACCACCGATGGCGCTAGCGACGAGCAGCGTATCGCCGAACTAGAGGCAGCACTAGCATCTAGCAAGGCTAAGCTAGCTCAAGCATCAGCTAAGCAGCCTCAGGACCGGAAACCCAGGAAGACTAAGGCACTCAGCCGGAGAGCTAAGGCTCAGGCCCTAGTCGACTGGTTCATCGTCGACTCCCTCAAGGATGCTTACGCCTACCTTGAGGACATGGGCGAGTAGTTGCCCTGTGGGAAGCGGAAAAGGAATTCAAAAAAGGAACTCCCTTTTCCGCAGCCCGCAGAGTGACCACCCGGTCACGGATAGAAAAGGGGATTGTGATGCAAGACGACGAGATCGAAGTCACGGTCGAGTACGTCAAGGTCAAGACTTGGGATGACCTAACTCCCGAGCAACAGACCGAAGCGCTCGAAATGATCGTCGAGAACGGCATCGAAATCGAAGACGTCCTGATGGACTTCTCGATCGAGTAGTTGCCCGGCGGGAAGCGGAGGGTTTGCCCCTCCGTAGCCCGTCGAGTGACTATTCCTGAGAGGCGGGAATAGCACGAGAAAAGGGGATTCTGATGGCGAAGTGCTGGTCCTACCATCCTGATGGCAAGCCGGACGCGTTCGTGTGGGTCGAGTGGCCCACAACCGGACGCCCGAAGGGTGCTTTCAAGTGCCGCGCCTGCTGGGACGCGGCGGACAAGCAAGACTTCTGGGGCAACCCGGCCTTCAACTTCATCGAGTTCCTCAGCCCGGTCGTTATGTTCCGTAACGGGAAGCAGCATGGCGACGCGATTTACTCTGAGCAAGAACGAACTTGAAGCGCTGTGGGTCTGCCTTCCCGAGAACTGGGCAATGATGAGTATGCTTTAGCTGCCCTGTGGGAAGCGGAGGGTATCCTTCTACAAAAAGAAGGTACCCTCCGCAGCCCGCAGAGTGGCCATAAGATATGGTCGCTAGAAAAGGGGATTGTGATGAGGACGCAGGTCTACAACTGCGCAACCGAGGAACTCAAGAACGAGATGGTCGAGTTCCTTACGGGTCCTGGTCAGTACCGCAAGATCTACGCTGTCGAGCGTACGCCCGACGGCTTTCAGATCGTAACGCATACGCTATAACTGCCCGGTCGACGGCAGGAGCAATCCTGTCGTCGGCCGAGTTGGCTATAGGAAATGCCAACTAGAAAAGGGGATTACGATGTCCAAGCTCTGCCAGGCATGCGAAGCGCCGCACGACGAGCAAGGAGTCCTGTGCGACTTGTGCGGGGCCGCGTACCACTTTTGGGGCGACGGCATGACACTAGACGATTTTGTCCGCGAGTCGCGCGCAGCCGGAGCTTATTGGGAGACGACGCGCTACGATGATGCTCTAAGCGCGGCGGACGCGATAGTCAACGAGATCGAGTAACTGCCCGGTAGGATGCGGGAGCAATCCCGCAGCCTGCCGAGTGGCTACCCGAAGTAGTCACTAGAAAAGGGGATTCTGATGTATATCGACGCGAACCTGAGCTACGCAAGCGAGCAGGCTCTAGCGATCGCACGCGAGGGTGACAAGAGCTTCGTGCTCGGCTACATCGTCGGGTGCTTGACCGACCTTACCGAGGACAGTCTCGCAAGCGCAGTCGAGATGGCCAAGGCGTACGCTCCGAACATGGCGTACAAGAGTACGGAGGTCATCGAAGACCTGCTCCGTCCGGCCGGTACGCTCTGATGTGGCGCAAGGAACAGCTCGACCAGGAACTAACCTGGGAAGAGTTCGAACAAGACCTTGAGCACCTCAAGGCCTGGCTCGGCAAGACTCGTCCGCGCACGCGGCTAGGCTGGCTGCTCGCGGTACACGAGTGGGCGAACGGCAACCACTAGGGACTGCCCGGTGGGCTGTGGGAGAGACAACCCGCAGCCTGCCGAGTGGCCGTTAGGAATGGTCACTAGAAAAGGGGATTCAAATGGAAGACCGTAGCGATAACTACCACACCTACGACGGCGTGCGAATCACGCCTGGCCTTCGAGTCTGGTCGCCGTACCCCTACCAGTGGGGCAACGTCGACGAGGCTCAGTTCGTAGACCCCAGCCCGATAACTGGGGTCGGCGGGCAGTACTTCGACGGCTGGTACAAGGTTCGCCTTGACGACGGCGGCATGGAGACGCTCAACGGCACGAGGATGGCGTCAAAGCAACTCGACCCGCGAGCACCGCGCGACCCGAAGGCAGGAGACAGCAAGTGAACGAGATCCTACTGAAGCTCGCGCATTGGTGGAACGGCGTATGGTACGTTCCGAAGCACTCGCACCGCGCCGACTGGTGCAAGAACGCTGATCTCCCGGAGATCACGTTCCCGTAGGCAAAGGTAACTGCCCTCTGGGCGGCAGGCAAGTCCTGTCGCCCGGGGAGTGGCTACTATGCTAGTCACTAGAAAAGGGGATTCAAGATGATGATGATCGACGCAGAGACGCATACCTGCTACCAGGGTCCGACATGCGGTGAGTGGTACTCGAAGTACGCCACTAAGATCCACCACAACGACGACGAGAACTACGACTGGTACGGGTGCGAGCACTCGTCCTGCCACCGCGTCCAATCTCATGATCAGTGCTACGCCTGCCTCGCCCAAGCAATGGAGGCGACGGGAACGTACTGCGAGGAAGGTCACGGCTGGCAGGAGATCGTCGACCAGGGCTCCAACCCTGGGTTCGGCAACGACACGATCTACTGGGCGAACCTCGCCTGCGGCTGCCAGCTGTGGGATGAAGTCCACCGGGACTGCTCGTGAGCGACAAGACCTGGGAAGTTACGGTCAAGTTCAGGGTGACCACGATGTCAGGCTGGCGTCCAGAACTGGAAGACATTCCTGACTGGATCGGCGACAACGTCGATGACCTTGAGCTAATCAAGGTTACGGAAGTCAAGGCGTAGCTGCCCGGTGGGCGGCAGGATCAATTTCCTGTCGCCTGCCGAGTGGCCATTACGGCTGCTAGAAAAGGGGATTCAAATGGAAAACGAGCAAGACATCCAGCATCTATGCCGGATCTGTCATCTGCCGTGCCGCGAGTACCTGTCGGGATGGCAGCACGTCTATCGTGCGCTATCGTCCGGTCACGAGCCTGAGGGTATCTACGAGTCAGTAGTCCCTGCCCTCTTCCCTGCGTAAACTGCGCAGGCGTATAATAGAAGTAGGCGGAAGCCTACAAAGTGAAAGGCGAAAAGATGAGTACTCAAGATGCGGCCCGCGATGACGAAGTCGGTATGAACGCGCACGATGCGTTCCTACTACTTCACCGGCCGATCGAGGTCGCGGCGCGGTGCGCTCTCGGAGATGGCCTATCGCGCGAGGAAGTGTACGAAGTCCTCGTGAGTGTAGCCGAAGCGATCCTCCACCCCGGCGATGTTGCCGAGGACATGAGCCCGATCTCCGTCCCGATGGAGTAGGGAGCGCGCAATGTACATCGCGAAGCTGAACGACGATCCCGACTGGTCAGTCGACGAGGCTGTCCACGAGGCGATCATCAATGCGATGGACGCCGGCCATATCCAGCGTGACTTCGGTCGGTTCTGGGTAGTCGACGACCATATCGTGATCGACGAGAAGCCAGTTAGGAACTGCTTCCATCCGGCGATCGAGAAGTGCGGCGAACCGGGCGAGCTTCAGTTCTGCCCGGACTGCGAACGGTACGTAGGCTGGGAAGACCTTTAGGTGATTGCCCGGTCGGCGGCGGGAGAGACAACCCGCCGTCGGCCGAGTGACCATCCGGTCACGACAAGAAAAGGGGAAAGATGAAAGGCGAAATATGGCCGAGGTTATACACTTCGGCGATATGGACCTAAGTCCGCCGAGATACCTCATAGAGGGTATGATCCCTGAGGGGCCGTCAATCGGCTTCGTATGGGGTCCGTCTCGTGCGGGCAAGAGTCTGCTCGTCAACGTCGAGATGGCCCTAGCCATCGTGAACGGCGCGGACTTCGCCGGTCGCAAGACCGACGAGGGAAGCGTTGCGATCGTATTCGGTGAAGGCAAGTATGACGCAGGAATCCGCGAGCAGGCTAGGCTAGCCAGAGGCGACGCTGATCGCGAGCAAGTGGCCAAGAATCTCCAAGAGCCCGAGCGAAGCAAGTGGCTTGAGGAGAATCCGGAATGGCACGATGATGGCCTGTACGCTATCACCGCTCCATTCGAGGTACCGCTAAGCAGCCAAGGCGAGCCAACGTTCTCGCTGAAGGTTGCGATCGCGTCGCTAAGCCAGATTCCAGATCTCAGGCTCGTGATCTTGGACGCTATGTCCGACTTCACGAATCTGTCGATCTCGAACGATACCAGTGCGAATAGGTTCGTTCAGGGTATGAAGATGATGGCGCGGGAACTAGGCTGCGTCGTACTCGCGATTGCCCATCCCAATTACAATGATAAAAGGATGCGAGGTCCGAGACTATTCAATGCCGCCGATTTCGTAATCAGGATTATGCCTGATGAAGACGAAGACGGCCTGTCGACCGTGGTCTGTGAGAAGCTGAAGTGTGGCGCCCCGTGGGCTCCATTTAGCTACCGCATCGAGCCGACCGCGATCGTTGTCGAGGATGAGGGTGACGAGGTTGTCGTCCAGTCCGCGACCGTCAGGATAACGTCAAGCTACAAGACCGGGATCGTGCGCAAGAAGCGTCCTGGTCCCAAGCCGAGAATGGTAGTACGCTAGTGGCGTGCTGCGCGCCGGGCGCTCGCGCGTTCGGCGCGCACGCGCTAACGTTACGCGTTAGTTATCTTTATCTGGCCGTTACCCAAAGGGGGAGATGATGAAGTATTCCCGAGAGCTTCGCTGGGCACATGACAGAACAATGTACCAGGTGAAGAAGCTCTGGGGTAAGGCGAGTGACTGGCAATGCGTGCTTTGCTTCGATACCGCAAGGTACTGGGCGTGGCTCTGGCGAACGCACGACGTAACTGACGTCGAAGGATTTGTCCCGATGTGCTTGCGAGATCATCGCGACTATGACTACGATATGTGGATAACATCAAGACAATCGCCAGAGTCCCGCGCCAGGTCTAGCAGAGCGAAAAAGAAGCAATGGCAAGATCCCAGATACAAAGCAAAAGTTATCGAAGGACTTCGCAATTCAACGATACCATGCGCTGGATGTGGGATTCCACGAAGCAAGTTTAATCCTCGATGTCCTATATGTATTAGGCGAAAGCGCAATAGGGAAAGGCAAAAGTAATGTTCTTCGCAATCTACGCGATCATAGCGCTGACGATCTGGCTTATCAAGCTCGTCATCCAGTTCTGGATCGCGGCGATATGGCTGGTCGCGGTGCTGCTTACCGGACTCATCATGCTACTCACGGGCGGCAAGGCGAATCTGCGCTGCCCGCGCTTCCCGTGGTGGGTGCTTTAGCAGTTGCCCTGTGGGCGGCGGCTTCGGCCGTCGTCTGCGGAGTGACTACTGAAGTCACTAGAAAAGGGGAAACGATGATATCCGAACAGGAGCTACTGGAGCTGGTGGTCGCGCTGAAGGTTAGCGATGACCACAGCCGACGTGCAAACAGCCTCGCCAAGGCCAACAAGGACAACTACAGCGTTGGCCTTGACAGGGACGGCAACTTCACCAATAGCCCTAGCAAGGTGTTCGACGGCGGCGTTGCTATCTGGCGCGACACGTTCGACGTGTGGGGCTTGTCGATCCGGCCAGCATCACAATACGGGCCGCCAATGCGGTACAGCAATCCGGTCGACGCTGTCCGGGCTGCTCGCGCCAGGATGCACGGCCCGAGTGCCGTCTTCCTGAATCAAGGCGAAGTTCGCCAGCTCCGCGACAACAAGGCAGCATGATGAGAACTTGGGCTGAAGCCTACGACGATGAAGTGCGATACCCGCCAGTTCTGAAGACGTCGCGGGTGTCCAAGAAGACGCGCAAGTGCGCCGTCTGCTACGGCGAGATCAAGCCAGGGCAGCGCTATGTCCGGGTCTTCTTGCCGCCGCGCGATGGCGAGACGAGCTTCACTTACATCGAGCACGTCGGCGACGGTGCCTGCGTATTCGGGATGCTGTAGTGGAGTACGGAATCCAAGTCAAAGTTCTGAACGAGCGCGGCGAGCAGGTCCGCGACGGCGAGCTGATGACCGAGGATGAGGTCATCGCCCTGATCGAGAGCCTGCCCCCGGGCTATACTGTAGAGGAGGTTTAGTGAAGTACCAGACGATGACGGTCGGCGGTGGACGTGGAAGCGAGTTCACCGCCGACAGCGACGACGAGGCGATCATGAAGGCAGAGGCTGCCGGCTATGACGTGCTCGACGTCCAGGACTCATTCGACGGTCCCATCCTAGTCATCGCAGACTGATGGAGAGGATTAGCAAGAACGAGTTCCGGCTCACTGACGCCGAGATGCTGGTCTCGGAGATCTATGGGCTGTTGCTCGACCAGGGCCACGGCTGCGAGGATGCGATCATCATACTTCGCGGCGCCAAGGTACCGCCTGGATTGCGGACGCCAACTCCGCAGCTCGACGCGGTGCTGACTCCGGAGTTCACCCACTTCCTGCTGTACGGGGAGTGATGATAGGAATAGCTGCCCACAGCGCCTCTGACCTTTCGATAAGGTTGGAGGCGCTAGTGGGCGTCATCATTATACTGGCGTGTGCTTCGTACGTGTTCCTCTGGGACAAGATCCGTGCCGCAATCAAGAGAAGGAAGGGCAAGTAATGCCTAAGCAACGTGTAGTATTCAAAGAGGTACTGCCGGCATTCGCCGCGGTCAGCTCGATCCGGGGCGACAGGCACAAGGCTGCCAGCTGGCTGATCTTCACCAACGACGACATCCTGAAGGGCGAGATCGTTCACTGGCATACTCTGGGCGATAAGTGGTCCTGGTTCCCGCTCGCGCCTGACCGCGGCACGACCGGCACGCTCGACGAGTGCCTGGCGATGATCCGCAAAATCGCTACTGATTAGAAACTCGACGGCCTGACCCTATTCCCTGCGCCCGCTGTGGAGGCGTATAATAGGGGTAGGAGCCAAAGAAAGGCGAATGAATGAAGTCATCAGCGGAACTACGCAGGGAACTAGCCGAAGCCGAACAGCGGGAGAAGGCAGCGATCAAGGCTCGCAAGGCCGCGACACCGCCAACGTTCGAGTACTGGGTGACGCCGGTGTCCTTCGGCAATGAGGGGAGGTTTAGCTTTGGCAAGGTGTACGACCCGACCTGCCATCTCTACGAGATCCGGCGCGAGTGCGCTAACAAGGACGCAGCGCTCGCGGCGGGCTGGGAGGAAGAGGAACTCAAAGAAGGTTCCGCGACCTACCTCTTCAACGTCGTTACGCGCAGGATCGTCTGCGCGGTCGGCGGCGGTCAGCTCTACATTAGCCCTGACGGCACTGACGACTACGCCGACGATGCTGCGTTCTACGCAATCGGTGGCTATCTTGCCGAGTACCCCGGCGGCGGCAAGATCAGCTGGATCGTCGCGGAGTTCAAGTCGACCCGGCGTGCTTCTGCGGCAGAAGCGGCCAAGGTCGCCGCGAACGGCAACAAGTCCTAATCAAAAAAGGAGGGTTGCCCTCTTTTTAGAGGGCACCCCTCCCTACCAAGAACGGATAGAGCAATGTATCTCAAGGCATGGAACCTTAGCAGCGGCGAAGTCGAGATCCACGCGGCAGACTGCGCCGACACCCAAAGGATCAAGAGCAGGCGCAAGTCGCCGTTCCCGCAGGACCAGGTCGAGTTCGGCAAGACCGACTGGTCGAGCAAGGAAGCATTCTGCTTCGACTACTGGAACAACGGCATTCTGGAAGAGTACGAAGCCGAGCACGGCGAACTCAGCTTCGACATCTGGCAGTGCATGGACTTCAAGCCCTGCTGCGATCCCCTCCAGGACAACGAGCCCTTGGACGAGCCCGATCCCAAGCCCGCGCCGGCCAAGCCACGTGGCAAGGGCAACAAGGGAGTCAGGGTCACCAGCGGACACATCGGCTACGCCACAAAGGCAATCCCACAGGACATGCTCGACTACGCCGAGTGGATCCACCAGAGCTTCCCAGAACTCTACCCGACACTCAGCAGCGTAGACCCGCGTACGGTGATGATCGCCATTCGCACTTACCGCTATTTCCAGCGCTCCGGCATGAGCTACAAGGGTCGCTCCGGAAAGTCGGCAGCGTGATGGTCGACGACAAGCGCGGCGATATGACCCCGCGCGAGCACGTCCTAGAAGCACTCCACTTCTACCAGGCCGACGCGGATATGGACGGCCACGGCGTCAGCCATATCTTCATCAACTTCCCGAACATGTACCAGGCCGCCTCCTGGGCGTTCGCAATGGGCATCGGCGATCACGTCCGGTACATCGCGCCCGAGGACAACCTCAAGAAAACCATCAACGAGCCTGTCCGGGTCATATATGAATTCTGATGGCAGGTAAGCCGGCAAGTAGCCTACCAGACATCAGGACGCGCGAGGCTGTCGCTGTATTCCTGTACGGGCCAGGATACAGCGACGCCCAGCTCAGGGGAGTCGCGCTGACTGGGCCGGGACGCTGGTACTGCTACCCATTCCACGGAATCTACAAGGTCTATCGTGGAGGCATCCACGTCGAAAGGGACGCGTGAGTTTATGACTGATCCAAAAAATGGCCTCCGATTTGAAAAGCCAAAGCGTTTCAGTCAGATGACGCCGCAGGAGCAGCTAAACTACGCCTGCTCCGGCGACCCATACGACGACGACGGCACCCAGCTTCTCCAGGAAGATGATGATGATGAAGGTTAACCTGTACGAGCGAACTGGGTTGTTCTGCGATCAGGGTCCGCACGCTGGCGAGATGCGCGTCGACTTCAACGGCAGCGTCTACATGACCGTCGAAGAGTACAACCAGCACCGGCACTTCACCCTCATCGAGGAACGGCAGGAACTTCCGGACAAGAAAACCGGCAGCGTCTGAAGTCTTCCCTGAAGCGCGCCTGATCGGCTATACTTAGGGTAGCGGGATTTCCCCGTGAGCAGAAAGGCGAATGAATGTTCGAGAAGGGACTGCCGGGCTACGACTCGTGGCTCGACAATCACGGCAACCCGGGTATGACCGACGACGGCGGCTACGACTGGGCAATCGAGGAAGCTGTCGAGGTTACCGAGATCGCGGACAACACCTACCTGGTGCGGCGCGTCGCAAATCCAGATGACAAGGTGACGATCAGCTTCGGCCCGCGCGAGAACGGCAAGATGCTGTTCGACGGTGAGACCGTAGACCTTGGCGACGAGTTCCCGCAGTACCTCGGGCTCATCGACGAGTACCACGAGCGTGTCGTCAACTTCGGCGACACGGTCACGATCGTCTCGGGAGATGACTACGATGCCGACCGCTGACGAGCGCGCTATCGAGATCCGGCACAAGGTCAAGAGCTACGGCCTATGGATCACGGCCCATGGCTCGATCGTCTCGGTCACCGCCAAGTTCGAGCCGGGCAACGCAAACGCCTACAACGAGGCCGAGGCGCGGTGCTACGAGATCCTGGCGATGTTCCGGCAGGTCCGCGCCGGCAGTACCTGGGGAACTGAAGGCGTCGGCGGCGCCATAGCTCTGGAGAAGGGCCAGATCATTATGAGCAAGTCCGGCTGCGAGAAGCTACTCGCCAGCCGATTCTACTCAGGCCTAAACGATGCCCGTTAGCGAAAGTGGCGTGACCTGTTTCGTGTGCGGAGCGCCGGTCCCAGTCTTCGGCAACGTGCTGTGGTGCGACTCCTGTATGGAAGAGTGCATCGCCAGCGGCGTAACCGTAGACACGTTCGTACAACAGAAGCGCGCAGAGATCCGCTACCGCCAACTCCGAGAAACACCACCAGAAGGAATGGAGAAGATCGATGGCAACCAAGAAGGAAGTCACTGACAAGCTCACGGCGATGGCGCCGGGCGAGGACATCCTCATTATCAAGCACGGCCCCAACGAGTTCGACCTGGTCACGCTCAAGTGGGACATCGTCGCGCCCGTCCTGAACAAGAAGATCGAGGCCGGCAAATGATGGTGACCAAGGGCGAACTGTTCGCCAAGCTCGGCGAGCTGCTCGACGACGCCGAGATCAGGTTCGTGTTCGCCAGTGAGGAGATGGAGGTTGAGCCGAACATCTCCATCGAGCCCGAGATGAACGAGGCCTGGATCACTCTCTACCCCAAGGCCGAGACTGAGGAAGAGACTGGCCCGTGGTACGTCGGCCGCAGGCCTGAAGGCGAACAGTACGTCGGCCGGCACCGCAAGGACTAGCAGGAAGCAAAGGCGAAATGACTGAGCAAGTAACGCGAGACGCGGACAGAGTCCTCAGCAAGATCCGGGGACTCATTCAAAAAGCTGAGGGCCTGGAGGCACTCGGCGACCCGGAAAGCATGAACGAGGCGGATGCCTGCCGCGCCGCCGCCGACAAGATGATGCAGAAATATGCCGTCGAAGAGTGGCAGACTATGCGTGCCGCGCCTGCCATGGCGAAGCCGACGCGAGTCAAGATCGACATCGGCGAAGAGGACAACGAGTTCCTGCCCGAGATGGCGAGCTTGGTGAACATCGTCTCCAAGTTCTGCAAGTGCTCTTCGATCTGGATGTCGGGCACCGCGAGCAAGAAGTACGAGCGGCAGGAGTACTGCTGGGTCTACGGCTACGAGTCCGACCTGCGGTACTTCGAGCTGATGTTTACCAATTTGTTCCTCCACTTCGGCGGGGCGATCTTCCCCAAGCCCGATCCCGGCAAGAGCCTGGAGGTGAACTGCTACGAACTCCACAATGCCGGACTCAACTGGAGAGACATCGCCAGGCTTTACGGCTGGTATGACGTTCCGCCAATGCCGCACGAGCCGGCTGACATGTTCGTCCACAGGGACACGAACGAGCGGGCCACGTACCCCAGATCAGTCGGCGTCTACAAGAAGGCGTATGAACGGGAGATCGCCAGCCGTGGCGAAGAGTTCCTGCGCATTACGTCGAACAGCAGCAAGACGTTCCGGATGAACGCCGCTCGCGGATACCTCAACCGGATTCGTGACCGCCTCGCCGAGATCGCTGACCAGCGCGGCAAGGGCACCGAACTCGTTCTCGCGGACAAGGGCAAGAACATCGATGAGGCGATGATCGTGGACTTCCCCGGCATGACGATGAGCGCCGCCAGGTCGACCAAGTTCAATCAGGAGGCATACTCGCGAGGTACCCGCCACGCGAACACTGCCAACCTGAACCCGGCCGCTGGCGCGGGCGCTCGCAAGGCGCTCTAGCAAATCCCGGACACGAAAGCTAAGCTTGTGAGGACCGGCCGGGTACTACCCTACCCGGTCGGTCCCGCAGTCGCTCTCAATCGCTGTCCGGCCCATGTAGGACCGTTCTAGGACGGCCAGGGAAGGAAGGGAAATGCCAGAATATAATGTTGGTCTAGATTCTATACTCCACGCCTTCGAGCGAGTCGAGCGAACAGCGTACGCGGCTGCTACTGCCGAGTACACCCTAGAGCGACAGCTTGCCATCTACAGCGGCAAGTATGATGAGAGTGAATACTTCAGGATATCTGAAGAGATCCGCGCGAAGTATGACGCCAAGCACACGGAACTTGAAGAGAAACGCGCTAGATTTCATAGGCGTCTGGGTCTTTAAAAACAGCGTCCCGGTAGGGTATAATAGAGGTAGGAAGTTCAGGAGGGACGGAAGTGACCGCAGTAAGCAATAAGTGGACCGTAGTCCAGCATAGCGGCTACGGCTATACCCATAAGCCAGGCTTCGAACACGCAGTCGAGACCCGCGCCATTACTACCGTCGGAGAACTCAAGCGAGTCGAGCGCAGCGGCGGCGTCGTGTTCGACAGCTACCTACTTGCCGAAGACTTCGCTGAGAAGGCAAACTTCCCGGCTGACTACAAGGGACTGTACCCGCAGGCGCGCGGTACCTTCAGCTCGCAGATGATCGACGGCTTGCGCATCTACAAGCCGATCCGGGCAGAGCCGGTGGGATGATGCGTACTCTAATGGCGACGTCAAAGGGTGACGGGACGTGGGACTTCCACTGCCCTCTCCACGCCGCCCATCTTGAGTTTAGCGTAGCGAGCAGCGAGAACAATGCGATGACGATACTCAAGGATCACGTCGACCTTCGCCATCCCGGCGTAAAGGTCCGCATTCAGATCAGGAACACCAAGCATACGACCCATACTACCTACACCGGGACAGAGAACGTACCGACAGGAGATCTTCTATGAGTCTATGGGTATCTAACAAGGCAGTCACGAACTCAGGCATCCGATATGACCTATTCGACGGCACCGCGCCCGCCGGGACGGTCACGGTCAACTTCCACCAGAAGCGGCAATGGTGGCGAGCGCAGGGGACAGACGGACTCCTAGTCAATAGCGAGCTGATCCGGCGGGCGATGTACGCTGCCGTACGGAAGTTCGATGCCGCTATTGGTTGAGTGCGCCTGGTTCAACATCAGGTTCGCATACGTCTTCCGCCTCATCGTCGAACAGTGCGGCCCTACCACGGCCATGACCTTCATCGTCATCCTAACCCGTCCTTACGTCAGACTAGTCCGCCGACTATTTGGAGTCTATTGATGGCATTCTGGAATCGCACCGGCAGCATCGAAGATGAAGAAGCCGAGTTTGATGCTTGGCTCGCAGAAGTAAAGGAACCAGAAATGGCAGACGCCAACGGCATACGCCGACTCGAATCAGAAATCCATGCCAAGAGGAATGACGTCCTCACGGCGCTCGGCCAGAACTTCGTACACAGAACCAGGACCGGCTACCGAATCACCGACATCCGCCGCGACCTTGACGTCCTCAAGGGCATGGTCTACGCCTGGCTCTACGTCTCCGGCAAGTACACTGAGATCCCCGCGCTCGGCGCGGTGACTGAGGACGTCAACGACCTCGCCATGATATGGCTCTCCGTCGACCTCACCAAGATGTACGAGCGGGCATATCCGCCGAAGCCAGAACCGCTGGAAAAGATCCACGATGTCTAACCTCCGGGCATACATCACCGCCGACAAGGCTGGCTTCCTCCAGTACCTCGACCATCTCATCGAAGAACACCAGATAGCTTTCAACAATGCCAAGGGAGTTCGAAACAAGGCGCACGAAGCTGGCGTCATCAGCGGCCTTAGCATCGCGCGCCGCGCCGTCGACAACTGGGCGAACCTCGCTACTGCGATGACGCCTATCGCGCAGGGCTATGACAAGCACGAGTACCAACCAGACTTCGAGAAGTCGTGGAACCCCTGCCAGGTCTGCGGCTTTGACCGTAACAACGGAGTCCACGAATTATGGCCCAGTCGCTGAAGTGTATGCTGTACGGCGATAGCCCGCACGTACCGTGTACCGAAGTCGATGACCAAGGCAAGGCAAAGCCGGTGTGTGATCACTGGTGCCACGACCCTGCGCGGAGCGAACCACTTAACGGAGATGCTAGTATCCGAGTGCGTACGAAATTAGGGCTTCCTTGAAGCTACTGTGCTACGGTATAATCGATAGTAGGACGACCCGACGGGTTGTCGAAGAGAATGGAAAAGGCGAATGACGGTAAGGTGTGGCAAGGGCCACGATCACGAGTCGGTCGCGGACGTTCGCGCGTGCTACGGCGTTAGCGAGAGCAACGTCCAAACCCTCAACTACAAGAAGAACCAGTACCCCGGCAACTGCCGGCTGTGCGGCGGAAAGGTCGAGGTCGAGCAGGGCCGCGTCGACAAGATCGATGACCGCTGGCAGACCTCCCACCTCGCCGGTAAGTGCCCGGAGAAGCCAAAGCTTGAGGCTCCCCGGACCCTGACGAACACGAGCCGCTACGACGTCATCCCAGTCGGCCACTACGCGACGGACAGCCTGACCGGTAGGAACGACCTTGACTTCTGGCGGGTCGATCGCCCCGAGCAAGGTCAGTACAAGGGCCGTACGTTCGTCAAGCGGATCGTCGGCGGCAAGCCCGACATGAACGTCTCCCGCGACACGAAGTTCGCGGCGCTCGAAGCAATCCTGGAGCTTGGCCCTGAGGGGTCGGCTCTGCTCTACGGGCGCGAGCTGGGCAGGTGCTCTCGGTGTAACCGTCACCTGACCGACGAGACCTCGCGTATGTTCGGAATGGGGCCAGAGTGCCGCAGCAAGTGAAGACCTACCACGTAGTTATCGAGCCCAACGAAGTCACTCGCAAGTACGCGCACGAGGACTTTGTTGCCCTCAACCGGATGGAGTTGACCTTTACCGTCCACCCAAGGTCGCCCAAAAAAGACCCGCGCGAGATCGTGCGCGGTACGCTGAAGGACATGCACCTGCTCGGCATCATGGAGATCACCTCAATCACCGAAGTGGAGGCGAAATGAAGACGTGGCTATACATCCATTGGGTGTACGTCAGCGACTGGTTCCGGCGTCTGTACGCAGAGAGCCAGCGCTGCGCCGACGAATTCGAACGCAACATCAAGAACGCCTGGGGGCGGTAATGGCAGCTCAGATCGTAACGCTCAAGCTCACGCTCAACGAGGCCAACCAGATCCGTGACAGCCTTCGCTTCCATCAGGACACGATCATGTCCGCGATCGACAAGGCCAGCGACTCCGACAAGCACAAGGTCGGCGTCATCGATACTCTGCTGAGGAGGGATTTCGGATGACTGATGGAGCGATCTACATCTCAACCCTAAGCCGTCCTGACAATCTTCGCAAAGTCATACCGTACTGGCTGGAGCAGGAACTCCCCATACGGCTTGTGGTCGAGCGCCGCGAGTTCGCTCTACACAACAAGCTCATCAAGGACGAGAGATGGAACAGCAACGGCGGTAACATAACCGTCATCCCTCTCCCACTGGCGTCGCGCGGACTCGGCTACTCGCGATGGTACTGCGTTACGCACGCCGGCCAGATGAAGATGAAGTCGATCGTCCTGGCCGATGACGACCTCTACCCTAGACGTGAATCTGACTACTGGGATCTTCTCGAAGCAGCAGAGCATCCAAAGGTTCTCGGCATCGGCGCGACGTGCTCCCTATACGACCGATTCACCAGCGGAGCCATGAGCAAGCTACACGGCGTGATACTGTGCTCCGGAGTCGGCTTCCAATGCTACGCCGTCAATGTAGCTACGACTCTCTCAATCGGAAACTTCGATCCCAACCTTAGCAACTACGGCGAAGACCTTGACCTAGCAATGGAAGGGATAAGCCACGGCATCCCGTGGATGTTCCACTGCGACGTCAAGTTCAACTTTACCGGCAAGAGGCACGACCCCGGCGGCCACTCCGCTAGGTTCAAGGACCAAGAAGCCCGCGCGGCGGCCGAGCAAGTAAGCATGAATATCGTGCGGGAGAGGTGGCCCGACTTCACGAGCGGCAAGGGCAAGAAGCCGCGCATCTTCTGGAAGAAACTTCTTGATGAGTGTATCCCCAACTGGAAAGAGATGTCAGCACTCCACGGCGGCTCTCTTGACAAGTACTGGCAGCAGGGGGAAGAGTAATGCCCAATAACGACAGGAGCGGCCCGAAGGTCGGCATGATGATCGTAGTGTCCCACACGGGCGCTATCTCGATCGACACTCGCGGCCCGGTCAACGGTAAACAAGGCATGCTTGAGATCCTCAAGGCTGCCACGGAGATGGTGGAGAAGATGCCTGATGCCAAATTATACACGACCGACCTGGACTCAGTACTTCCTCCATATCGCCAAGGCAGTCTCGGTACGGGCCGACTGCACCCGTCGACTCGTCGGCGCGGTGCTGGTCGACCCGATCACGCACGACATCATCCAGACCGGCTACAACGGCGCTCCGCCAAGCGAACCCGGCTGCCTTACCGCTGGTGCCTGCCCGCGAGGCCAACACTACATCGGAGAGCACCGCGCCCCGGACGGCCGACAGCTATGCGCTTGCGGACGTACCTGGCCTTGTACGCTTGCCGTCGATACCGGCGCACCGTACGACGCTGGCCCGGGAATGTGTATCGCTATCCACGCAGAAGAGAACTGCCTACTCCGCGCCGGCAAGCTAGCTCGCGGCACGCACCTCTACGTCACGCATAAGCCGTGTATGGTATGTATGCGGCTACTCGGCGGCGCGGGCGTGCTCAAGGTCATCTGGCCGGACGGAGAGAAGGAATTTGACTTCTAGATTCCTCTTCCGTCAGGAGCTTGTGCTACGGTATAATTAGAGTATGGCCGGAAACTCCGGCCGCAGAGAAGGAAATGATGAATCTAAAGGCGATTGTGACGACGGACGGGAAGCGGGTGCTGGCGAAGATTGACTACGCCGGTGGCCAAGGTCCGCGTCGCGCCAAGAACGTCCCAGGGGCAAGAGCGGACTGGGACAAGACCGTCACTCCGAACGTGTTTCTGGGTTGGTCTTACCCCCTCTCGATGGACACGTGCCGGGCTCTCCGTGCTGAGTTCGGCGACGGCCTGGAGATCCGCCCGGCACTAACCGAGTGGGCGCGGGTCGAAGTGGCCAAAGAGCGTACGCTCGAAGAAATGCGGGAAGAGGCGCTGACTAACATCAGCTTCCCGCGCGTCGAGCAGGAAGCACCCGCCCTGATGGCGGCGATGCTTAACCGCAAGTACCAGCTCGCCGGTACCGCGTTCATCCTCGCCGGTAAGCAGGTGATCCTCGGTGACGACCCCGGCCTAGGCAAGACCCTCCAGGCACTCGCGGCCGTGATCGAGAACGATGCCCGAGACATCCTGATCGCCTGCCGGCGTACCGCCGTCAGAACCGTCTGGGAGCGCGAGACGATGCGGTGGGCTCCGGGCATCGCGGTGTTCGTCGCGCAGGGTGCCCGCTCCGAGCGCGAGCAGGCAATGAAGCGGTACGCTGCTTCCCGCGCCCGGCGCAAGATGCTTATCGTCAATATCGAGATGACCCGCGCGAAGCGGCTCGAACTCTGCACGGTCGGTCCTGGCGGCAAGTGCCCATTCGGCGACCGCCCGCCTCGTGACCACCCTCGGCATACCTACCCGGCCCAGCCCGACTGGCCGTTCCTCCACGAGCGCAAATGGGACGCAATCATCTTCGATGAGTCCCACAACCTGCTCGCCAGTACCGCCAACGTCCAGTCGAAGCGAATCACTCAGGCGAGGTTCGGCGCGGTTCACATCCGGCGTCAACTCCGGCCGGGCGGACTCGCCATCGCGATGTCCGGCACTCCGTTCCGTAGCAAGCTTGAGAAGGGATGGGGTACGCTCAACTGGCTACGGCCTGATGTCTTTGGGAGCTACTGGCGCTGGGCCGAGACATTCTTCGGCGTCGAGCAGGGCCGGTACGGCAAGATTGTCGGCGGCGGGAACAAGGTGCTTGAACCTCGCAATTCAGTAGCCTGGGACAAGATGCTGCGGCCGTACTACCTGAGGCGTACCAAGGCTGATGCCGCGCCCGACCTCCCGCCAATCATGTTCGCCGGCACGCCGATCGACCCCAAAGATCCCGAGAGCCCGTGCTACGTCCAGCTCGACATGTCCCCTGAGCAGGAGAAGGCATACCGCTCGATGGAGAACATGGCCGAGGCTATGTTGGAGAGCGGTAAGATCACCGCGACCGGGACGCTCGCCGAGATCACCCGGCTCCGACAGTTCGCTACCGCCAACCACGTTCATGGCGAAGGTCGACAGCACCTCGTCCCGGTTCTACCTAGCAACAAGATCGAGTGGCTACTCGACTTCATCCAGGAGCGCGAAGGCACCGGGCAGAAGGTGGTCATCGCTAGTAGCTTCTCAAGCATGGTCGAGCTAGCGGCCGAGACGATCCGTCACCAGTTGGGAATGGAAGTCCTGACGCTAACAGGGGCAACGTCAGATCGCGACCGTTCCCATCTGGTGGCACGGTTCCAGGATATCAACGACCCTCTCCAGGTTGTCTGCCTTAACCGGGACGCGGGTGGTGAGTCGATTACCCTGGACGCGGCCGATGAAATGGTCGTGCTAGATATGCCTTGGGTATCCGACCGCGACGAGCAGCTATTCGCCCGAATCCACCGGGTCTCTCGCGTCCATAAGGTCGAAATCTACCGGCTGGTATCTACCGGCACGATCGACGTAATGCTAGCCGGTCTCAATGACGAGCAGCGCGCGGTCGTAGCCAAGGCGAGCCCGCGTAAGCTGTCCGAGATGCTGAAGAATGCCGCCAATGGCTGATCGGGATAAGTACCTCGACCGGCAGAAGCGCTATAATGATAGCCGGAAGGGCAAGGCCCGGCGCGACAAGTACGAAGAGAAGCACCCTGAGCGGAAGATCCGATGGGAGGAAGCCCGCAATGCCCTCAGACCCCGGAACGGCTGGTAGCCCGAGTGAGTTCGAGCTAGACAATATGTGGTACGAGGCGTACGCCGACAAGGTCCACTCATTCGGGAAGACCTGGCCCGATCCTCTCACAGACGACGAAGCAAAGGCGTGTACTGCCTATGCCGACTCGAAGGTGCGACGCCCTAAGAGTGAGGAGTGGGACCTTGACAACGGTACCACGCCGAGCTAACGTCACGCTCATTCGTGATGAGCTAATGACCAAGTACGGCTACGACTACGACTCCGCCAACGACGTGCTGTACTATACAGCTGAGCACTGGCGGACGAACGGGCACAAGGCAAGTGAGTGGAAGGTACCGGATTCGGAAGGATTCATTACCGTCCGTTACCACGAGCTGTCGCGATTTACCGTAGAAGATCACCGAGAATTTTCCGTGAAACCCCTAGACGGGAGACGTCGCATAGGGTATAATCGAGGAAAGGGACTCCCTGCGCGTAACACTCGACAGGAAAACAGAAGGGACAGCAATATGCCTCCTGCCGCTCGTGGACGTAGGTCCGCGACACGACCGGCCCCAGCGCCGGAACCAGAGCCGGAACAGAACGGCGAGGTTGACTTCCAGAGGTACATCGACAAGGATCTGTCGCCGACGATGTCGGACTACGTGGAGTGGTTCGAAGAGAACGTGAGCAGCCTGGACGACCTGCCGGTCGACAAGATCCTCACTCTCGGCTCCAGCCTGTACGGCCACTTCCAGAAGTCCGAGTTCAACATCAGCCGCCGCGAGGAACGGCGTGCGTCGCGTGCGCCGGCACCGGAGCCTGAGCCCGAGCCGGCCAAGCCCGCTGGTCGTGGTCGTCCGCGCGGTCGCGCTGCCGCCGCCCCGGAACCGGAGCCAGAGCCCGCGCCGGCACCGACCCGTCGTGGTCGTGGTCGCGCGGCCGCCAAAGCCGGAGCTGAGGCTCCATACTAGACTCCAGGCCCGGCAGTCTTTAATCCCCTTTTCGGCTGCCGGGCCTGGGTCGCACCTTGAGCGTCCCAGGCGGCTGCTCCCGCCCCCGTAGGAACCACGCAGCCGTCTGGGACCCTGAAGGTGTGTACCCGAGAGCGGAGGGAAAATGGCTGACCTACCGATTCTGCGGACCTCCGAGCGTGGCATCTTCAAACGATGCGTCTTCAGATGGTGGCTCGAATTCCGTATGGGGTACCGACCGCGAACAGTACAGGCCGACGCGCTGTGGTTCGGATTCGGCGTCCATGAAGCCCTAGCCCAATGGTATGACAAAGGCTCCAAGCGCGGTATCCATCCCGCTGATTTCTTCAATAGCTGGGCCGGCGTAGAGATCGCCTTTGCGAAGACCTACCTTGACGATACGTTCGATGAGCCGGTATGGGTTGATGCCCGCGAGCTAGGTATCGATATGCTCGAAGAGTATGTTGAATACTACGGCGATGATCCACAATGGGATGTTATCGCTACCGAGCAACAGTTTAAGGTACGCATCCTAGACAGAGGCGAACCAGTCGCTTACTTTGCTAGCCGTTGGGATGGCGTAGTACGCAGCAACGAAGACGGCCTGGTCTACCTCCTAGAGCATAAGACCGCGAGCCAGATCATCACGGCCTACCTGGAGCTAGACGACCAGGGCGGTTCCTACTGGGCGGTCGCAAGCCAGCTCCTACGTAATGCCGGCATCATCGGGCCGAAAGAACATATAGCCGGAATCATCTACAACTTCCTCCGCAAGTCACTTCATGATGAGCGCCCGGTAAATGAGGAAGGTCTTCGCCTCAACAAGGACAACTCCGTCTCGAAGCGGCAGCCTCCCCAACCATTCGTACGCGTGATGGTCGAGCGGTCCCCTCTAGAGCAGGCCCATCAGCTTCAGCGGATCGCTGATGAGGTTGCGGTTATGAATGCCGTCCGCGACGGCACGATCCCTATCACGAAGACTCCGACCAGAGACTGTCCGCGTTGCCCGTTCTGGATTCCGTGTAACCTCCATGAGCGCGGTAACCCGCATTCATACCAGACAGTCCTCAAGAGTAACTTCAAACAGGAAGATCCCTACAAAGATATGAGGAAGAGTGCGTAATGCCACCAACACGCGGCCTACGGGGCGCACGCGGCGGGGGACCACGACAATCGGCTAAGCAATCACGAGAAGCCCCCATGTCTATGATGGAGGCGGACGTCGAGATCCATGAAGAGAATCTCTCAACATCGGGCGGGACGGCCGGAATCAACATGTTGATCCACGGGCCGTCCGGACACGGGAAGACCCTGCTCGCGGGCGGTGCCGCCGACGGGACGCGCAACGTGACGTTCCTCTCAACAGAGACGGAAGGTGTAGCATCCGCGCGGGCCGTCGGTAGCCAGGCCAAGCTCTGGCGCTGCCCGTCTTGGGAGCATGCGGTCGCTGCCGTCAAGAAGGCAGAGAACGAGTTCACGGTAGAAGACTGGCTCGTCGTCGACTCCGGCACCAAGATGCAGGAGATGTATATGCGCTGGATCCTTCAGCGCGAGAACGAGATCAACCCGCTCCGCGACCTTGACATCCCGGCGATCCAGAACCATCAGAAGTACCAGAATGGCTTCAAGCGCTGGACCGACCGCCTCATCGACGGACGCTTCAACGTCATCTTCATTACGACGTCGATGATCTCCGACGACGCCGAAGGTGAGGAGCAGGTTATCCCACACCTGCTCGGCAAGAAGGGCGAGATCTCAAGCTACGTCTCGGCCCAGTTCTCCGTCTGCCTTTACTACGCCGTAGCGAAGGAATCCCGAGAGATGAAGGGTGCGATCCTGCGTCGCGCGCTCGCCCAGCCGTACCCGCCGTGGTATGCAAAGGACCGCTACATG
>Ga0126381_100001899_pt1 | contig 22443 bp, 10 predicted proteins | sample PanSoiMetPlot_28_FD_96465 | JGI IMG/M metagenome (GOLD analysis project Ga0126381, IMG submission 96465) | Tropical forest soil microbial communities from Panama - MetaG Plot_28 | ecosystem: Environmental > Terrestrial > Soil > Tropical forest > Bulk soil | place: Panama | collected 2016-02-17 | reverse complement strand
TAAAGGACGTTTCCCCAAGACTGCTGGCCGGCGATTGCTGCGTGGAATGGTCGGTGCCGAAACGGATGAAAGCAGTCGTGTTGCTGCTGATCAGGTAGTCAACCCGGAACAACCCCGAATCTTCATCGATGACGTTCCGGCCGAAGCTGTAGTAGAAAAGCGCGTTGGGATCGTTGGATGGGAGGGTTCCCTGCGGGAAGGCATTGACTATGAAGGCCAAGGCGGGCGTCTTCTGGCTTACCTGCGCACGATAGGCGGCGGTCGGCACGAGCGCGGTCAGGGGCTGGCCGAGGATCTGCCTGAGGGCTTCGTAGTTCACGAAGAAAAAGAGCTTGTTCTTGATCACTGGCCCGCCAAAGCTGGCGCCGAAGTTATTGAGGTGGAATGGAGGAAGACTGACCGCGCTGAAGGGCCGGGCGTCGAACAGGCTGTTGCGGACGAATTCAAACAATGCGCCGTGGAACGAGTTCGTCCCGGTGCGTGAAACGATTTCCACCTGGCCGCCGGGCGTGAATCCCTGGGCTGCGGAGTAGGTCGTGCCGTTCACACGCATTTCCTGGATCGACTCCGTTGAGATTTGAAGCCGCAGCGTGGTCTGTTGGAACGCATGGTTGATTCCGGTGGCGTCGACACCGTCAAACAGGAAGTTGTTGTCCTCCTGAGAGAGCCCCGCGAACCGGACGCTGCTTTCCACGCCGTTCGAGGAATCGATGGCGCCCGGAGTCAACGACATCAGGCTCGCCCAGCTACGTCCGTTTAAGGGAATATCCCGAACCTGTTCCCGCTGGATTACGCCTCCAATCTCGCCGGACGCCTGATCTAGGCCAGGCGCACTGGTTTGCACGGTCACTTCTGCGGCGACCGCGCCGAGTGACAGCGTCTCATTAAGCGTGCGCGTCTGCCCGACTTCCAGAACAAAGGGGGCGACGTTCAACGTTTCGAAGCCCTTGGCGGCAATGGTTGCGGTGTATTCGCCGATCGGCAAGAAGTCCAGCGTGTAGGCTCCTACTGTATTGGTGATTGTCGTATGTTCGGTGCGAGTCGCGATGGCCTTGATGGAAACGGCGGCGCCGGGGATCAGCGCACCGCTGGGATCCGTGATTGTTCCGGTGAGGGTGGCGCGGTCTGTCTGTGCGGTGAGGGGCGAAAGAAGGACAAGAAGAAGAATCGAGCGAAGCATGCCAAAGACCTCCTCGCGGCAAGTCTAGGCTCTGGAGATTACGGCGGAGTGAACGCTCAGTGAATGGGGTATCAATACAAGCTGAAAAATTGCTGAAAGAGAGCCCCCAGTATTATTTCAAATCAACAGGTCTTAATATCCTCAATATTTGACCGTAGCGTGACCCATCAGAGGAGTGCGGGGCAGCATCGCAGAAGAAGTCAGTGGCATACAGTCCTTTCGATCGCAGACTGTGGCCTTCGACCGGAAAGCCAAGTAACCGGCGGCGCATCCGTTTCAGGCAATTTTCAGGTTTTCGTCACGACCCCGCAATGTAGTTTTGAGACACTCAGCCCGGAGATGGCCTCGTTAAGAGCGTCCCCCAAGCCTTCGGACGCCGTGCCGTTCGAACTGCGGACGACAGCATCAGTCGTCTGGAACGCGCTTCCAGTGGAAACATTCCTTGGAGAGGACTATGTCATGGTGTCCCGTTGTGTCTTGATGGTGTTCTTTTTGGTTCTAACGGCGGTTGCGCAAACGTTTCAAGGCAATCTCGCGGGCGTCGTTACCGATCCAGCCGACGCCACAGTCCCGGGCGCTACTGTCGACCTGGAAAGCCCCACGACCGGATTGAAACGCACAACCATGTCGACAAACAGCGGCATCTTCCTGTTCGCCGACCTGCCCGTGGGCTTGTACACCATCACTGTGAACGCGAAGGGATTCCAGGCCAGGCAGGTCAACAATATCGAAATCGCGGTCTCAAAAACGACTGACCTCAACGTGCGATTGGAAGTGTCTCAAGTGAACTCCAGCGTGGAGGTGGCCGCGTCTCAAGTGACGCTCGACACCACCACTAGCGCTCTGGTCGCAGTGGTGGATTCCAAGATCGTCACCGATATACCGATTAACGGCCGCGACTATCGACAGATGTTCTTGCTCGCGCCCGGCATTGCCGCGGTCAATTCGCCAAACAACCCTTCGCTGAATGGCACACGCACCGAGGAGATCAACTACCAGATCGACGGGGTGGACGATAACGACGGCAAGAACATTGCCTTCAACCAAGGTCTCGGCAGCGTATATCTGCCGATCGAGGCAATTGACCAATTGTCGGTGCAGTCAAATGCCGAGTCCGACATGGGCCGCAACGCAGCGGGCAACATCAACGTGGTCATTAAGTCCGGGACGAACCATGTGCACGGCAGCTTGTATGAGTTCAACCGGAATGAAGCTTTGGCGGCGTATTCACCGCTGCAGGCGCCCGGCACTCCCAAGCAGGAGATTCGGAACAACCAGTTCGGCTTCTCCCTCGGTGGCCCCCTAGCCAAGAACAAGACCTTCTTCTACATGAACGGCGAGGAACAACTCGCCATAACGGCGAACTCCGTGCTCGATACCTCACCTTCCGCCGCGTGGGAGTCGCAGGCGACGGCGGTGCTGCAGAAGTACGGCGTGCCGGCGAACCCGGTGTCGATGAACCTGCTCAACTACTGGCCGGCCAACACCCGCACGGGCCCGGCTACCACCAACAATTGGTTCAGCAACGCCCAGAATCAGTTCAAGAGTTGGAACGGTGTAGTGCGCGTGGACCACCACTTCAACGACAAGCATTCCATGTTCGCGCGCTACGCCGGAGGTTACGGTTGGCAATCCGTGGATGCCGGATCGCACTTTCAGCAATTCTTCCAGGTGGTGCCGAGCCGCGTCCACAACTTCGCCGCAGTTGAAACCGACCAGTGGAGCCCGCGACTGTTGAATCAGATTACCGTAGGTGTCACTCGATTCCTGGCCTTATTCAACGACGCCGACACCAATTTCAATCCGATCGCGGATGGGCTGAATACAGGGAGCACTTTGCTGGGCTCGCCGACCCTGAGCATCAGTGGATTCGACGTGGTGGGCAAGACCGCACCGCTATCGAGAATCGATCACACCGACCAGCTGACCGACGCTCTCTCGTATATCACCGGGCGGCACCAATTCAAATTCGGCGGCGAGTACCGGCGCGTCCTCCTTGACGCCGCCTACTTTACCAACGGGCGCGGAACGTTCAATTTCGACGGCTCGCGCGGACCCTGGTCGTCCGACAAGACACTCTCCAGTCCTCTGCGTGCGCTCGCCGACTTTCTCGCGGGGTACCCCAGCAACTCCAATGGCGCCACGATCACCCTCGGCAACCAGGCTAGGAATTACATTAGCAGCTACGCCGACTTCTGGGTGCACGACGATTTTCGCGCGACTTCGGAATTGAGCCTGAACTTCGGCCTGCGGTACAGCTACATGGGCGAGATGCACGACCCGCAGAACGATTTGTATAACTTCACGCCTACGGAGGGTTTCAAAAATGGGCCTCTCTACAATAACGACCTGCTTAACTTCGCGCCCAGGGTGGGATTCTCGTACGCGCCCAGGTGGCTGCCGAAGACAGTCATCCGCGGCGGATATGGAATTAACTACGACACACCTAGCATGGGCACCTTTGTCACGTCCAGCCTGAACAACGGCGGGGCCAGCGAGATCATTCAGAATCCCGCCGGCAACAGCGGAATCTACGCGGTATCGGCGTCGAACGTGGTGTTCCAGCCGGGGGTTCCCATCTTCGGCGGCTCCACGCCGGCGCCGCCGTACGGTGTGATGGCCATGAACCGTGACTTCACCACTCCGCACGTGCACAACTACAACCTCACGGTGCAGCACGAACTAAGCCCCACAACCATCCTGCAGGTTGGATTTGTGGGAAGCCAAGGTCGCAAACTGCAGTTGTTCCTGGATATCAATCAGCCGATCAACGGCGTGCATCCGCTGCTCGCCCAGTACCCCACGCTTGGCACCATCGACCAGTGGAATACCATTGCGTTCTCCGACTACGCCTCGCTGCAGGCCTCCGTTCGCAAGCGGCTATCCAAGGGCCTGACCGCCAACTTCAACTACACCTGGGGCCACGAGATCGACGATGCCACGGACTACAAGCCGCAACCGGCCAACAGCTATAACCTGGCGAACGAGAAAGGCCCGGGTAAGTTTGACGCACGCCAAACCCTGTCCGGCTTCGTGACTTACGATGTGCCGCAATGGGCGAAGTTCACGCCCCGGCTGACGAAGGGGTGGCAGCTCAATTCGTTGTTTACCGTTTCCACGGGCTCTCCCGTCCTGCTTTTGGCTGGAAAAAATGTCAGCGGGACCGGAGAGAATGAGGACCGCCCCGATCTGGTGGGCAATCCCTTCGCCAATGTACCGAAGTTGATGGGAACCACCGCCGTCCAGTACTTCAATCCTGCGGCATTCGCCATGCCCGCGGCCGGGAGTTTCGGAAACTTGGGACGCGACGCCGTCTACGGGCCTGGTTTCGGCGACATCGATTTCTCCGCGTTTAAGCGAACCGCGATTACCGAGAGAATCGGTACGGAATTCCGCGTGGAGATCTTCAACCTGACGAACCGCATCAACTGGGCCAATCCAGGAGCGACGCTGACCAGCGGGAGCTTCGGGCAGCTGACTTCCACCAAGGGCGGCAAAACACCGGGGCTGGGATATGGCGAGCCCCGAAATGTCCAGTTGGGGCTGCGCATCACTTTCTAAGGAGAAGACTATGAGAGGAACGGGATTGGCGCTGGCCGTCGCGATCGCGGTCGTTCCCGCGTCGGTCGGGGCGGAAACAGGCGGGAAATCGATTCACGACTCGTACGCCGCAACCGCGCAGCGATTGATCGAAGCGGCACTGCGCGATACGGATGGCTTGTCGAGGCTACAGTATCTGTGCGACCGGATCGGCAATCGGCTGAGCGGGTCGCCATCGCTGGAGCGAGCCATCGAGTGGTCCGCCTCCGAAATGAGAAGAGCCGGATTCGAAAACGTGCGCACACCTCTGGTAAAAGTCCCGAAGTGGGTTCGGGGAAAAGAATCGGCCGTGATGATCGAGCCCGTGCAGAAGCCTCTCTGGATGATCGGCTACGGCATGGTCCCCGGAACTCCACCTGAGGGTATAACGGCGGATGTCATTGTGGTATCGAGCCCCGATAACCTCAAAGACCTTGGGCGGCCGCATATAGCGGGAAAGATCGTGCTTTTCATCGCGAATGCGGACAATTCCAAGCTCTCATATACCCTGGGTCCGGCAGCCGCAGCGGCGGAAGGGGCCGTCGGCGTTTTCATCCGCTCCGGATTCCCCATGCAAGGTCCGCACACGATGGCCTTGAACTGGCCCACCGGCGCGACCAGGATTCCCACCGCGGCCCTCTCGGTGGAAGACGCGGCCATGATTCAACGCATTGTTGAGTCCGGCCAGCAAGTCCGCGTAAGACTCATGATGGAGGCTCACCAGGAGCCAGATGCCGATTCGCATGATGTCATGGGCGAAATCCGCGGGCGCGAGAAGCCCGACGAAGTGGTCGTCCTCGGAGGGCATATCGACTCATGGGATGTCGGGCAGGGCGCGCACGACGACGGCAGCGGCATCATCGGCGCCTTCGAAGCAGTGGCTCTCATCAAGAAGCTCGGGCTTGAACCGCGGCGTAGCATTCGCGTGGTGTTCTGGGTCAATGAAGAAAACGGAGGCGCCGGTGGCCGGGCCTATCGTGAGTTCGTAAGCGACCAGGTCCGTAACCACGTGGCTGCCATCGAGGACGATAATGGCGCGGAGAAGCCTACCGGTTTCGGCTTCGGCGGGTCGCAACAGCAGGCTGTATTCCCCGGTGCGTTCCAACGCGTCGTAGACATTGCAGAACTGCTAAAGAGCATCGGTGCGGACAAGATCGTGCCGCGAGGCAGCGGCGGAGATATCCGCCCGCTCACGGCCGACGGTGTTCCAGGGTTTGCCATGCGCACCGTGGGAACGCACTATGACGAGTGGCACCACACCCACGCCGACAGTTTCGACAACATCAACCCGCGCGATTTCCAGCTTCATATCGCGTCATTAGCGGTTCTGAGCTATGTCCTGGCCGATATGCCGGAGCGCTTGACCGACCTGAAGTAACAGATTCCTCAACAATCAGCTGAATTGAAAAACAGCACCACTCCGAAATGATGGACACGCGGTTTGCCACGAGATTCCGGCTCGTCTTAGCGAGGTTGATCGCGTATAAGTAAGCCTGGATTGCTCCGGAGTGCGGTTCGTTTGGCTAGTGTTGGTCCTAGCGCGAGAATCGGGTGCCGGCGCACCGGCTCAAGGGTCGCCAAACTCAAAAGTGGTGCAGCCTCGGAGCCACGAACAGATGGCGATCCCACGGCCGGTGAGGGCATCCTTGATGAGCTGGTTCACAATAGATGAAAGCTTGAGTAAAAGGTTGAGTGACAACGCTATTGGGAAGCCGCTGAATGAAGAGTTGCCTGGATCACTAAGCCAACAACCACCGCAACCAAGAAGCTAGTCAAAGACCCCAAAATCAGGTAGTCTGCCCATGCACGGCTTTCTACGTCCTTGGAGCGAATGATCCCTTTTGCCGCGAAGAAGAAAGCAAGGGCCGTATACTGTCCGTTAGCAACAAACAGAACGAGGATCAATCGCTCCACATTGCCGATCAAGCGTCCGTGGTTGAGCTCAATTGTGTCGACAGGTAGAGCCGCTTGCACACCGATCTTGGTGGGTGATGGCAGATTAAAGGGATGTTCCGCCTCCGGTGGCGGCATCGTGCCGGCTCGGTCTAAGACCCCTCGAACAATGTACGTGCCGCCCCGCACTACAAAGATCAGAAGTGCGGCCGCGATTGTGTATATTGAAATGAGGTTTTCGCGTACCGGTATGTGGAACAGTGCCCACCGCGCCTGCAAGTTGAAATGCGCGATCAGCCATTCGGCTACCGCAACAATGAGGAGATTGGCTACGAGTTCCAACTCCGCAAGGTATCTGGTAGGCACCCACATTAGGCGTGCAAGAGGCAACATCAGGCACCCGAAAAACATCACTCCTGCCAGAAGCACACCGGGCCATAGGCCACCAATGGCTAACGTCAGAACTCCAGCGCCCACAGCCCGGATGAGAAACCAGGACACCCTTTTTGCCGTGGCGCGCGAAGTCCAGCTACTACGCTCGGCCCGATTGGGATCAGCACTTAGCAAGTAATTCGTTACATGCCAAGTCAGCAGCACTTCAGCGAATAGCAGGGACACGGGCTGGGTGGTAGTAGTCATGGTATGTCGTCAATAACAAGGCCGTGCAGAAGTGAGCACCAGCCTCGTTCCGCTTCAGCATAGGCATCCCATCCTGCAAGTGAGGCGTAACGCGACACTGCTTGTTTAGTTATGCCGAGCTCCCGAGCAATGTCAATCCCTTTGCGGCCATCGTGTAGACGGACGATCACGTCGCGTTGTCGTTTGGACCAAATGGCACGCTGGTGCTTAAGAAGGCGTGCGAATCCGTTTAGGGCCGGATCGAGTCGTGCTCCAAAACCGGTGAAGACCCCGCCCAGGAGTGAACGGCGCTTCGCCGCTTCGAGCGAGGATCGGGCATTATGCAGAGCTGGGCCATCGAGATTAATTGCGAATTCCTTGATCCCGGTGTATATCGGTCCGAACCCAAACCCGAGGCGAAGCTCGCGAACCGTGAAAAGTCGTTCGAGTGTCCAAGTGATATCCGGAATGATTTCAGGAGTGTTCAACAGCGCTTGGAATTCATCACCGAGGGTGATCACAAACTTGGCGCGTATTTGTTCACGATAAAGCCGATTGAGTTTTCCGATCAGTTCAGTGAATTCCTCCTGGACGTGAGAACGCTGAGCAGGTGAAAGAGCTCGTGATGCAACCATGTCGGCAATCATGGCTACGTAAGGCCCGCTCGAATCATTAGCGGTCGTAGCGTGATGCTTTTGACGTTTTTGTTGACTGGCCACTAGTCAATAGTATATTGTTGACTGACGTCAGAGAGCAATCTGAACAAAAATTCGTCACACGCTTGTTGACCTGCGTGAAGTCAACAAAAAAGTATTGATCAATGGCCGAAGGGTGCGGGGCTGACGGTGGCGAGATGGAGGCGTGCCCGTGAAGTCCGGTGCCCGCAACATGCTGGATCGGGAACAGCGCGAACACATCGCTGGGGGTTGTCGTCACGCCACTCGCAGGAGATGCTGTTGTATGCAATGTGGACAGAGGACTTAGAGCGTCGCGCCGCACTCATGCGCGAGCGACACCGTGATGCAGCGCGTGCCGCGACGAATTCCGCGGCCACTCGCCCTCAACGCGATGGGAGGACCAGCCCCTCGACTAACTTGACGGCCGCTCGACGAGGGACCATCATGGTGCCGAGTTTGCCCGAAGTTGGCCCGTATACGCTCTTGCGGGGCGTGTGGAAGCCCGCACACACCAGTGCGGTCCTCGAGGCCTCAGGTGATGTTGATCCGCTGGTCCGATCGTCCCATCCTGGCCTTGATCTTCTGCAGCAGTAGGCCCTCCACTATCGGCTCCATCAGGCTGGAGTAGACGATCGCCGCGGGTCCGCAGATACTACTCAATCGCATTCAACGCTTCCCAATGGCCCGAAACCGCGGAAGCGCTGTGCGCCAGAGGGACATCGACGGGCTCCCGGCGCTGACCAACTTTGGTTTGCATAGCTGAAAACACTCGCCTCGGCATCGTTTTTGCCGACCAAGAGTATTTCGCATTATAAGGCGGGAGCTCAACGAGGGCGAACCTATTCAGCAGGAGAGCGGAATACGCCCGGCGCTCCCGGCACGCAGGACTTCCTCAATCCCGAGTTCTTCGGCTTGCTTGGTGAAATCAGAACCGAAGATGCGTCTCACCGATAACTCTCCAACGGGCGGATTGCGCTTTCGATGCTGCCGCGATGATACATTCGGAGGATGGATTCCAACCGGCGGCAGTTCCTGCGGGCGGCTGGAGCGATAGCAGGCATGCGGAGTGCGATGGCAGCGGAGCGGCTGCCCAACGTGTTATTCGTGCTGGCGGACGAATGGCGTGCGCAGGCGACCGGGTACAGCGGCGACTCTAATGTCCATGCGCCAGTGCTCGACGGCCTGGCCGCGGAAAGCGTCAGCTTCGAAAACGCGGTGTCCGGCTGCCCTGTCTGCTGCCCTTACCGTGCGAGCCTGCTCACGGGGCAGTATCCGCTGACCCACGGCGTCTTCATCAATGACGTGGAACTAAAGCCAAATGGGCCGACGTTTGGCGAGATTTTCCGCCGCGCCGGGTATCGTACCGGCTACATCGGTAAATGGCACGTCTATGGGAGCCCGGATGGCAACTACGGGCGGCGCCTGGCATACATCCCCCGAGAGAAGCGGTTCGGGTTCGACTACTGGAAGGCGTGCGAATGCACGCATGACTATAACCATTCGCTGTACTACCAGGACGACGATCGAACGCCCAGATACTGGCCGGGGTACGACGCCACCGCGCAGACAGACGACGCATGCCGATTCATCGAACGCGGTCCGGCGGCGGATCCGTTCCTGCTAGTACTTTCGCTGGGGCCGCCGCACTTCCCGTACGCGACGGCGCCGGAGCGCTACCAGCAGATTTATGCCAAGGGGGAGATTCGCCCGCGGCAGAATGTGCCCGCGGATGCACGGGCACAGGCCATCGATACGCTGCGCGGCTACTATGCGCATATGACCGCGCTGGACGGGTGCTTGGGACGGCTGCTGGCGGCACTGGATCGGGCCGGAGCGGCCGAGAATACCGTTTTCGTATTCACCTCCGATCACGGCGATATGATGCTATCGCAGGGCCTGACGACAAAGCTGTACCCGTGGGACGAATCGATTCGCGTACCATTCCTGCTGCGCTATCCGCGGCGGTTGGGGCGCAAGCGAAGGCGCGTGTGGACACCGCTCAACGCACCGGACATCCTCCCGACGCTCGCCGGTCTGTGTGGCCTCACGATTCCGGGTTCGGTGGAGGGCGCCGATTTATCGGGTCTTGCGACCGGGCGTGAGCGACCGGCGCGCGCGGCGGCGGCATTTCTGAGCCTGCCGGTACCGATCACGGAAGCGCGCCGGTACGGCTTCGCCGAGTACCGCGGGTTGCGCACGGTGCGATACACGTACGTGCGGTCGATCCTCGGACCGTGGCTGTTGTACGACAACCGGCGCGATCCCTTCCAGATGCGCAACCTCTGCGGCAAGAGTGAACACAAGGGACTGCAACGAGAGCTCGACCAAGCGCTGGACGTCCAACTGCGACGCCGGAAAGACGATTTTCTTCCTGCGGCACAATACATAAAACGCGCCGGCGTTGGACACTACAGGGAGGTCAACGTCCCAGTGGGACGGCACCCCAGTCCTTGGGGAGATTGGGACTCTACGCTTACGCCAGGATGACCTAGCGCGGGAGGCTGGAGCCTTCATAAACAACTTGGTCTATTGGCTATTAGAAATGAGCTGCCAGGTTTCAACGCAGCCGGATGATGTGATATCCTTCCGGCGGATAAGAGGGTATCCGCGATGTTCCGAGTGCGAACGATTGCTTCCGTTTTCTGCGCTTGCGTTGTGGGTGCAAGCGCTTGCCCGACGCAGTCCAACCTGGCGTCGATCAGCGGGATCGTCACCGACCCGCAGAGCGCCGTGGTTCCAGGTGCTAATGTGGTTGCGGTGGACGCGCAAACCGGCGTCGAGACGCGCGTAGCGACCAACGCGGCCGGTTTTTACAACCTCCAAAACCTGGCGATCGGGAGTTACAACCTGTCGGTCGAGCATCCCGGATTTCGCAAGTACGTGCGCGGGCAGATCACTTTGACCACCGGCGAGCAGCTCGGGCTGGACATCAAGCTGGAGCTCGGCTCCACGGGCCAGGAGGTAACCATCACTTCGCAAGCGCCCCTCATCGAAAGCCGCACGTCGGACATCGCTGACCTGATCGAGTCGAAGAGCATCGATGCACTGCCGCTAGGCAACCGGCGCACGCTAAACGCGGTGGAGCTGACGGGAGCCTCGGTGTTCGTCAGCTATCCCAATACACCAGCGAACGTGAATCCCAATTTCAGCCTGGCGGGCGGGCGCTCGCAGAGCCAGATGGCATGGATCGACGGCGGCAACGCGCAGAATATGCGAATGGGGGCGGCGCAGATCAACGTGGATCCGCCGATCGAGGCGATTGCAGAAGTCAAAGTATTGACCAACAATAATTCGGCAGAGTACGGCGCTTCCGCCGAAGGCATTATTATCGAGACTACAAAATCCGGAAGCAACGGTGTGCACGGCAGCGGCTACGAGTTCCTGCGCAACAATTTCATGGACGCTCCGGGCTTCTTCGCACCGGTTGTCAGTGACTATAAGCAGAGTCCGGAACTGCGGTACAACGTGTTTGGCGCGACGCTGGGAGGGCCAATTCGCAAGAACCGGACCTTCTTCTTTTTCGATTATGAAGGGCAGCGGCTGGTGACCGGCTCGACCACGACCCTGACGGTCCCCACGGCGCTCCAGGCGGCGGGAAATTTTTCGCAGACCCTCACCGCGGCGGGCAAGCTGATTCCGATTTACGATCCTAACTCGACACAGCTCGTCAACGGCGGGTACGTGCGGACGCTGTTTCCGAACAACATCATTCCGCCTTCGGAGCTGGATCCGGTGGGGTTGAAAGTGATGAATTATTACCCGCTGCCGGACCGGCCGGCGAGCAACCTGGCCGGAGCAAGTAATTTCGCCGGGAACGAGGCCACCGAATCGCCGGCGAATTACTACATGATCAAGCTGGACCACACGATCAGCGACAAAGATCGGCTTTCCGGGTATTACTTGCGCGTTGCGGGAACGAGTTCGGTCAAGAGCGTCTATCCGAATAACGGCGCGGGCGATCCGACGAATTACGCGGTCAATTCCAGCCAGTACGCATATGGGTCATGGACGCGTATCGTCAGCCCGTCGCAGGTGAATGATTTGCGGTTCACGTTCAACGACCGGATCTTCCACAACGAGAGTGAAGGGCTGGGCGGCAATTATCCCTCGAAGCTGGGCCTCACAGGCGTGCCCGAGGACGCTTTTCCGACCTGGGCCCCGGCGGGTTTCAGCAGTCTCGGCTCGACCCAGCAGGAGCGGCGGCAATATCCGATCCAGCAGGAGCAGGCCCTGGACAATTTCTCCTGGAACCACGGACGCCATGCCATGAAGTTTGGATTCGAGTGGCGGCGGTCGTTCAACCAGGACGTTCTGCGAACCTACGTTTCCGGTGATTTCACGTTTTCGACGTTGCCGACGGGGCTGCCAGGCAATACGAGCACCGGCAGCGGGCTGGCGTCGCTGCTGGTGGGATTCCCAACCGGTTTCGAGGAGCTCGACACCGAAGCGCTGGACCGTCACACGTACTATCTGGCGGCTTTCGCACAGGACGCCTGGACGGTGACTCCCAGCCTGACCCTCAACATAGGCGTGCGCTGGGAGACGGACACGCCGGAGATCGACGAAAACAACCGCATGAACGGATTCAACGGCTCCCAGATCAACCCAGTTTCGGGGACGCTGGGAGTGGTGACGTTCATGGGAGTGGCCGGTGTCCCCAGCGCGCCGTACGCGACAAACTGGAAGAATTTCGGCCCGCGCTTCGGCTTTGCCTGGAAGCCATTCCAATCGGACCGGACGGTGGTGCGCGGCGGCTTCGGGATTTTCGACGCGTCTCCTTTCGATGCAGGGGTGCCGAACGTGAATACGCTGGGATTCAGCGAATCCGCCAGTTTGAATTCGCCAGACAATGGCATCACCGCACCGTTTTACCTGCGCAAAGGCGTGCCGGCGCAGTTGAGTGCGCCCGCGCTCACGCCGGGCTTCGGGGCGGTGCCGGTGGGGCAGGCCACCAATACCTCCGTGACGTATTTCGATCCGCATCGCGACACCGGCTATGCGCAGCAGTTCAACCTGGGTATTCAGCACGAATTGTCCGGATCGATCATAGTGGAGGCGACGGTCCTCGGGAATCTCTCGCGCAAGATGCCAGCCAGCAATCTTGCACTCAACCAGATTCTACCGTCTCTCCTGGGGCCCAACTGCGATACGCAAACCTGCCGGCCGTATCCGCAGTTCACCAATGTATCTATCGAGATTCCCACGATTGGCGTGTCGAATTATTATGCGGGCATGGTGCGGATCGAGAAGCGCTATTCGTACGGGTTGAATTTCGGCGCGACTTACACGTTTTCGAAGTTTCTGGCTAACGACAACGACCCGGGCAGCTCACTGGGTAGCAATCCGAGCGTGTACTCGAATTACTACAACCGACGGGCGGACTACGGACCGTTTGTCGACGACGTCACTCACCACCTGGTGCTGAACTGGGTCTACGAACTGCCGTTCGGGTCGGGCAAGCGATGGCTGGCGAACAGTCCGCTGCGGTACGCGGTGGGCGGATGGTCGCTCGGCAATTTCACCACTATTCAAGCGGGCGCTCCGGGAACGGTCGTGACGCAAACCAATAATTGCAATTGCTTCTCGGCGGGATCGCAGCGGCCCAACTTGATAGGGAACGTGGGGCTGGCGGCGGCATCGGTGGCGGAATGGTTCAACACGGCAGCGTTCGTGCAACCGGCGACGTTCACGTTCGGGAACGAGGGGGTGGGCATCATTCGCGGGCCGGGACTGATCGACACCGATTTTTCCGTGATTCGCAGCTTCCGCCTTACCGAACGCGCCCACGCGGAGCTCCGCGGTGAATTCTTCAACGCGTTGAACCACACGAATTTCAGCATGCCGGGGCTAACATTCGGCGGGTCGGGATTCGGCGTGATCAGCGCGGCGGGGCCGGCGCGGCAAATCGAAGTGGGGACGCGGCTGGTGTTCTGAGTTTGGCAGAGTCGCGATGGGTTGGGATGACCCGTTGTTCTCAGCCAACTTCAACATGCGCCTCTTCGACATCCGTCATCCCTCGCGAGATGCACTCCTCAATTCGTGTGATTTCTGCAACCGCAGAATTTGTACAAGACAAATTGACTGCGCGGCCAAAGTGGCGATGGACGCACCCACAGTGGATGCGATATGAATAGAGTCGCATGCGTTTCAGGATTATGGCGTCCCGCCACTCAGCATTCTATACACCACTTCTCACCTGCATTGCCTTTCTTCGAGAGGACGGCCATGAGGTCTCATATAGCGTTCTCGGGCGTGGGCAGCGCAGCTATGCCCTATTGCGCGACGGCCAGATCGACATCATGCAGTCCGCAGTCTCCTCGAATTGGCCGCTCCGAGAACAAGGGATTGAGCCGTTGCCCGTTCACTTCGCGCAGATTAATCAACGCGACGGTTTTTTCATTGTCGGCCGCCAGCCAGAATCCGAGTTCCACTTGAAGAACCTCGAAGGGAAGACGCTGGTTGCCGATCATGGTTCGCAGCCGCTGGTGATGCTGAAGTACGCGTTGAAATACAACGGTGTCGATTGGAAACAGATCAAAGTGGTGGATTCCGGTTCGCCCGACCAGATGGAGGCAGCATTTCGTAGCGGCGCGGGCGACTACATACACCTTCAGGCCCCGGTCATAGCCGGTGAAATTCTCGCCTCAGTCGGAGCATCCATGCCGCCGGTAGCGTTTAGCAGCCTGTGCTGCGCACGAGCCTACCAAACGACCGAAAGCTATCGCACCTTCCTTACGACGTATGCACGCGCGAGGGAATGGAGTCGAACTGCCCTTGGCGAAGAAATCGCGGCGAAGGAGGCAGACTTTTTCCGCGGGGTTCCGGCCGATGTCCTCGCCGCAACGGTTACCCGCTACCAGGAGCTTTGCAGTTGGGATGGCGGTATTGAAATCCCACGCCCTCTATACGAACAGGCTCTCACAGTATTCCAATCGGTCGGTTCAATCGCCTGGCGACACCGCTACGATGAAGTGGTCGGGTAGATACGTGAGCCAACTGCTGGGGGACTTCGGTCCTCCTTCTCGCATTCTGGCGACGTGCGCTCCGCTTACGACGAGGAACCCCTAAAAACGGAACAACGCTTCCGACCCTTCGAAAGGCGCAAGAGGCCTCCGCCCGGACTCCTTACGTTTAGCGTTTTTTGCCGAGGCGCGATAAAGCAAATCGACTACCGCGGGTCGAAATTGCATATTTTTAGATGCGCTTCTGTGCCGGTAAATGCTGGGATCCCTTCAGCGACCTCACCAGAACTGGTTTTCGCAGGACAACTTCAAGCAAGTGACGCGCTGCGGCCACATGCTGCCCCGTTTGGCTCATCGCTCTATAGCCAGCGGCAGAGACCAGAAGGAATCCGTTCTTGTCCTCTACACGCAGCGTGCGCACGTGTCCATCATGAAGGTCATCGAACGCGTCGGCGAACCGGAGAATCCCAGCCAGAAGTTTTGCGAGCTGCCGCTTACCAGCCGCCAGTCCACGCAGTGCCTTACGCTCCAGGGACGGCAGACCGCCTCGGTGAAAACGGACAACTGTTGCCAACAAGAGCAAGTCTTCAGAACTCCAACCGAGGGGCGGAGCCAGCTGCGCGATCATGCGAAATGATACTTTGTGGTGACCTTTGCAGTGTTGGGCCAATCCCACGTCATGCAGGAACGCCGCGGTTATGAGAATGACGCGTGGATCAGGCTGTTCCTTGACCGACGTAAGCTCCAGCCCATGTAAGCCGTCGAAGACCTGCCGCGCTAGTTCCGCCACGTGCTGAGAATGCCTGACGTCCGGATCGAGGAAAGATGCCCAAACTTTTAGACGTGTCATTGCCGCGACCTGGATTTGTTCGCCCTCCGGCAAGTCCGCTCTCCAGGTTGACCACAACGAGTGAGATCCGATCATCCGTTCGCGATATCGCGCGATCCGTTGGTTGCGAATAGTCTGGATTTTCTCCTGCAACCTCGTGCGGGAGTCGGGACCACTGAAGGTATTTACACTCCGAGCGGTTGCGCGCAGCACGTCCAGATCGTGAACCTCGCCCAGCAGATCTTGAAGCTCTTTCAGGTCAGAGCTCCACATTTCATACTGCTGAGGTAGAAAGTTCTCAACAATATAGCGGAAGCGTTTGATGCCGATGCGTAGCCGGTGAAAGGCCACTTGCGATCGGTTACGGACTGCCTGACGATGCAGGTTCCGCGCTTCTGTCCAGCATTCCAGAGCCAACTGCTTGAATACCAGAGATCCCACTTCAATCTGTGCCGCACGAGCAGATAGCTCCCTACTCCACTTGCGCCACTGCTTGCTATCGAAGCTTCGCAGTACCTCTTCCGCAAACAGCTTATGTTGCGATTCCTCCTTGGCCAGCAGGCTGAACAGCAATTTGAACTGCGAATCGTCTTCAGGCGCGAGCTGTCGAACCCATTCGTTCATCACTTGTGCGTCGCGTAGAGCACCAAGACTGCGAAATAGCCCCCGGCCCGCGCGTTTCATTTGTCTCCAGCAAGGGCTAGGGTCGATCATCATGAGTCCATCCGCGATCGAGCGGCAGCGGCGCAAAGCGACGCGCAGATCGTGCACGGCATCCACATCGAGAGCGGGAGAAGCCCGGTCGCACTCTTTCAATACAAGCTCCATCCAGTGGCCAAGACCCAAAACCGGCTTTGCTTGGACAGACCCCTCCTCAGGAATCGGCGATCTATCTAAAGTTTCCAAAGGACCTCGGCTCTTATTGTGACAAATCAAATACGTCGTTGTGACGATCCCGTCTCTCAGCGTTTGGGTTTGGCAGCGCAAGCGGTGATCAATCGCTTCGAGCCGGGGAGAACGAATGTGGCGAGGTCTCGGCCGACTTTGGATCGCCCGTGAGGATGTCGCGTTGTGCGGCCTGGTTGAGGCGTAGAGCACCACCTGAAAGGGATCAATACAAACGTCGAGCTGCGTAGCCCAGTTCCTGGCAGGCGATACCGTAAGGTCAACAAACCCGAACATGCTGAAACCATGGGTGATCGGCCTATGCACTCCGAACGGTCTAGGCAAGACGTTACGCACCAATTCTGGACTCGTGTGACGTTGTGTAACATCTCGGCTCCGGGGATCGAAACCAACGCGCGAAACCCGCAACCATGATTGGATTCAACCGATCGAATTCTTCGCTCGAAGGTCAGACCCTGCGCGAACGGATCACCTCTAAACCACTGGAAACCACTCAACTGTTGGAACTGGCGCGGCAAATCGCCGACGCCCTGGATGCCGCTCACAGTAAGGGGATTGTGCATCGCGACCTCAAGCCAGTCAACATTTTTGTCACTCGGCGTGGGCAAGCCAAGATCCTGGATTTCGGCCTCGTCAAGCTGGCGTCGGAGAGCGCGGCAACCATGTCGTCTGCGCCGACCGAAGACATGCTGACCACGACCGGCACGGCGGTAGGAACCGCGGCGTACATGTCGCCAGAGCAGGCGTTAGGTGGGGAACTGGATGCGCGTACAGACGGTTCTCTTTCGGTGTGGTGCTCTACGAAATGGCTACGGGCGTACGCCCGTTCACCGGCAACACAACAGCGGCCCTCGTGGATGGGATACTGCACAAGACGCCGCTATCGCCAATTCAGTTAGAGCCCACCGTGCCGCCGGAGTTGGATCGCATCATCGGCAAAGCGATGGAGAAAGACCGTGACTTCCGTTACCAGGCAGCCGGGGACCTCCTTGCAGACCTTAAACGCCTGAGGCGAGACACCGATTCAGGGAGGCAAGTTGGATCAGGCTTTTCGCCGACAGTAGCTACCACATCAGGGCCGCGCCGGTCCCTGTGGCTGGCCGCATCGCTGGCAGGAGTGCTGGCCGCAGTTGCTGTAACGTCGCGGGTATCGCGCCCGTCTGGAGCTCGTCCGGAACCCACCGAGATCCAACTCACCGCCAACCCGATCGAAAACTATCTATATAGCGCCGCCATATCCGGCGATGGTAAGCAGATCGCCTATTCGGATGCGACCGGACTCTACCTTCCCAGGGCCTTTCCCAGCGCAAGCGTTCCTCTCTACCGCCGTGCCCTGCAACTCGATCCCGCGCAGTTGAGCGCGACTGTGGGAATGGGTGGAATCCAGATGCAGCGCGGCCAATTCAGCGACGCGATCCGTCTCTGGCGCGACGCCCTCGACAGGAACTCTGGCCTGGAGTTGGTGCGCTGCAATCTGGCCGTGGCGCAATGGAAGACCGGGCAGGGTCTCTCGGTCGGCCATGCGCTGCGTTGTGTCGGCTTCGATTCTGGCTCCGGTTTTTTCACTGACTGCGCCATTTGGTAACGATTTCCTTCATCGAGGTCCAGTAGGTCTCGATCCACCCGCGACAGTGCCCGCTATGACGGTTCGGGGGGACGCCGACCTGTGCGAACCGCAGCTCTGTGCCAGCCCCGACTTTCTCCAGTTCGAATATCGCAATTGAGTAATAGTTGGGCCACCAGCCGGTTGCGCCCCAGACTTGCACGGGAAGGCGGTTCGCGCCACTCTTGCCCAAGGCGGCAGCTTGAGATCAGGATTGTATCGCTAGACTGAGAAACGCGTTCTTGAGGACGCACCTATGCCCGATCATATCAGCGCTCGCATGGCGCCAATGACGGTCAGAAGCTCAAGCGGAGCGAAGCTTCCATGGTGCGGGGCGGAGTGGTGGCGCTTTTGGCTCCCCAGTTTGCTGTGGTACTGACCGGAGTACCGTTCACCAGCTTGTAGCCGTTGAAACTGCCGGTGCCGACGCTCGACACGCAGAGGTGGTTCGCAACGTTATACATATCGAACTTCACGTCCCACTTGTAACGTTCGTGCATCCAGAACGACTTGGAAACCGAACCGTTGACGTTGATCCAACGCGGTAGAAAGACGTTGTATGCGCCCAAGTTGCCCCAGGTATTGCTCGCCGGATTGGCGAAGGCCGTCGGATTCAGGATCTGGAAGCCGTTCACAGCACCTCCGGCATACGGATTGCCGATCAGGTTGGGGCGCAGGCCGCTGCCGACGTCGGTGGCGACGCCTGGCAGTCCGGTGTTGGAATCGGTTATGTTGACGGGCAACCCAGTTTGGAACAGGCCTGTGCCGTTAACTTGCCACCCGCCAAAAGTCTGCCGGTACCATGTACCGCCTTCGCGCCAGAAAGGCAGAGGATAGACCCAGCTCGTGGTGAGCACTTTGTTGCGACTGTAATTGGAAGTGCCCCAATCGTTCCTTAAGTTGTGACTGTCTTCTGGTTGATAGTTGAAGGAGTTGGCGTCCGTCCGGCCCTTGGCCCACGTAAATGCGGCGCTGAGGATGCCAGCCTGGGACGTTCTTTTACTAATCAGTGTCTGTAGGGAGTCATAGATGAAATTCGCTCCTGTATCGTACTCCTGAATGTTGCCGTAACCAAGGTAAGGGCGGCTTGCGTTGGCGTTAGCTACAGTCTTCGTGCCCGGGACAAATACGGTATTGCTGTAACCGAGTACCGGCTGATTCGGGTCATAAATGAATGACAGGTTCGAAGCGTTCTGACCGACGTAACTTACCGTGAGCATCGTGTTGGCTGTGACTTTTCGCTGCACGCCGAGGCTCCAGGTCATCGACCGAGGGTCCTTCATATCGAGAAAATGGGAGTTGGTGATTGTCTGGACGGAAACAGCGCCGGCTGTGCCCTGCCCCGGATCTTCGACGTCTCCATTCAGGAAGGTGGATACGCCGTTGAACGGTGTATTATTAATCGCGCTGAAAATGAAGTTGCCTTGAACGCGCTCATAGGCGACGCCGAATCCGCCACGAAGGACGGTAGTCTGTTTGCCGGTGAGGTCGTACGCGAAGCCGAATCGCGGACCAACGTTACCCCACCTCGTGTAGGCGCCGCCCAGCGGAAGATTGTGGAAGAGCGCCTGCACGACTGGATCGTTGTACTGATCTACGCGGCCTCGGGCGGCTGCGGGGAAGCCGGGACCATCCAGCACCAATCCGTTATATGGGTTGGGGGCATTGGTCACAGAGCCGTTGGAAGGATTGATGACGGCAGCACCGGCCGGATTGAAGGACTGCGGCAGGAACTGAACCGTGTTGTTGAGCGCGCTGTACTGCGGCTGCATGTAGGACCAGCGCAACCCCAGGTTGATCGTCAGGCGCGATCCCACCTTCCAGTCGTCCTGCAGCCAAGGCTCGACCTGCCAGAAACGGTACCAGCCTTCGCGAACGCCGCTATATTCCTGGTACTGCTGAAAATCGCCGAGCAGCGCATCCGCCACGGCATTGCCGCTGGTGGGAGTGCGGGCGTTGCTGAAGGCAAAAGCACCATTGATTTGTGGTGGGTTGTCCTGGTTCTTCCGACTCCGCATAATCAAGATTCCCGCCTTCAGCGTGTGATTCCCGAGGATCTTCGTCAGGCTCTCCTTCCAGTCGAAGATGCGGTTGAAATTGTTGAAGGTCAGCGGCGAGACGGAGAGGGTCGTATAGTTTTGAACCGCGATTTGTGGAATATCTGGCGACGCATTGTAAAGCGAAGGGAACCCGATCCCGAAGCCCTGCCGTGTGTAGTTGTCGATAAATGTCCGGTTCGGCACGACGTCGTTCTGCTCCGTGATAACGTTGCCGGTATAGGTGAACTGCGTCACGTTGATCAGTGTGGGAGCAAACACGTGATTCCACTGCACCGAAGAGTTCAGGCCCGGTATGTTGCGATAGTACTCGATGAGGTTGGTGTAGTTCTCCAGCTGATTGTAATGATCGTGCGCCCAATGGACGCTGAACTGGTTCTTCTCGTTTAGGTTGTAGTCAACTTTCACCACCTCCTGGTGGACGTTGGTCGGTTGCGTCTCATTAAAGATGAAACTGGCTGTGCCGCTATTGGCAGCGGGGTAGATGTCGATCAGCTTCTGCATGTCTGGATTAATCCGGGCGGCCGGGACTACATTACCGGGGAAAGGCGTCTGCGTAGACGGATCCTTGATGTTCGTCGTGCCGAAGCTGCCGCTCTTGAATGCCGCTGTGGGCACGGTCCAGGTGGTGGTGTAACCCTGGCGAAGATACTTGAGGTCTTCGCTGAAAAAGAAAAAGAGTTTGTCGTGGTTGCGATTCAACCAATTGTGCGGAACGAGCACCGGTCCGCCGAAGTTGCCGCCAAAGTTGTTCCACCGCAACTTGGGCTTTCCAACCACGGCAGCGTTGAAGACATTGGCCGCGAGATGGTCGTTCCGCCAGTACTCGTAGAGCATTCCGTGGAACTTCTTGGTGCCGCTGCGAATGGAGATGTTCACTACGGCGCCGGAGCTAGTGCCGGATTCGGCGCTGAAGTTGCTGGTGAGAACACGGAACTCACCGATGGCATTGGGGTTGATATTGATGAAGTTGTTGCCGGCGCCGCCGTTGTCTTTGTTGTCACCGCCGTCCAGATTCCAAGTGGTAGTATCAGTCCGGCCGCCGTTGATGGATTGCCCACTGTTATTTAGGCCATATCCGCCGAACAGGCTGAATCCATCGGCATAAGTAGTCGAGACACCCGGAAGCAACTGGAGTAACTCCGGAAAGTTTCGCCCATTAAGCTGCAACTCTCCGGCTTGCTCGCCGGTAACGGTGTATCCCACATCGCCGTTGGTCGTTTCCACTGTCACCACGTCGGCATGCACATTCACGGCCTCGGTCTGCCTGCCGACCTCGAGCTTGCAATTGACCTCGATACTGACGTTGGTAGCCAGCAGGTTGTCCCGGATGACTTCCTTCTTAAAGCCGGGGGCTTCGCAGGCGACCTGATATGGGCTCGTCGGCAGATCAGGTACCACGTAGTGGCCTGTGAGATTCGTCGTAACCATTCGGGTAAGGCCGGTGTTCTGGTCCGTAATGACGACTACCGCGCCGGTTAGCACCGCTCCCGTGGGATCGATAACCTGACCCGATATCTGCTGGTTGAGGTTCGACTGCGCGTACAACCCCGCTAAGGCGCCGAACATGAGCGCAAAAGAGTTCCGTGAAACAGACATCCGCACCCTTCCTTTTCAAGCCCATTTGTCTACCCAGAGTTTGAGTCAGTATACACCGAGTCAATATCCGCGGCTGTGGGATAATTAACCCAGAAAAACTCGGCACCAACGTGGTGGCTGCGGCCGCCACACGGGCAATTTACGCGAGGTTGTGCGGTTCGCTCTCGACTACGACAAGTTCTTCAGGCAGGACTCTGTCTTCGGAGGCTACACGCCAGCACCGAAGAACTTCGATGCGCTGGTCATCGGCTACGATGGCAGCAAGTTGATCTTCGCCACACGCACGCGCAACGGGTTGGGAGTTGGAACTATGGCGAGGCCACTGGAAGCAAGTTGTCTGAAATCCACAGGCAGTGTCCGCCGATGAGCCCTATCCTTACCCCGCCTTATCTGCGATCTGAGTCCCGCGATAAAACTCCCTCAACCGCCTTGCCGCTTCGAAATACCGCCCGAGGGCTTCCTGCAATTCTGGTGCGAGGGCATTTGCTCTGGACAGTGCATCCACCATGGGAGCACTGCCGTGGGGAAAGCTGTGAGCGC
>Ga0126381_100001898_pt1 | contig 22445 bp, 19 predicted proteins | sample PanSoiMetPlot_28_FD_96465 | JGI IMG/M metagenome (GOLD analysis project Ga0126381, IMG submission 96465) | Tropical forest soil microbial communities from Panama - MetaG Plot_28 | ecosystem: Environmental > Terrestrial > Soil > Tropical forest > Bulk soil | place: Panama | collected 2016-02-17 | reverse complement strand
CATCCGCGATGACCACTTCGGCAATGAGGCCGGCAGCGGCTCCAGGGACCAAGGCGGCCAGCGTAGGAACGAGGACTCGCTCCGAGTCGAAAGTGGCGATGATCGCGCTCAACATGGAACCGCAGCCCTTGGATACCGTTGCCACCATATCATGTGGCCTGCGATTGCCGCGCCCACGACATCGGCGCCTTACCGGTACCTTGAAAAGTGTTCTTGTTATGTTCCCATACGTCAGCTAGGGTGAAAGCCATGGCTCGATCAAACGCAGCCCAAAGCCGCCCGCCGGTGCAGGAGCTGCCCTCCACGCCGGCGGGCGGCTATGAGGACGTCAGCGAGTTGCTTGGCGTCGTCGTCGATCATGAGCGCAGGCGCGGGCGTGGTGCGCACAGCAATGCCTCCGGCCGCTATGAGCCGCTTGCCCGCATCGCATTCGATGACGGCTGGCGCACGCTTGACGAACTGCCGCCGTTCAAGACAACGGTGACCGTCGATTCCACTCGGAAGATTATCACCCGCAACGAGTCACCGGATATCGGTTTTGATCGCTCGATCAACCCCTATCGTGGCTGCGAACACGGCTGCATTTACTGTTTTGCCAGGCCGACGCACGCCTACCTTGGCCTGTCACCCGGTCTCGACTTCGAATCCAAGCTGCTGGTGAAGCCGGAAGCTGCCAATTTACTCGAAAAAGAATTGTCTTCGCCGAGCTACGAGCCGAAAGTTATCGCGATCGGTACCAACACCGATCCTTATCAACCGATCGAGCGGCGCTACAAAGTGATGCGCCGTATTCTTGAGGTGCTCGATCGTGCCGGCCACCCCGTTGGTATCGTAACAAAGTCGGCACTTGTATTGCGCGATCTCGACATTCTTGCCCGCATGGCTGAGCGCAATCTGGCAAAGGTCGCCCTGTCGGTGACAACCTTAGACCCTGCACTCGCACGAACGATGGAACCGCGTGCCGCGACGCCAATGCGACGCCTTGAGACGTTGCGGCACCTGACCCAGGCCGGCGTTCCCACCACTGTCATGGTTGCGCCGGTCGTACCGGCTCTCAACGACGTGGAGATCGAGCGGATCCTCGAAGCCGCGCGCACAGCAGGGGTAAAGGAGGCCGGGTATGTTTTACTTCGTTTGCCCCTCGAAGTGCGCGACTTGTTCCGCGAATGGCTGATCGCGAATTACCCCGATCGCTATCGCCATGTGTTCAAGCTGATACGGGATATGCGAGGAGGCAAGGACTACGACTCCACCTGGGGCACGCGCATGAAGGGAACAGGTCCCTACGCCTGGATGATCGGCCGTCGCTTTGAGATGGCCTGCGAGAAGTTAGGTCTTAACCTGGCCCGCAGTTCGCTCACCACCGAGCATTTTCACAAACCGAAGCCGGACACGGAACAACTGAACTTATTTTAGATAAACGGCGCGTAGTCCCCGCCATCCACACATCCTGCAGAGTCACGTTGACTTGAGGCGACTTGCCGCGCACTCATCGCGACATGGCAAAGCAGCCCAGGGCAAACCCGCGCCTGCCGCTCAACGAGCCGATCTTGCGGCCGACATTCAGGCGCGAGCGCCGCGCTCTGAATAAGGGGATTTTTCCCGTTGCCGGCTGCGATGAGGCGGGCAGGGGGCCTCTTGCCGGACCCGTCGTTGCGGCTGCAGTGGTTCTCGATCCCCAGCGAATCCCGCGTGGCCTTAATGATTCCAAGAAGCTCGATGCCGCGGAACGCGAGAAACTTTACGAGAAAATCTGTGCGACCGCGCAGGTCGCTGTTGCGTTTGGGGCGGTCGAGCGCATTGACCGCGATAATATTCTGCGCGCCTCGCTCTGGGCGCTCGCACGAGCTGTCAGGGCGTTGCCGGTGCAGCCTAAACTGGTCTTTGTCGACGGAAACCAAAAGATCGATTGTGGTTGCGATTGCGAAGCCGTCGTATCTGGCGATGCGCTGATGGTGTCGGTTGCGGCGGCGTCGATCGTAGCGAAAGTCACGCGCGACCGGCTCATGACCCGGCTCGGCTTGGCTCACCCCGGCTACGGGTTTGAACGGCATATGGGTTACAGCGTGCCAGAGCATTTTGCGGCTCTTGCCCGTCTTGGCCCGACCATCCATCACCGCAAGTCATTCGCGCCAGTGGCCGCCAAGCTTGCAGCTCTGGGCGGTGCTTCGGACGAGGTGATTGCCGCGTTGTTGCCTCTTTAGGGCGGCTTCTCTATTGGTCCAGAGGTTGCAGTCGTATTCACCCCCGCTTGGCCGATGCATTACGTTTCCCTCCTTGTCGAATTTCTGCGCGGCCGCCCGGCGGTGGTGTTTTGGACCGTGACGCTGACGCAAGCCGTGCTTTGGACAATAATTCCGGCGCTTTTCTACAGTGCCCCGCCCGGAGACGTGCCGATGCTGCTCGCCATCGGCCGCGAATTCGTTCTTGGCAGCTATCTTGGGCCGCCGCTGGCTTTTTGGCTTGGCGAGATCGCCTATAGGGTGGCCGGCAGTTTGGGCCTTTATGCGTTGGCGCAGGCCTGCATCGTTGTCACGTATTGGGCGATATTCACGCTGGGCCGCGCCATCGTCGGCACCCGTCACGCCGTTCTCGCCGTGCTCCTGATGGCCGGCATTGCTGCCTTTACGGTGCCAACTCCCAATTTCGGTCCGGCGATTCTGGCGGCGCCGTTGTGGGCACTGGGTTTGCTGTACTACTGGCGTGCTGTCGGACAGGACAAACGCGGCTACTGGCTTTTGCTCGCGCTCGATCTCGGCTTGCTGCTGCTCGCGAGTTATGTCGGATTGATCCTGCTGGCGCTTATGGTCGTGTTTACGCTGTCGACCGAGCGCGGACGAAGCGCGGCGCGGCACCCTGAAATGTGGATTGCCGCGTTGCTCTTATGCATCGTCGTGTTTCCGCACGCGGTCTGGCTGAGTTTCGGTCGATCGCTTGTCATGGAAGGAATCGATGAAAGCGTTGCGGCCACCGGCCGGCTGCCGCCGGGCTTGTGGCTGCTGTTTGCGCTGGTGCTCGCTCATCTCGGGCTCGCATTGCTCGCCGTGTTAACGAGCGGATGGCCGCGTCATCCTCGCGAACGGGCGCCGGAAATCGACCGCGACCCCGTCGATCCATTCGCTCTAACATTTATATACGTCTTCGCGGTTGTGCCTGGAGTGGCGGCGGTCGCATTGGCCTTCGCCGCCGGCAGACTTGCACCTTTCGACCGCGTTGCGCCACTTGTCGTTCTTTCAGGGCTTGCCCTGATCGTCGCTGCCGGCGACAAGGTGCTTCTCTATCGCGAGCGGCTGGTATCTTCGGCCTGGTTAGGCCTGCTCCTCGCGCCACCGATCCTGGTCGCGCTGGCCCCGGCGATATCCCCGTGGACCTTCGGGATCGACCTCGGAATTGCCCAGCCGGCAAACACCGAGGGCCGCTTTTATGCGGACATCTTTCAGCGCCGCACGGGCAAGCCACTCACGTATGTCAGCGGCGATCCGCGGATCGCGCCGCTAATAGCGCTCGCCGCACCAAGCCGGCCCCATCTCTATTTTGCTTGGGCACCGCAGCGCAGCCCGTGGGCAAACGCGGGCGACATCCGCGCCAATGGCGGAATTCTGGTATGGCCGGCGGCGGACAATAACGGCACCCCGCCTGAGACGCTCAAAGTGCAATTTCCCGACATGGTCCCCGAAGTGCCGCGTTCATTCCCGCGTGCCGTGCAGGGGATATTGCCGCTTATCCGGCTCGGCTGGTCGATGCAGCGACCGCCGGCGGGTCAATGATAGCTTTCGCCTTCGCGCACTTTGCCTCGAAACAGCCAGTAGATGAAGCCGACATAGACGAGGATCAGCGGCAATAGCAGCAGCGTGCCGAGCAGCATGAAAATCTGGCTCGCTGGGGCTGCGGCGGTGTCCCAAACGGTAAGCGACGGTGGGACCAGATAGGGGAAAACCGAAATCGCCAGGCCGAGAAAGCCGAGCAGGAATAACGCAATTGTCGCTAGAAACGGCTGCACCTCACGCCGCGTTTCGATCCACTGCCACGTTTGAAAGGCGACGAGTGCGGTAACAACCGGAACTGGCCATAGAAAGTAAAAATTCGGCAGCGAGAACCAGCGTGCAGCAATTCGCTGGTCAGCCAGCGGCGTCCACAAGCTCACGACCGCCATGAAAACAAGAACCGCCAGCAACAGGCGTTTCGATTGCGCGCGGGCACGTTCCGCGACCGGTCCTTCGGTTTTCATCACGAGCCAAGTTGCGCCGAGCAGTCCATAACCGGCGACCAGTGACAGCCCGCAAAGGAATGCAAACGGCGTTGCCCAATCGAACGTGTGGCCGGCAAATGCCCCATTCTGCACGTGAATGCCCTGGATCAAACCACCGAGGATCACGCCTTGTGCAAAGGCGGCGAGCGTCGAGCCGACGGAGAAAGCCACGTTGAGCCAAGTTTTGCTGCGTGAGACCGTACGAAATTCAAATGCAACTCCGCGGAAAACAAGCGCCAACAACATCACAATGACCGGAAGATAGAGCGCAGGCATCACGACCGCGTAGGCCCTCGGAAATGCGACCAATAATCCGCCCCCGCCAAGCACCAACCATGTCTCATTGCCATCCCAGAAAGGCGCCACCGTCCGCATCATCTGATCGCGCTCGCTTTCAGTGCGCGCAAACGGAAAGAGGATTCCGATGCCGAGATCGAATCCGTCGAGGATCACGTACATGACCACCGCCGTGCCGATCAGGGCGGCCCAGATCACCGGGAGATACCATTCCATGGCGCGACCCCTCGCGATCGGCGAGAAATTTCCTTAACTCTGCCGCATCGCAATTCGCCCGGCATCATGCGCGGCGGAGATCGGATTTGCCGAAAAGTGTCCGGTCTCCCTGGTTTCCGGCCCAAGTGGACCTTGGACGATCAGACGATTGATGTAGTAGATGCCGAACGAGAACACGACGCCGTAGGCAATGACAAATAGCGCGAGCGTGCCGGCAATTGTTGCGCCGGGCACGGGCGAAGTCGCGTCGGCGGTGCGCAGCATATCGTGAACGAGCCAAGGCTGCCGTCCACACTCCGTCACGATCCAGCCGGAGATCACCGCTACGAATCCGATCCACCAGCATCTCGCCATCACGCGCAGATACCAGTGCGTTTGAAAAAGACTACCCCGCCACCAAAGGAAGGCACCAAACAATGCTGAGGCTATCATGAAAAATCCGATGGCCAGCATGATCCGAAATGCAAAGAAGACGATGGTGACCGGTGGCCGGTCGGACGCGGGTACGCTGTTCAAGCCGGGGAAGAGGCCATTCATGCGATGCGTGAGAACGAGCGATGCGGCCTTCGGAATCGAAATCTCAAAGCGGTTCACGCCGGCCTTTTCGTCTGGCCAGGCGAAGATATGGAAGTCGCCAGGCTTGCTGCCATCCCAGTGCGCCTCCATCGCCGCGATCTTGATCGGCTGATGTTCAAGCGTGTTGAGGCCGTGTTGATCGCCAAGGACCAGTTGCAGTGGCGCAAGAATGGCGGTCAGGCCGAGTGCCATGCGGAGCATGATCCGGCTCTCTTCGATGTGGCGACCGGCGACCAGATAGCGTGCGCCGACCGCCAAAACGACGAAGCCCGTGGTGAGATACGCGGCATTGAGCATATGTGCGAAACGATAGGGGAAGCTCGGGTTGAAGATGATCGCGAGCCAATCGGCCGGATAGGCGACGCCGTCTCGCAGTTCGTAGCCGTGGGGAGTCTGCATCCAGCTGTTTGCAGACAGAATCCAAAATGCCGAAATAGCGGTGCCGACGGCGACAACAGCGCCTGACAACACGTAGAGCCAGGGCGGCACGCGGTTGAAACCGAACAGCAGCACGCCGAGGAATGTCGCTTCCAGGAAAAATGCGCTCAGCACCTCATACCCGATCAGCGGACCGACGACATTGCCGGCCATGATCGAAAAACGGCTCCAGTTCGTACCGAATTGATACGACAGAACAATTCCGGACACGACGCCCATCGCGAACGAAACCGCGAAAATCCTCGTCCAGAACCGCATGAGCTGGTGATAGCGATCATTGCCGGTGCGTAACCACATCGCGCCGAGCGTGGCGATATAGGCCGATAACCCGATGGTGAAGCTCGGGAATATGATGTGAAAAATAATGGTGAAGGCGAACTGCAGGCGGGCCAGCAGTACAGGATCAAAATCCATTGCGAACTCCCAACGGATATCCTCTGGAGGACTATACCTGTCGGCTACTAAGCGTGGGAAGGAATTGTGTTCCATCGCTGCGATAAATCGAAGCGGCCATGGGGCAGGAGCGCGGTATCCACACCGACCATAAAAAGGTCTGACGCGAAGCTCTGCCGGCGAGTAGGCTCGGAGGCGGATAGTCGGGAGGGGATCGACATGGCCAAGCAGACAAAGCGCGCATCGCGCGAAAGCGACTCGCAAATCGTCAGCGGTCTGAATCGCTATTTCGGACTCGCGGACCAAGGCACTGACGTCCGCACCGAATTCATTGCCGGCATAACGACATTTTTGACGATGGTATACATCATATTCGTCAACCCCATTATTCTCGGCAAGACCGGAATGGACCAAGGCGCGGTGTTCGTCGCGACATGTGTTGCCGCGGCCGTGAGTACCCTGGTGATGGCGCTCTATGCCAACTATCCGATCGCGCTCGCTCCTGGCATGGGCATCAACGCGTTCTTCGCCTTTACCGTCGTGTTGACCTACAAATATACCTGGCAACAGGCGCTCGCCGCGGTGTTCTGCTCCGGAGTCCTTTTCTTTCTAATCTCGATATTCCGGGTACGGCAGTACGTCATTGATGCAATCCCGCAGAACCTGAAGTTTGCCGTGTCGGCTGGTGTCGGGCTTTTCCTGGGGATCATTGCGCTGGAAGAAGCCAAGGTCGTGGTCAACCATCCCGCCACGCTGGTCACCCTCGGCGATCTCACAAATCCGCAAGCGGTCCTGATGCTGCTGGGCTTCGTGCTGATCGCCGGCCTTAACTATCGGCGCATCCTTGGCGCCACATTGATTGGCATTCTCGCCGTTACGGTGATCGGACTGCCATTCGGACTAGCGAAGTTTACCGGCGTTGTTTCAATGCCGCCTTCGATTTCACCCACGCTCCTGCAACTCGATTTCTCGCGCGCCACAGAGGTCACATTTCTCGTCGTCGTGTTCTCGATCCTGTTTGTGGACGTATTCGACAACGCCGGAACATTGATCGGAGTCACGCATCGCACAGGGTTGATGAAGGACGGGAAGCTTGCGCGGATGAAAGAGGCGCTAATTTCCGACAGTTTTGCCGCAATGTTCGGAGCATTGATCGGCACGTCGACGACCACGAGCTATATCGAAAGCGCCGCTGGCGTTTCGGCCGGCGGTCGCACGGGGCTGACCGCGGCTTTCGTCGCCCTCTTCTTCCTGCTTGCTCTGTTCTTCGCTCCGCTCGCCGGCATGATTCCGGCTTATGCCTCGGCTGCGGCTTTGCTTTACGTTGCTTGCGTGATGGCGCGCGGCCTTGCCGAAATCGACTGGGAGGACATCACCGAATATGCGCCTGCGGTCGTGACGGCGATCACGATGCCGCTGACTTATTCAATCGCGACCGGCATCGGTCTCGGCTTTATCACTTATACCCTTGCAAAGCTGATCGCTGGCAAGATCCAGGATGCAGCGCCAGCAGTCGTCGTTCTGGCAATTCTGTTCGCTGTAAAGTTCGCGGTTGCGGGATGAACATCTTGTCATCGTGGCAAGCTTGGGCAGTATTGTCAGCCGTCTTTGCCGCGTTGACGGCAGTTTTCGCGAAAGTCGGAGTCGAAAACGTCAATCCCGATTTTGCGACCTTCATTCGCACGATAGTCATTTTGGTAACGCTTGCCTTCATCCTGCTGGCGACTGGGAAATTCCAATCGCCAGGTTCGATCACGTCTCGAAGTTATCTCTTTTTGTTGCTGTCCGGTCTGGCGACGGGTGCGTCATGGGTCTGTTACTTCCGTGCGCTCAAGATCGGCGACGCTGCCAAGGTCGCGCCTATCGACAAGCTTTCGGTCGTACTGGTGGCAGTCTTTGGTGTGATTTTTCTGGGCGAACGCTTGACCGCACCCAACTGGTTAGGCGTGGCACTGATCGCGACAGGTGCAATTCTGATCGCCTATCGGTGATCAACTGCTTTTTTGATTGCCAGGAAATCGCGCCAGGCAAGACGTTTCTGCAGCGGGCTGCGCAACAGGAACGCTGGATGGAAGGTCGGCATAGCGCGGATTTCACGTTTGCCGGTATCGAATGTAAACCATCGTCCCCGCGTTTTTGTGATGCCTTCTCTGATGCCAAGCAAGGCTTGCGCGGAGGGACCACCAAGACAAACCAGAATGTCGGGATCGACAAGTTCGATCTGGCGCAGGACGAAAGGCAAGCAGATCTGCGACTCCTGCGGTGTCGGTGTCCGGTTTCCCGGTGGGCGCCACGGCACAATGTTGGCGATGTAAACAGATGCGCGGTCAAGACCGATCGCCGCGAGCATGCGATCGAGCAATTTGCCGGACCGGCCGACGAACGGCAGGCCCTCAATGTCTTCGTCGCGGCCAGGAGCTTCGCCAACGAACATAAGCCGCGCCGTCGGGTTGCCGTCGGCGAAGACAAGCTGTGTCGCGGTCGGCTTCAACGCGCAGCCTTCGAATTTTTCGAGAATGTCACGCAGGTCGTCGAGCGTCTTGGCACTTTTCGCCGCCGCGCGCGCCGCCATCGTCGCTTCGTCGGGCGCCTGCGGTGCCAGCATCGCTGTCGGGCCATTGGATTCGCGATGTGGCGGCGGCACGATCTCCCGCGCCGTCCGAGTCACTGGCGCAGGCGTTTCAGCTGCTGCCAGGCGATCGACAGGCTCTTCACCCACAAGCGCGTCGACGCCGGCCTCGGCATAGAAGGCCAGAAGGTCTTGTGCGGCGCTGGTGCGATCAGGAGTCATTTATGCAAATTTCAGCGGTGCATATGGTCGTCGAGAAACTTTCGAGTCCGCTCGAGGGCGTCGGCGGTGGCCTTCGGGTCGTAGGCCAACTGATGGCCAAAATATACCCGGTCCGGTTGGTTCGCATCGAAAGAGTGCTTTGCCCCTGAATAAACCATCAAGGAAGGCCGGTGTGGCGCATCCTGGCCATATTTTTCCACAAGTGCGGAACAGCGCGCGGCCGATGCCCAATCGTCTGCGTCGCCGATGAAAATCTGCACATCAGTCGCAAGCGGCGGCGCCATTTCCGGGCAGAATGGATAGAATGCGACGATCGCGCGGAAGGGCGGGGCGCCGGTTCGCTCGATGCTTTTTTCTGTCGAAGCGTTCAGCGCCGTCCACCCGCCATGCGAATAGCCTAGGACGGCAATGCGGGCTGCATCGATGTCGGACCGCGAGCGCAAATAAGCCGCTGCCTCGATCGCGTCCTGGGCGCGCTCGGGGCCCGGCAAGGCCCGGCTCCCATCGCAGACCTGTTGAAGCCCGCGCGGATTAAAGCTGTTGATGACGAGTGCGGCATATCCCCAGGATGCGAGTCGTCGAGCCCAGACGAACGTGTTTTGCGAGACGCCATTGCATCCATGCAAGACCACGACTGCGGGATAGGGCGGCGTTCCATCGGGTAGAATGATCGAGCCCACCTGATGCTGACGCAATATTCCGATCGTTTCATCGCTGATGACCAGCGGTGTGTGTGGTTTGGAACCTTCGGCGTCCTGCGCGCCGACAATCGATGGCATCGTGGCGATCAGCATTATGCTGCCCAAAGCAAACCTGTTGATCATTTGGTAGCCTCCGACCCAACGGCGGGCTGATACGTGGATTGATACGCCTTATTGAGCGAAACGACGGCAAAATCGCCGCATAATAGGAAACGGAACCGGGCGTCGCGCGCGGCTTGTGGAGCAAGCCATCGCGGCCAAGCCGCGCTAGACTTGCCGGGAAACAGGAGATGCTCATGGCTGAGGTGCCCGCTCGCGAGGCGATGGAATTCGATGTGGTGATTATCGGCGCCGGCCCTTCGGGCTTGGCCAGCGCGATCCGTCTCAAGCAGATCAATTCGGACATCTCGGTGGTGGTGGTGGAGAAGGGGTCCGAAGTTGGTGCGCATATTCTTTCCGGAGCCGTCATCGACCCAATCGGGCTTGACCGACTCCTTCCTGACTGGCGCTCCGAAGATACACCTATCAAGACTGCCGTCACCGACGATCGCTTCTATTACCTTTCGGCCGATCATGCGCTGCGGCTGCCCAATTTCATAATGCCGCCGCTGATGAGCAATCACGGCAACTTTATTGTCTCGCTTGGCAATGTTTGCCGCTGGCTCGCAACCAAAGCGGAAGCGCTTGGCGTTGAAATCTATCCCGGCTTTGCTGCGGCCGAGGTGCTTTTTGACGCGAACGGTGCGGTCGCCGGTATCGCAACCGGCGACATGGGCATTGGCAAGGACGGCAAGCCAAAGGATAGCTTCACACGCGGCATGGAATTGCGCGGGAAATACACGCTGTTTGCAGAAGGGGCGCGCGGCAATCTCGGTAAACAATTGATAGCGAGTTTTGGCCTGGCGAAGGAACGAGAGCCTCAGAAATTTGGGCTTGGCTTAAAGGAGCTTTGGCAAGTTGCGCCGGACAAACACCGCAAGGGCCTGGTGCAGCACACCTTCGGCTGGCCGCTTGATAACTCGACCGGCGGCGGCTCATTCCTCTATCACCTTGACGACAATCTCGTGTCGGTCGGGTTTGTCCTTCACCTCAATTATTCCAATCCTTATCTCTCACCCTTCGAGGAATTCCAACGGCTGAAGACACATCCCTTGGTGCGCGACACATTCGCCGACGGCAAACGGCTGGGTTACGGTGCCCGCGCCTTGACCGAAGGCGGCTACCAGTCGGTGCCGAAGCTGTCGTTCCCCGGCGGCGTGTTGATTGGTTGCAATGCCGGTTTCATGAACGTGCCGCGCATCAAAGGAAGCCACAACGCGATCCTGTCTGGAATGATGGCGGCGGAAGCAACCGCCGCGGCGATTTCCGCCGGGCGCAGTCATGACGAATTGATGGACTACGAAACGGGCTGGCGGACCTCGGCCATCGGCAAGGACTTATGGAAGGTGCGTAACTCCAAGCCGCTTTGGTCGAAACTCGGCACTCTCGCCGGTATCACTCTCAGCGGCCTGGACATGTGGACGAATACGTTTGGCTTTTCCCTTTTCGGCACCCTCAAACATGGCAAGCCAGACTATGCCTCACTCACGCCGGCGTCCGAATGCACGGCCATTGCATATCCAAAGCCCGACGGCAGGATTACTTTTGATCGCCTCTCATCGGTATTCCTGTCCAACACGAATCACGAGGAGGATCAGCCGGTTCATCTTCATGTGACGGATCTGACCTTGCAGAAGAAATCCGAGCACGATGTTTTCGCCGGTCCCTCGGCGCGCTATTGCCCGGCTGGGGTCTATGAATGGATAGAGGAGGCGAGCGGACCAAAATTCGTCATCAATGCCCAGAACTGTGTCCACTGCAAAACCTGCGATATCAAGGACCCTAATCAAAACATTACATGGGTTCCACCCGAGGGCGGCGGCGGCCCGAATTACTCAAATATGTGACTTGCGCCGCCGAGGCGGTCACGATAACGCCACATCGGGCCATTCAAGGTGGCTCGGTTCGCACCGTATGAGACGTTCTTGCGGGGGCGGCGCAAAAAGGCCATTCTCGGCGCAACATTGGCAGTCCGCGCGAAACCCGCGGACAGCCGCCTCATTGGAGCATCGCCCGTGACGTTTTCGAGCTTCGGCCGCTGCATTGCCGGCAGCGCGCTTGCCGCCTTTCTCGCGGCAGCGCCTTTTGAACTTGCCGCGCAGCAAACAAGCGCCCTGGAATTTACCGGTGTAACAGCTTCGGGTAGCTATCTTGCCGCCCGTCACGCCGGCCAGCAGCGCGATGCTGCGTCAGCAGCGGCCTACTACCGGGCGGCTCTCAAACGTGACCCGAACAATGGCGAGCTGCTGGATCGCGCTTTCTTGTCGTTTTTGGTCGATGGCGACGTCGACGAGGCGGTAAAATTCGCCGAGCGGGTGGCCCAGGCTGACAAGAATGATCGCGTTGCTCGGCTGGTGCTTGGCGTAAGTTCGCTCAAGCGCAAGCAATATCCTGCGGCGCGCCGCGATTTGGCTCAATCAATCCGCGGTCCGATCACTGATCTCACCGCAACCCTGCTTTCGGCCTGGAGCGCAACTGGCACGAATGACAACAAGGGCGCGGTCGCGGCGATCGATCACCTTGCCGGCCCCGACTGGTATGCAATCTTCAAGGAACTGCACGCTGGGCTGATCTATGACGTTGCCGGCAACCAGAAGGAAGCAGGCAAGCGGCTCGAGCGTGCGTACAAGCTCGATTCTTCAGCGCTGCGAGTAGTCCAGGCCTATGGCAGCTGGGTATCTCGCAACCGCTCTCCGAAGGAGGCGCTGGAAATATTCGAGGCTTTCGACAAAACCCTGCCGCGCCATCCGCTTGTGGTCGAGGCGATGGACAAGCTTAAAGCCGGCGAAAAGTTGCCGCCGCTCGTTTCGAACGCGCAGGCCGGGGCTGCTGAGGCGCTCTACGGCTTAGGCGCCTCGCTTGGCCGTCGCGGCGGGGAAGATCTCGGTCTGGTTTATCTGCAGCTCTCGCTTTTTCTGGCCCCGACCCATCCGCTGGCGTTGCTTTCGCTTGCCGATCTTTATGAGTCGCTCAAGAAACCAGAGCTTGCGATCAAGATCTACGAGCGTGTTCCCCCCAGTTCGTCATTGCATCGCAATGCCGCCATCCAGATGGCCGCCAATCTCGATAGCCTTGACCGGGCCGACGAGGCGCAGAAGCATTTGGAAGGGTTGATCAAGCAGCATCCCGACGATCTGGAAGCAATCATGGCGCTCGGGAACGTCCTGCGCGGCCACAAGAAGTTTGCCGAGTGCGCCAACGTCTATTCGAAGGGCATTGCCACTATCCCAAATCCGGAAAAGGCCAACTGGGTCATCTACTATTTTCGCGGAATTTGCTACGAGCGATCAAAACAATGGCCGAAGGCGGAAGCAGACCTCAAGAAAGCACTCGAACTGTTTCCCGACCAACCGCACGTCCTGAACTACCTCGGCTATTCGTGGATCGACCAGGGAATCAACCTGGATGAAGGCATGGACATGATAAAGAAGGCCGTGCAGCAGCGGCCCGATGACGGCTATATCGTGGATTCACTTGGCTGGGCCTACTTCAGGCTCGGAAACTACGATGAAGCAACCAAACAACTCGAGCGTGCGATCGAGTTGAAGCCGGAAGACCCGACGATCAACGACCATCTCGGCGATGCCTATTGGAGAGTCAACCGCGTCCTGGAAGCCAAATTCCAATGGGCGCATGCGCGCGATCTCAAGCCTGAACCTGAAGAGCTTCCGAAAATCGAGGCGAAGCTTAAGTCCGGGTTGCCCGATGAGACGTCGTCGCAGGCCAAGGCCGGTAAGAAAAGCGGCGACGGCGGCTGACAGCTGATGCGCAAGCGATAGGTTTTCGCGTGGGCGCGACGCTGCTCGAAAGGGCTCCGGCAAAAATCAACCTGACATTGCGGGTGTGCGGCCGCCGAGCGGACGGTTATCACGAGCTGGAAAGCCTGGTGGCATTCGCTGACGTTGCCGACAACCTGAAACTGCAGCCAGATCCTGAAGACCGGCTCGAGGTCACGGGACCCTTTGCCGGCATGAGCGGACCAAGCTCTGAAAATTTGGTGCTCAAAGCCTGTGCCGCGCTTCGCGATCGTTTCGGTAGCCTGAAAGGTGGGTATTTCCTGCTTGAGAAAAACATTCCAGTTGCCGCCGGGCTTGGCGGGGGCTCTTCCGACGCGGCCGCCGCCTTGCGTCTGCTGGCGCGTGCGAATGGTCTGTCGCTGGATGACGATCGGTTTATGTCGGCCGCGCGCGCTGTAGGTGCCGATGTACCGGTTTGTCTCGATCCGCGGCCACGCATCATGCGGGGCGTTGGTGAAGTGCTATCGAGGCCGCTCGATCTGCCGCCGCTTCCCGCCGTGCTGGTCAATCCCGGCATGCCTTTGGCGACGCGCGACGTGTTTGCGAGAATGACAATTGAGCAAAGAACGCGCTCCGTCGGTGATATTCCGCGGGAATTTGACACCCTGATCGAATTCTTGAAGAGAGATGGAAATGATCTTACCACCGCGGCAAGCGCCTGCGCGCCAATCATCACCGAAGTCTTAGACACCTTACAGAGTTTGCCGGCGGTCCAACTCGCTCGTATGTCGGGATCGGGTGCGACCTGCTTTGCGCTTTTTCGCACCCCGACTGAAGCTGCGGCTGCAGCACAGCGACTCAGCGAGAAAAAATCCTGGTGGTTGCGGACGACATCGCTCGGTCCGGGAGTGGCTGTCGCCTGATTTCTCCTGCACTCCAGCCCAATGCGCCTCCGGTACGCCTACGGAAAATATACGGGGCAGGATCCAGATCCCAATATTCGGTCCGGATGCATCGCGATCCCGCGACGGGCTACTACGCGTATCCCTAGCGCGGGCCTCAGTGCACGCGGCCGATGCAAAATGCGACCGCCTGCTCCAACGCCGACTTCATTTCAGATGGCGGCACGAGTGCCAGCGCTTCGGTCGCGATTGCGCCGTAGTGGCGTGCACGGCCGACCGTATCTTCAATCGCGTGGTGCTTTGCCATCAAAGTAATTGCCTCATCAAGATCACCATCGCGGATCTCGCCATCAGCGAGCGTCCGATTCCAGAAAGTGCGCTCGCTTTCCGTGCCGCGTCGGAATGACAGTACGACAGGCAAAGTGATTTTTCCTTCGCGAAAATCGTCGCCGACGTTCTTGCCGAGTTTCGCGGACTTGCCGCCATAGTCGAGCGCGTCATCGATGAGCTGGAAGGCGATCCCAAGATTCATTCCGAATGAACGACAGGCTGCCAGTTCGACTTTTTCCTTTGCAGCGAGTGCCGGACCAACTTCGCATGCGGCCGCGAACAATTCAGCCGTTTTGGCTCGAATGACGGCAAGGTATTCGTCTTCATTAGTTGCAGTGTTTTTGGCCGTCCCCAGTTGCATCACTTCGCCTTCCGCGATCACCGCCGCCGCAGAGGAAAGAATATCGAGCGCGTGCAGATTTCCGACCTCGACCATCATCTTGAAGGCCTGCCCAAGCAGAAAGTCGCCCACCAGGACACTCGCTTCATTGCCCCACAGCATGCGCGCTGCAATCTTGCCGCGACGCATGTCGCTCTCATCGACGACGTCGTCGTGCAAAAGCGTCGCGGTATGCATGAACTCAACCGCTGCGGCGAGTTTTACGTGTCCGTCGCCGGAATAACCGCAAAGCTTGGCCATAGCCAAAGTGAGCATGGGCCGCAGTCGCTTGCCACCTGAAGAAATCAGGTGCGTGGCGACCTCGGGGATCATGGCAACTTCAGAGCCCGTGCGAGCTAAAATCGTCGTGTTGACGCGCTCCATGTCCGGTGCCACCAGTTCCGCCAGACGGTTGAGCGAAGCTGGGTTCGGACTTTCGAATGGAAGGACAACGGCCAAATTGATCTCCGACGGTGACAAAACGCGAGCATAGGAACGCTATGCTGAGGCGGCAAGTGCGTTAGATTGTCTTAATCAGCCCAACCCGGTGGTGTTGCGGTGGGCAAAGGATTGGTTGATCAAGATAACACTTCTCGCGGTGCGTATTGCCAACGCTTGAGCCGGACATAGGTCCCATGCGCGAACTCATCCGTACAAACGACGCAGTCCTGGTCTCGGCCGTGGTCGCTCTGCTCGAAAGTGCCGGAATAAAGTCTTTAGTGTTGGACCAGAATATGAGCGTCCTGGAAGGCTCCCTCGGCATCCTGCCTCGCCGCGTCCTGGTTGCGGAGGATCATGAATTGCGCGCCCGGCGCCTTCTGAGGGACGCCGGCCTCGGTCATGAGCTTCGTCCAGATGGAAGCTGAAGGCCAGATTACTGAAGACGCCATCCTTGGCGGCAGGCTTCGAATCCGCCAGCCATCGCGCGGCCATCGCGTCGGGCATGACGCGATCATTCTGGCGGCAGCGACCGGTGCGCGTACCGGCGAGCATGTCGTTGACCTCGGATCCGGAGTTGGCGCTGCCGGTCTTGCTCTCGCAGCCCGCATTCCGGAATTGAAGGTGACTCTGATCGAAATCGACCCGGCCTTGTGCTTGCTCGCGGCGGAAAACGCGCGGCTGAATGGCCTGGACGACCGGGTGAGAGCGATTGCTCTCGACGTAGAAAAATTGGAGGTGTTGCGGGGAGCCGGGCTCTCAAGCGACGCGATCGATTGCGTTCTGATGAATCCACCATTCCACGATGCCCGGCGCCAGAATGTCTCACCCGACCCGCGTCGCCGCCTCGCGCATGTTGGCGCGCCCGGACTGCTGGCGCGGTGGATTGGCGCGGCTGCGTGGCTTTTGAAGCCGCATGGCACGCTTACGCTCATTTGGCGAGCAGACGGCTTGGATGAGGTGCTCGATAGCTTGCGTCCGGCCTTCGGTCGTATCGCTGTGCTGCCGGTGCTCCCGCGCGAAATGGCGCCCGCGATTCGCGTCATCGTGAGAGCCGTGAAGGCGGGCGAGGGGCCGCAGCTCTCTTATGCTCCCCTTGCCCTCAATGACGAGCATAACCGGCCGACGGCGGCTGCCGAAGCCATCTTACGCGGAGGAAAAACGCTGAACATCGCGGAGCCGTAGTCGTGCCTTGCGCAGTTGCCTAAGCTCTACGCCGTTTCGGCATAAATTCGCGCCATCGCTTGGACGCTAACTGGCGCCGCACACGGCCCAAACTTTCTTCGCTCAGGTGCGAAAGGCCAATAACACTGCCGATTAACATGAATAGGAGTGCAATTTTGGGATCCATCGATCCGCCTCTTGAATAGCCCCACTTCGAGGTGGCACCTGATACGTTGCAAAAAGCATTCCAAAGTTAAAAATTAGGCAACAAAGGACAGTTTGAGAGCAGATCGCTGAAATTAAGTGCGACATGATATCTGGCTACCGCTTCAGCGATGCCTTATCTGAGTGAGTACATGGCCATTTCAGCAGACTCCCCTCAGCCTAATCCAAGTAGACGCGTGATCGACGCGTTGGCGCGATTGGTGCCGCGCCGATTCCGCACGGACATACCGGTGGTCCCCGTGGTGCGTCTGACCGGCGTTATTGGCGTCGTCACCCCACTGCGGCCTGGCCTGCTGCTGTCCACGATCGCGCGCTCACTCGAACGCGCATTCCAGGCGCGCCATGCGCGCGCGGTGGCACTCGTCATCAATTCGCCAGGCGGCTCGCCGTCGCAGTCGCATTTGATCTTCCAGCGAATCCGTCAGCTTGCAGAGGAAAAGAAACTTCCGGTGCTGGCTTTCGTCGAGGATGTCGGCGCCTCAGGTGGCTACATGCTGGCCTGCGCGGCGGACGAAATCATCTGCAATGAATTTTCGATTGTTGGATCGATTGGCGTGGTCGGCGCCTCCTTCGGTTTTAATCAACTCATGGAAAAAGTTGGCATCGAGCGCCGGCTTTACACATCCGGAGACCGCAAGGCGATGCTCGATCCGTTCCTGCCGGAAAGGGCGGATGACGTAAAACGGATCAAGGCGATCCAGCAGGATATTCACCAGCATTTTATTGCGCTGGTGAAGGAACGCCGCGCCGCCAAACTCAACGGACCCGACAAGACATTGTTCTCGGGTGAATTCTGGACCGCAACGAAGGCAATCGAATTCGGTCTTGCCGATCGCATTGGCGATCTTCGATCGGTTTTACGCGAGCGATTTGGTGAAAAGGTTCATACGCCCCTCGTTTCCGCCGAGCGTTCACTGTTCGGACGGCGATTGCCTGGCGTTAGCTTTGCCGATGCTGTCACCCGCCAGCCGGGATTGGCCGACGACCTCATCTCAGCGCTCGAAATTCGCGCGTTATGGGGGCGCTACGGATTGTAATCGTGTCAGCTCGTTCCGGCGCAAACCGGCGGACATGGACGTCTATTGCACCGGCTTGTTGCCGAATAACTTGGCAACCGCGGCCACCTGCTCTCGCTGCTGCGCGATCGAAGCGGCAAATTCCGTGGCGTTGCCAGGGCTGACAATTTGTCCGGTTGCCGTCAACCGTTTGATGATTTCGGGGTCGGCGGCAACGCTGCGGATATCATCGGCGATCTTGTTGCGCACCTCATCGGCAATTCCGGGTGGACCAAACAGGCCGACCAGCCCGTCGAATTCGAGCGAGGGGTAGCCTTCCTCGACCGCGGTCGGAACGTTGGGAAGAGCCGGCGCGCGTTCGTGATTGGTAACCGCGAGCACTTTTACGGTTCCCGCTTCGACTTGCGGGCGTACGATCGCATAGGCCGGCATGTAGACCTGAATCGTTCCCGACGCGAGATCGGTGACGGCGCCGGCCGGATTCTTGTAAGGCACCTTCGCCATTTTCAGTCCGACGGTGTGCAGATATCCGGCGAACACAAAATCGGTAAACCCGGTTGCGGTCGTCCAGTTCAATTGATCCGGCTTCGCGCGCGCCATTGCCTCGAGCTCTTTCAAGGAATTGACGTTGAGTGAAGTCGGCACGCTGACTGCGACAACGGTTTTGGAAATGCGAGCGATTGGAATGAGGTCGCGGGGATCGTAGGGGAGCTTGTCGTGGAAATAAGGATGCGCGGTGAACGAGCTCACCGGCGACACCAACAGGGTGTGGTCATCGTGCGCGCTCAGGAAGCTGGTGATGGCAACCATGCCGTCACCGCCCGGGCGATTCTCAACGACGACGGGTTGGCCCCAGCGCTCCGACAGTTTGTCCGCAAAGAGCCTCGCGCCGATGTCGACACCGCTCCCCGGGCCGAGCGTGACGATGAACCGCACGGGCCGATTCGGCCAGGCATCTGCTCCGGCGACCGGCGGCGGCAGCAGCAGTGGCAGCGCAAGCGCGGTCGCGAACAGGGTCGAAACGACCCAATTTTTTACAGGGCGGCTCATGGTTCCTCCACAGGCCGGCCGGCCATTCATGGTGATGGCCGTTGCGGCACCTCAATAAAAGCCCCGCGAAGTTTAGCCCATTCGTCGTAAATCCCAATAGTTTACGGGTGTCGACATTTTGACTGCGGCATACTTGCGCAAAACGCGATCCGCCCCGAAAATGCCGCCTTCGCCAACGAGTTTCGCTGTCGATTATCTGATCGGAGCCGTGAATGCCGTCGTTTTTGCTTTCGCCCTTGGTGAAATGGTCGCTCGCCGCGCTTGGCGGCGCCATGGTTGTGCATTGGGCGATCAAGGAAGCACGCCGTATCAACGAAGAGCTCGAGAACGCGAGGCGGGTGAAGGCGAAGATTACCGATGCCGAAAATCGCCCAACCCTTCGTCGCGACCCGTCGACCGGCGAATACCGGCTCTAAAATTTGACCTATCTGATGAGGAAGGGCGGCTGACCTTAGCGGTTGGGCACGCCATGATGGCTGCCGATCATCGCGCCGAAGAACAGCAGGATCAGCACCCATCCAATGATTTGAAAAGCGAGCATCGGCGTTCCCCTTCCGCGACCGTGCCTTGTCTCCCGGTCGTGTGGGGTATCAGCCGCCATTCAACGCCGTGTAAATGCGCCTCGACTTGACCCTCGTGGGAGGCGCCTCTAGGGTCGAATCTATTCCCGTGCTTAAGAATCAGTTTCCAACCGATGGCTGAAGCCGACCTTCGTGCCAGCGAGCGTGCGCATCAAGGCGCCCTGGACCCAACGCGGTCGTTCCAGGGACTTATCCTTGCGTTGCAGCAATACTGGGCGAACTGGGGCTGCGCCATTCTGCAGCCTTACGATATGGAGGTGGGCGCGGGGACGTTTCACCCTGCCACCACGCTGCGCGCGCTTGGACCCAAACCGTGGAATGCTGCCTATGTGCAGCCTTCACGTCGTCCGAAGGACGGGCGCTATGGCGAAAACCCCAACCGGCTGCAGCACTACTACCAATTCCAGGTGATCCTGAAACCGTCGCCGCCCGATATTCAGGATCTCTACCTCAATTCGCTCAAAGCAATCGGCATCGACTCAAAGATCCACGACATCCGTTTCGTGGAAGACGATTGGGAAAGCCCCACGCTCGGTGCCTGGGGCCTGGGCTGGGAGTGCTGGTGTGACGGCATGGAGGTGTCGCAATTTACTTATTTCCAGCAGGTCGCCGGCTTTGAATGCGCGCCCGTCTCGGGCGAACTCACCTACGGGCTTGAGCGATTGGCCATGTATGTTCAGGGCGTCGACAACGTGTTCGCGCTCAACTTCAATGGCCGCACCGACGCGAAGAAGGTCACATACGGGGACGTTTTTCTTCAGGCGGAGCAGGAATACTCCCGGCACAATTTTGAATTTGCCGACACCGCGATGCTCTTCGAACAATTCAAGATGGCGGAGGCTGCCTGTCGCAAATATCTCGCCGCCGGTTGGGAAGGCGGCAAGAAGGAACGTCATCTGATGGCGTTGCCCGCCTATGACCAGTGCATCAAGGCAAGCCATGTGTTCAATCTTCTCGATGCGCGCGGTGTGATCTCGGTGACTGAACGCCAAAGCTATATTTTGCGCGTGCGCGAATTGGCGAAAGCGTGCGGCGAGGCGTGGCTCGCAACGGAAGGCGGGGGAGTATGCGGCGCAAGGTGACAATTCGCGCCCGCCCTGCTAGTCCAGCATGTTTTCGCTCCCCCAGAGTCTGTAATGCCGGATCTCCTGATCGAATTCCTGTCGGAGGAAATCCCCGCGCGCATGCAGGTGCGCGCGGCCGAGGATCTGCGAAAGCTGGTCACCGATCGGCTCGTCGCCGAAGGGCTGACCTACGATGGGGCGAGTGCCTTCGTCACTCCGCGCCGGCTTGCGCTGACTGTGCACGGGCTTCCGGCCAACCAGCCCGATGTAAAGGAAGAAAAGAAAGGACCACGCGTCGGCGCTCCCGATAATGCTGTCGCCGGCTTTCTGAAAGCAGCGGGGCTTAAATCCATCAACGAAGCGAAAGTGCAACCCGACAAGAAGGGCGATTTTTATGTCGCCGTCATCGACAGGCCGGGGCGGATGGCAATAGACGTCATCAAAGATGTGGTAAGCGCAACCGTTGTTACGTTTCCTTGGCCAAAATCGATGCGTTGGGGCCCGCAATCTGGAACTTCAGGCTCCTTGTCGTGGGTGCGTCCTCTGCACTCCATCGTTGCGACATTCGGTCCGGAGACCGAAGAGCCCGCGGTGGTGCCGATTGATATAGATGGCATCAAGGCTGGTGACGAGACACGTGGCCATCGCTTCATGGCGCCCGCGCCAATCAAGGTGAAGCGCTTCGACGACTACGTTGCCAAACTTGAAAAAGCCAAAGTAGTGCTCGATCCGGCGCGACGGACCAATATCATTCTTGCCGATGCCAAAAACCTCGCCTTCGCCCAGGGCTTCGAGCTTGTCGAGGACGAAGGTCTGCTTGCGGAAGTCGCCGGCCTTGTCGAGTGGCCGGTGACGTTGATGGGCAGTTTCGACCAGGCTTTTTTGTCGATCCCTGATGAGGTGATCCGCGCGACCATCCGCAACAACCAGAAATGTTTTGTGCTGCGCGATCCCCAGACAACAAAGCTCATCAACAAATTCATTCTTGTCGCAAACGAAGAGGCAACCGATGGCGGCAAGGCGATCGTTGCGGGCAACGAGCGTGTCATCCGTGCGCGGCTCTCCGATGCCAAGTTCTTCTACGAGACCGACCTGAAAAGGCGTCTGGAAGATCGGCTTCCCAAATTCGAGCACATCGTATTCCACGAGAAGCTCGGCACGCAGGCGGAACGCATCGCGCGCATCACGGCGCTCGCGGGCGAGCTTGCCCCTCTGGTTGGTGCCGACGTTGCCAAAGCCGAGCGCGCCGCACAGTTGTGCAAAGCCGATCTGCTGACCGAAGTCGTTGGCGAGTTCCCGGAGCTTCAAGGCCTCATGGGCCGCTATTATGCCGAGGCGCAGGACGAAGACGAGGCGGTCGCGCATGCATCGGAGGATCACTACAAGCCGAAAGGCCCGGACGATCTCGTGCCAGCCGATCCGGTCTCGATCGCGGTCGCGCTTGCCGACAAGATCGACACGCTTGTCGGGTTCTGGCTCATCGATGAGAAACCAACGGGAAGCAAGGATCCTTATGCGCTGAGACGGGCTGCTCTTGGGGTCATTAGAATCGTCCTAGAGAATCGCCTGCAGCTAAGTTTGAGGAATGTTGCTCAAGGCCACACAGAGAGGGCCTTTGCACGTCCCCATCCGCAGAGCGCCGACAAACTCGATGACCTAATGGTATTTTTCGAAGACCGGCTAACTGTTCAGCTGCGTGACCAAAAAGCACGTCATGATCTCGTCGACTCAGTGCTATCGAATGGTTCTTTGGTCGAAGGACACAGACTTGTATCGATCGTTGATCGCGTTGAAGCGTT
>Ga0126381_100001897_pt1 | contig 22463 bp, 16 predicted proteins | sample PanSoiMetPlot_28_FD_96465 | JGI IMG/M metagenome (GOLD analysis project Ga0126381, IMG submission 96465) | Tropical forest soil microbial communities from Panama - MetaG Plot_28 | ecosystem: Environmental > Terrestrial > Soil > Tropical forest > Bulk soil | place: Panama | collected 2016-02-17 | reverse complement strand
CGCGGTGGCGGTCAAAATCTATAAGGTGATGGGGATGGAGATGAGAAACCGGTCGGGGAGGTGGGTTATGGCTGACGACCCTGCCTTCGAGCCGATCTATCGCTTTATCGAATCGCAGCACCGCACCGTGATAGCGCACCTGGCCGAACCGGACTCCTGCTGGCAGCCTCCAAATCCCGCGAGCCCCGACTATTCGTATTACAAAGAACACCCGGGCGAATACGCCTACGCGCATCCCGAATGGCCTTCGAAGGGAGCGATCCTCGCGGCGCGCGATCACCTGCTGGCTGTCAATCCCAAGCTTCGTGTGGTCGGCGCACATCTCGGCAGTATGGAGACCAACGTCGACGATATCGCCCGGCGGCTCGACATTTACCCGAATTTCAGCGTGGATATGGCGGCACGCATTCCCTATTTCATGCTCCAGCCTCGTGACAAGGTCCGGGCATTCCTGCTGAAGTATCAGGACCGCGTGCTCTACGCGACCGACTTGGTCGTGTTTCCCCGGTCAAAGACTAAAGATACGCTCGCCGAGTTTCGCAACACCTATGCGCGCGACTGGAAGTTCTTTTCGACCGACGGGAAGGTCGAATACATGGGACATATGTACGAAGGATTAGCGCTCCCTCATGCCGTCCTGCGCAAGCTGTTTCACGATAACGCCATGCATTGGTTCCCTGGCCTTGCCGGCGAGAAGTAAACTACAAAGGGCGCAGTTGCCCTGGTCTTCCAGGCCTAGCGATCGTCACTGCGACCGGCCACACGGAATCTCCTGACGTCGCGGTACGCATAAACTGGTCAAGGCGATGAATACGAATCATTTCAGGGAAATTCTGCTGAGAAAGCAAGACGAGCTTCGACGCGAGGTGTCTACTTTCCTCGATGAAGCGCGTGAGGCTCCTGAAGACGTAGGCGATCCCGTCGATGCTGCGACATCTTCTCAAGAAAAGTCTACGGCTCTCGAAGAGAAGACGGTGGCTGCAGACACTTTACAACAAGTAGAGGCGGCTCTTCAGCGCATCAGTGACGGCACATACGGGCGTTGTATAGACTGTGGGCGCCCGATTGAGGCTGCCCGGCTCGAAGCCGTCCCCTGGACTCCCTATTGCCTCGCGGACCAGCAAAAGCACGACAAGGAAGGTCCTCCTGTGGGCGGTTCTACCATTTGAATGGGCGTTCCGCCGTGCTGGTAAACGAATCCGGCTGATACAGGGCGGCCGTGTTTGTTTCTTTTGAGCGCGTAATGTACGTCAGTAGGCCTTCGCGATTACGACGCGTTGGCTCACTCTTTCGCCGGTAACGATACACGGACCCTCACCGTCATGCTCATCAGTCAAAGGAAGACAACGTACCGTCGCCTTGAACTCCTTTAACCGGGCATCGCAAGCCGGATCGTCTTTGAGATAGGCATACACGAATTTGCCGCCGCCGCGCTCTGCAGTAACCTCTCGCAGAATATCTTCGACTTCGCTAAGCGAATTGGCACAGGCCGAATTTTCTTTGAGCCGCTTCTTGGCAGCGCCGTAAAGATCGTCCTGCATGGTATCCAGCGTGTTGCGTAATGCGTGCGGGGCGTCTGCGAGCTTGGCAGGCTCCTTCGAACCGTTATCCCTTCGTTTCATCACGACCGTGCCCGCGGCTAAGTCGCGCGGCCCGAGTTCCAATACAACGGGAACGCCTCGACGCTCCCAGAAGAAAAATTTTGCGCCAGGTGTTTGGCCTTCGCGGTCATCGACCTTGATCTGAAGGTCCGCGGCCAGCTTCTGCGCCGCTTCCAAAACCTGAGTGCGCTCCTCATCCTTCCGATAAATGGGAACAATCACCGCCTTTTCTGGAGCTACCTTCGGGGGCAATACCAAGCCTTTATCATCGGAGTGCGTCATGATCAGGCCACCGATCAACCGAGTACTGACCCCCCAGCTTGTCTGCCAAACGTAGTCTAGGGCGCCGCCTTTGGTTTGGAACTGCACATCGAAAGCACGGCCGAAGTTTTGTCCCAAATCGTGGCTCGTTCCGGCCTGAAGAGCGAGTCCATTCTGCATCATCGCTTCAATCGAGTAACTGCGGTCTGCACCGGCAAACTTCTCTGCCCTGCTCTTCATCCCTTTGATCACGGGCATGGCCATTACGTGCTCCGCGACATCGGCATATATGTCGAGAATGCGCAGGACCTCCTGCAAGCTTTCCTCGTGCGATTCATGAGCAGTGTGGCCCTCCTGCCACAGGAACTCGGTCGTGCGAAGAAACATGCGTGTTCGAAGTTCCCAGCGCATCACATTGGCCCACTGGTTCAGCAGGAGCGGCAGGTCGCGCCAGCTCTGAATCCAGCGGGCAAAAAAGTGGCCGATGATGGTTTCCGAAGTGGGCCGGATGACATACGGCTCTTCCAATTCCTTGCCGCCGGCGATGGTGACCACTGCCAGTTCGGGAGAGAATCCCTCCACGTGCTCCGCTTCCTTTTTTAAAAAGCTCTGCGGGATGAGCAAAGGAAAGTAGACATTCTGATGTCCGGTCGCTTTGAACCGGCTGTCAAATTCGCGCTGCAACGCCTCCCATACGGCGTAGCCGGTAGGCTTGATCACCATGCAGCCTTTTACGATTTCGGCCGGCTCGGCCATATCGCCCTGGAGCACCACGTCTTGATACCAGGCCGCGAAATCTTTGCTTCGCGGCGTTATTTTCGATTCCGCCATTCTTTTGATTGTCGCTGGTGACAGGCAACCGATAATTAGTAATACAGCTGCACTTCATGCGCCTCGCCTGTCCTGATCTCTTCTCCTGGCTGGAGAAGGGCGCCACCTTTGTTACTTCCACGCGGCTGCTCGCCGCTATAGCCAGCGAACAGTTTTCGAAGCACCAGCTCGCCGGTGGGTTCGAGAGCTGGCGGCGGCCGTCTGTGGTCAGCATCGGAGCTTGGCTGGCGGCGAGGTGGCAGGAGGCCCGCTATAGCGAACGAGATATTCCAACTCTTCTTTCTCCCCTACAGGAGACCGTGCTATGGAAGCGGATCATAGAGGAGACGAATCCCAATCTCTTCGATGGAAACGCGGCTGCAAGACTTGCAGGGCGCGCCGTCCGGACGATCAGCGAGTGGTTTATACCGCTGGACGGTGAGGCTTGGGACAACCATGAGGATGCCCGGCAGTTTCTCCACTGGCACCGGCGGTTTCGGCGCGAGTGTAGCGAGCACCGCTGGATCATTCGAGCCGATCTCTGGCGGCTGATTCCGTTATGGCTCAACGAGAGTATTTGCGGTGGAGAGGTCACGGTTTTTGCGGGATTCTCAAGACACAGTCCTGCGTTCCAGCGGCTGATGCTGGCGCTCGGCCAGTCGGCCCACCTCGAGGGCGGGGAAGCGAGAACACTGGCGGAGACTATACGCGTACAGCCGTTTCCAGATATTTCGTCGGAATTGGAGTATGCCGCCCGATGGGCGCGCCACGCACTCGAGCGGAGTCCGTTGCTTTCAACTGGAATACTATTTCCCAACCTGGGCGAACGGCGTTCCACGGTGGAGCGCATGTTCAACCAGGTGTTCTATTCCGGCGGTGCGCTCCCGGTCGAGAGGGGTCAAGCTGCGTTTCACATGAATGCTTCTGCGCCGCTATCGGATAGTCCGCTCATTGCCAGCGCTCTTCTTTTGCTCGAGCTTGCGCGCGATCGCATTCGGCTCACGGACGCCGGCGCGATTCTGCGCTGTCCTTTTATCCGGGGCGCAGAGGCTGAGCGCAATTTTCGGGCGCTCGCGGACGCAAGGCTGCGAAGGCGGAGGTCGCTCGAAGTCACTCTGCGAGATCTCGAATTCGCCAGCGCCGATTCCGAGCTGTTGAAAACCCTCTGGTCTCGCGTGCGGAGCGTGGTGCAACAACCAGCCATTGTGCGCGATTTTTCTGAGTGGACTCGGTTTGCGGGCGACCTGCTCGCAGCGGTCGGCTGGCCAGGAGATGCAGACCTCACTAGCGATGAACAGGAGGTCCTCCAAGCATGGAACGACGCCTTGTCTAATCTCTCGAGTCTCGGACTTGTCTCCGGCGCCGTGACGCTGGATGAAGCTGTCACGAGTCTGAGGCAGATTCTTGGAACCGCTCCTGAAATCGGCACATTGTCCTCACCGGTACAGATTTTTGATTCGTCCAATGCTGGCGGCATTGTATTCGACCAAGCCCTCATCGCCGGCCTTTCCGATGAGACCTGGCCGCCTCGGGTGAACGTATCTCCGTTAATACCGCTCGGGTTGCAACGTAAGTACGGCGTGCCCGGCAGCGGGCCGGAAGGTTTGCGCGCCGAAGCTGAACGTGCCTCCTCCTCGCTACTTGGTTTCGCGCCGGTCCTGAAAGGGACGTACTCCGGCCGGCTCTCGCCCTTCTTAAACAATGTTGTGATTGCCGAAATCTCGGATTCTCAGGTTTGGGAGGGCAAGTTGCCACGGCAGTCGTTCACTCCGGCTGCGCTCGAGCAACTAGCAGACGACCAAGGGCCCACCTATCACTCGATTGGAGCGGCGCCGGGTGGAGCAGCAATTATCAAGTCTCAGTCGCAATGTCCATTCCGCGCCTTTGCCGAATACCGCCTACAGGCCAGGCCCCTGGAAGAGGCAGCTCTTGGTTTCGATGCTCGCGACCGGGGAGGATTCCTCCACAAAGCCCTCGAGATCGTATGGAAGCAGCTCGAAACGCAAGAACGTTTGCGCGCGACCCCGGCGGACGAGATTCGAAAAATCGTCGAAAGCGCGGTAGCGGAAGCTGTGCATAAGGATCAATCCGAGCCTTTCCGACAGGCGACATCCAGTGTCGAGCGGCAGCGGCTTCGCGACCTGATCCTCGAATGGCTTGAGATCGAGCGCGCGCGTAAGGTCCCCTTTACCGTTGAAACCGTTGAAGAGGAGCGCTACTTTGAGATTCCTGGTCTGCGACTTCGGTTACGTGTCGATCGTATCGATCGCCTCCGGAACGGAAGTGTTGCGCTGATCGATTATAAAAGCGGGACTGTCTCCCGCGACAAGCTCAAGTCTCCCAGGCCGCCGGAACCCCAGTTGCTGGTCTATGCCACCGCGAGCGGAGAGGTGGTGGAGGGCGTGTTCTTTGTAGAACTGCAATCGCGGAACCCGCGCGCGGTCGGAGCCGGACGTGAGAATCACTTCGATAGCAGGAGTGTGGATGTGAAGGGTAGCCAGTGGGACCGCTACCTTGCTGAATCGTACGCAGAAGTGGAGCGGCTGGCGACCCAATTTCTCGATGGATACGCGGCCGTCGATCCGGTCTCATCCGCATGCTTGTATTGTTCTTCGGCGCCAATCTGCCGTGTGAATGAAACAGGCTTGGAAGAGGAGTCCGGCGAGTGAACGATCGGAGCGAGCGGGAACGGGCCCTCGACCCTTCTCAATCTTTCATCGTCGAGGCACCGGCCGGGTCGGGTAAAACCGGGCTGTTGACGCAGAGGTATCTACGCCTGCTCGGTATTGCCGAAAAGCCTGAGTCTATTGTCGCGATGACGTTCACGCGAAAGGCTGCGGGCGAGATGCGTGAGCGTATTCATGCTGCATTGCTCGCAGCTCAGAGCGGTATGCCAACATCAGGCGAACACGAGCTTCGAACGCGGGATCTAGCGCTGAAAGCTCTCGCCCACGCTCACGAAAAGGGCTGGAACCTACTCATAGATGCCGGGCGATTCCAGATACAAACGATCGATTCGCTCTGCGCCATGCTGGCCCGGCAGATGCCCATCGTTTCCGGATTCGGCGGCGTTCACGAAATCGTTGAAGACGCCCGCGAATTCTATCATCTGGCGGCGCGCCGGACAATCCGGCAGCTCGCTGAGGGTAGCGACCGCGATAAAGCACTCTTTTATCGCGTGTCACTTCACTTCGACAGCAATTTGTCTCTGCTGGAGCGGCAGATCGCAGAGATGCTGGAACAGCGTGATCAGTGGAGCCACCTGACCGTCAGCGATTCGGATCCTCTGGTTGAAGAGTTTTGTGAATTGCTCGATCGCGGACACGCTGCGCTTCTCGACGTGTTTCGCGAACGCTCTGTGGTCGACTTTGCGGAACTTAACCGAGCCGCGATAGCGGCGTTGGGTTCCGCCGAGCAGCCGAGCGATCTCCTTTACCGCCTCGACTATCGCATTGAGCATCTGCTTGTGGACGAGTTTCAGGACACATCGCATGCGCAATACGATCTGATCAACGGACTCACGGCTCAATGGTCCGATGGCGATGGCCATACTTTGTTTGTGGTCGGCGATCCGATGCAAAGCATATACCGTTTTCGCGGCGCGGAGGTGTCTCTTTTCCTCAAATGTTGGCGCGATGAGCGTTTGGGGGCCGTGCGGCTCAACCGTATTTCACTCGGCACAAATTTTCGGTCCACGCCTGAACTACTCGCATGGGCAGAGGACAAATTTTCGCCCATCATGTCCGATGACGCCGGTGGCGCGGTCAAATTCCGGTCGTCTGCGTCATCCCGGGAACCAAGTGGCGCTCATCCGCAACTCGTTGCCCTGATCGATGATCAAAGCGGAAATGCGGAGGCCGTTGCGCTGGTCAAAATTGCCGAACAGGAGCTTCGTAATGGCTCCGTTGCGATTCTTTTGCGAAGCCGGGCACATATTGGACGCATCCTGCCCGCCCTGCGCTCCGCCGGCATACACTATGAGGCCGTTGACATCGATGAACTACAAAAGCAGCAACACATCATCGATCTGCTTTCTCTGGCGCGTGCCATCTCGCACCCTGCGGATCGTCCGGCATGGCTGGCCTGCTTGCGGGCGCCCTGGTGCGGGTTAACGCTGAATGACTTGGCGGAGCTAGCCGAAAACCAGCCCGACCGCATTATCTTCGATTTGCTCTCGGACGCGCATCGAATCGCGAGTTTGTCGCCTGACGGGCGCGATCGGGCTGTCCGATTTCAGGAAGTTATTTCTCTGGCAATCGCCCATGCAGGCCGCACTTCACTGCGTGGACTGGTTGAACGAAGCTGGCTCGCGCTCGGCGGTCCCGCTGTTCTCGGAGACGAAAATCAGCAAGACGACGTCGATACCTTTCTTGATTTGCTCGAAGAAGTCGAGCGAGGCGGAATCATTCGTGATTTCAATGCAGTGCAGGCTCGACTCGAATTTCTGTATGCCAAGCCCGCAACCGGCACCAATTACGTGCAAGTGATGACGATTCATCAAGCGAAAGGTCTGGAGTTCGACGCCGTGATTATTCCCCACCTGAGCGGTGGCGCGAGATCCCTCGATAATGATCTGCTGATCTGGGCGGAAAAACCGGAAGAAGACGGATCGAGCCGTCTCAGCATAGCGGCGCAGCCGCCAAAGCGTGTAAAGGATCCGAGATACGACGCTGTAAAAGAGCAAATTCAACAGCGGGAATTACACGAACTGAAGCGTCTCTTCTATGTGGCGTGCACGCGGGCCAGGAACGCTTTGTATCTGATCGGGGCGGTCAATTCGAATAAGAAGGGAGACGGCCTCAATAAGCCCGGCAGTGCCACGTTTTTGGGACTGATCTGGAGCAGTGTCGAGGACGAGTACAGAAGCGCGCTTCGACGGCGCCCTGCGCTCTCCCAGCTCCATTCCACGAACGGCCGGAGCGGGCAGAAGACGTCTCTCAAGCGGCTCCCTGCCGCCTGGCGCCCGCCACAACTCGAGCCATCGATTCGCTGGGAACCCAGGTTGCAGCGCGTGACCGCATCGGCTCGGAAGATTACTTACGAATGGGTGAGCGACACGAGCCGGCATGTCGGGACCGTTGTCCACGAGCTCCTCAAAAGGGCAGCCCATGTCGGGCCGGCTGCGTGGCAGAACGAACAATGGAGCGCGATGTCTGTAGCCGTAAAATCCGAGTTACTCCGTTTGGGCGTTCCTCATTCTGAAGCCGTAAAGGCTGAATCACAGGTTCTGCGGGCAGTTACGAATACTCTCCGAAGCTCGCGCGGGCAATGGATTCTGAGAGACCATGCGGAAGCATCTTCTGAAGTGCCACTCGGCGGCCGCATTCAGGACAAGTTACTCAGTGGCACTATCGACCGAATGTTCCGCGACGAGCAAGGACACCGTTGGATCATCGACTACAAGACCAGTGAGCATCAAGGCGGCCGGCTGGAAAGATTTCTGGATGAAGAGGAACGCCGGTACCGACCACAACTGGAGAGCTATGCCGTGCTCATCTCCCGAATTGCGAGCGGTCCCATTTCATTGGGCTTGTACTTCCCGCTGCTGGACGCCTGGCGGGAGTGGGAGTTTGAAGAGGAACGAGCCGCCGCCGGATCTTACACTGGTGAGTAATGCCGTCAAGACTCACTGCAAACGTCAAGGCTGGGGGTTGCGCCTCCAAGTTGAGTCCCAAAATTCTTGATCGCGCGTTGCAATCAGTGCCGCGTGTCATGAATGACAAGGTGTTGGTGAGTTATGACACTGCTGACGACGCCGGTGTATACGATCTGACGCAGCCAGCCGGCCAGCCGCTTGCGATGGTTCAAACGGTGGATTTTTTCACCCCAATCGTCGATGATCCGTATGCCTTCGGAGGAATCGCGGCCGCCAACGCCTTGAGCGACATTTACGCCATGGGCGGCCGGCCCGTATCTGCGCTATCGCTGGTCGTGTTCCCTGCCAGCGGCGATATTCAAGATTTGGAGGCGATTCTAAAAGGTGGGGCGGACAAGATTCACGAGGCTGAATGCGTCATCCTCGGCGGCCATAGCATTAACGAGGACCAGGTTAAGTTCGGCTACGCCGTTACCGGCCTGGTGCAACCGGATCGGATCCTGACAAACGCCGGAGCAAAACCAGGCGATCTCCTGGTATTCACGAAGCGCATTGGAACGGGCGTTATTTCGACGGCCCTCAAGAAGGGAATTGTGGAAGAGGACCACATGAATACGTCTATTCAGCAGATGCTCACATTGAACCGCGAGGTGTGCGATGCGATGCTTCGGCGCGACGTTCATGGCTGTACGGACGTTACCGGCTTCGGTCTGCTGGGACATGCGCGCGAAATGGCTCTGGCCAGCACTGTCACGCTTGAAATCACCGCGAGTGCGGTTCGCTTCCTTCCAGGCGCAATCGAATACTCACAAGCCGGAGCGCATTCGGCAGGACTGAACAATAATCGTGATTTCGTCGAAAGCTGCGTAATGATGCCAGGCGATATTCCCGCCGAAATTCAAGCTCTGTTATACGACCCCCAGACCTCCGGCGGTCTGCTAATCTCTCTAGCTGAAGACCAGGCGAAGGTATTGGTCGAAGAGAGGCCTGAAGCGTACGTGATCGGCCGCGTGACGAAGAGGGAAACCAAGCCCATAGAGGTGAAGATCTGAAGGAAAATCCACTAATTATCGCGCTCGATGTTGACAACACGGATGCGGCGCTGCTGCTGGTTGAAAGGATCGGCGAAGCTGCCGGCTTCTATAAGGTCGGGATGGAGCTGTATGCAGCGGGTGGCATGCAGTTCGTTTCCAAGCTGAATTCTCTCGGCAAGAAGGTTTTTCTCGATCTGAAGCTTTACGACATCGGCGAAACGGTGAAGCGCGCCACACGCCGGATCTGTGAAACCCGTACCCCCACTTTCCTCACGGTTCACGGCAGCCGGGTTGTCATGCAAGCCGCTGTGGAAGGCCGTGGCAACAGCCGGACCCAGTTGCTGGCGGTGACGGTGCTGACCAGCTTCGATCAGGAAGACCTCGCCGACCTAGGCTATAACCTGCCGGTATCCGACCTTGTGGAATTGCGCGTGAACAAGGCGAAAGAAAGCGGGATGGACGGCATTGTTTGCTCCCCGGTGGATGTTGCCCGTGTCAGGCAAGTTGCGGGACGCGATCTGATGCTGGTAACGCCTGGCGTACGCTCCGCGGGCGCACCGAAGGGCGATCAGAAGCGAGTCGCAACTCCGGAAGAGGCCATGCATGATGGCGCCGACTATTTAGTGATCGGCCGCCAGGTAACCCGGGCCGCGGATCCGCGCGCTGCATGCGACGAGATTCTAGCAGAAATCAGTACTGCTGCATCAATTTCGAGAACCCGTTGACGATGTTTGTTTCGGCGCATCCGGGCTTTAGATGCGAAGTAGTGATTTCGTAGCTGATGTCGGTAAACGCGGCATCGTCTGGGATGTAGCCGCTCGATCCGTTGGCGTGGGTGATCATCACAGTGTGGGCGAAGGGTGATTGTCTTTCAAGATGCCAATAGATCTTGGTGAAAACCTCGCCAGACACGCCAGCCAGGGCAATATTGTTGACCATGAGCAGCGATAGTCGAATGGGAACGGGTTCCGAATCCTCCCATTTGTATTCCTTGCCTTTCCTCGGGCCTGCCTGTAGCTGGCGGCCGGGACAGGTGATTTCCACCTGCTTGCCCCAGATTCTTACGCGGTCCGTTGTCGACACCGAGCGGGCCGCGCGTAGTGCCTGCTCGCCAAGAATCTGCCCTAGCGCATTGACCAGCGTGAAATTTGAGCCGCGCGCCTCGGATATAGGGTTTTGGTCTCCTGCTGCGCCGCTCGTCCAGAGAGCCACTACACCGTCGCTCGCATCCTCGGGCCGGGGTTGAAGCGCGGGCCCCGCGTCACTTCGCGGAATCTCTTCCGGTTTGCTGCGATAGTAGTTTTCGACATAGCGCGAGGTAGCCCCCGCGAGATCACCGGTAATTTCGTAGTTCTCCGGTCCCATCACGACCGCGTGAACGGCATAATTGATTAGCATCGCGATGGGTTTGCCGGACCGAGCGTCGAATCGCACGACACTGACCGTTTTGTCCGACGGCCCTTCGGGGTTGTAGCCGAGCTGCCAGCTTCCATCGGGCCCCTGTTCGCGGCGGTTTATGTTCACGTAAGCCTTTCCAATCCCGATTCCGACTTCGGCTGGTTGAAGTTTTGCTTTGGCTTGCTGAATCGCTTCAATGGTCAGATCTTCGAGATGTCTGGTGTAGTTGGCGGATTGAGGCGAATCATTTCCATACATACCGGAGGGTGCCGGTGCACTGTGGTCGTGGACGCCGGCAAGCAAAAAGTATTCGGGCGCGATCCCAGTTTCTTTTGCGACGCGGTCAGACAGCTCTTTCCAGACCGGAGTTGGTACTCCGATGAGCTCCCATGTGACGATGGCGGCCTTCTGGGAGCCGTCACTGAGCACAATCGCGCGGGCGTAAATGTGATCATGAATTCCCTTGAAACCCTCCTTGCGGCTGGAATATCCGCTCATAGGAAGTGCGACGTCCGGAGCCGGCGTGATGTCTGTTTTGGCCGCCCCGGCCTGAAGCATGCCGGTACTGGAGGCAAGTACCGGCATGAAGGGGATCAATAACAGAGTGACGATACGAAACGAGGGAATCAGCGTGACCCTCCCTTTCGATTCAGCTTACGTCTATTTGTTTTGGGGCGTCTTCAATGCCTGCAAAATCGCTTGGCCATTCGGAGTGCCGAGACCGGTGCACGGATCCCAACCGATACGGGCCGTATAGGTACCGTTGTTTCCGGACGTTATGTCATGAAACCCGCCGTATTCAGAAACGGTTCCATAGAGCTTCTGGTGAACCCAGCCCAGATTCTTGCCAAGCTGCTCGTTGCATAATGCAACGAACCCAGCCCAGAGCGGTGCGACAGCGCTTGTGCCACCGACGACTCCTTCTTGTCCGTCTACGATCACGGCGTATCCCGTTTCGGGGTCGGCGACTCCGGCAACATCCGGCACGCCGCGTCCGGTTGGATTTACAGTTCCTGCAGGTTTGGGAACATTCACCGCCGATTGATAACCGGGTTTGGAGAAATGGGAGCTTACTCCTCCTCCGGTTGCGCCACCTGTCGTTCCATCGTTCCAAACCGTCTCCGATTGGCGGGCATCGCCTCTTGCGACCAATCGCGTTCCCCCGCAGGCGAGAACCCAGGGACTAGAAGCAGGAAAATCGACGTGAGAATGACCGTCCTGTTCGCCGTCCGATGAGCCATTATCACCGGCAGCAGCGCACACGGTAATGCCCAACAATGCGGCATCGTGAAAGGCCGAATTAAACGCATTCATCGCTTGAGGCGTCCACTCACTTTCTGCGGCGCCCCAGCTGATCGAGATGATTGAGGGTTTGTAAACCTCATCGTGAATCGCGGAATTGATTGCGTCCAGGAAGCCCTGATCTGTGTTCGGTGCGAAATACACGACAATTCTGGCATCCGGTGCAATTCCGCCCGCGACTTCCACATCCAGCGCCACTTCTCCATCCGCGCTGTCGGGATCGCCTTCGGGAGTGTTTTGTGCGCCACCGACAGAAACCGCTGTTACCGAAACGGGACCCAATCCCAACTGGCTCCAATACGCTTCCAGATCTGTGGCGTTGTATCCGCCGCCCAGTTCGATTAGGGCGATAGTTTGATTCCTGCCCGTCCCGGAAGGGAAGGCATAAATCTTTGCCAGTTCGGGAGGAGTGAAAGATGACGGCCGCTTTGCACCCAGCTGAAGCTTGTGATGGGTCGTGGCAACAGGACGGTGATCGAAGCCGAGTACCGCTACGACCCGTTCATGCAGAGTAGAAGGGACACGTAGAGATCCCTGTCGTGTGCGAAGCGTTCGAGATCCTACCTGTCTCAGTTCGAGATCTGCTCCAAATGCTCTTGCGATATCCGAGAGGGGACCTGAAATCTTCACGAAGCGGGCGGCCAAATTTACTTCGTCGACAGTCAATCCGTGGCTCGCAGCGAATGTTTTTACGACCGCGATATCAGCGGGATCAGCTCCATGCGCTTCAACAAGATCAGGACGTGAGAGAGGATCGGAGATCGCTTCTTCAGCAGGTGCAACGGCTCTTCGTCTGAGAACAACCGTGATTTGAACTCCTTGATCCAGCGGAGGCTGGCCGGCAGGCGTAGAATCGCGGAGACACTCGCGATAACTGCCGCGCAGGATGACGTGAGAAGACATACGGTAGGAAACTCCTGGCGGAAGGCTAGCGCCGCCACAGATCTCACGTGATAAGGAGACACTTTAGTAAGCCGTAGCTAATCTACTGAATCGAGAGAAATTTCACTGCATGCCGCGTGCCTACTCGTCGCTTGTGATCGAAACTTCGCGGCGAAATCGCTAATCTCACTGAAGAGTCCATGTTTTTCCTTCGCAGGTTAGTATGCGTGCTGACGCAGATTGTCGGTCTGCTGCTTCTGAGCGTCCCGGGGCATCTGGGCGCGCAGTCGCTAAGCGGACTTCTTTCGGGGACTAAGCCAGCCGCCACAGCGGCGCCCCCGGTAGCAGATCCGCTGAAACGCAATACTCCGCGTAATGCGATCTACAGCTTTCTTGAGGTGTGTCACGCCGAAAATTACACCCTGGCGGCACAGTATCTCGATTTGCGAAGCCTTACCGTGAGGCAGCGCAAGGCAGAAGGCGCTGAGCTGGCACGTGAGTTGGGAGTACTTCTCGACCGCAATCCGCAGTTTGAGGTTGGACAGTTGAGCAACTCGCCTGATGGCAACACGTTGGACGGGCTCACTGAAGGCATCGACAATCTGGCGACGTTTGATGACTCAGTTCCGATCGTGCTGCAGATGCAGCGGGTGAACCTAGAGGGCTCGCTTGTGTGGCTTGTCTCGGCTTCCAGCGTGGCGCGGATCCCGGAGCTGAGTGCTTTGTCTGAGGAATCACCCATAGAAAAAAAGCTGCCCGCGCCGCTCGTTAAGACACGGTTTATAGGAACGCCGATCTGGGTCTGGATCGCGCTTGTTCTGCTCGCTCTCGTGCTTTCGGCTCTTTCTGAGCTGCTGTCGCGTGGCTTCATTGCCGTACTCAAGCCGGTGACCAACCGCTATGCGAAGTCTTTTCACCCTCAACGTTTACAGGCTTTGCAGGAACCACTCCGTCTACTGATCTCTGTAGTGGTGTTTCGTGCCTGCCTGGTGCTGGTGCCCACATCCGCGCTGATGCGTGATTACGTAACCAAGCTGCTCACTTTACTCTTCGTAATCGGCGCCGCTGCGCTGGTTATGCGCATGGTGGACGTCCTATCGGACCAGATCACTTCTCACTTGAACCCGCGAGAGCGGGCACTGTCATATTCTGTTCTCCCACTCGGAGTCCGTTTCGTCAAAATCATCATCTTTTGCATCGGTGTCCTGTGGGTGCTCGCCGCCTGGGGCTACAACACGAACGCCATTTTGGCCGGCATTGGAGTCGGTGGCCTGGCAGTTGCGCTGGCTGCACAAAAAACCATCGAGAATCTCTTCGGCGGAGTCTCCTTGATTTTCGATCGTCCCGTTCTTGTCGGAGATTTCTGCCAGTTCGGTGGCCAAACCGGTACCGTCGAGGACATCGGAATGCGCTCCACGCGTATCCGAACGCTCGAGCGGACGTTGGTGACCATCCCAAATTCGCAGTTCTCGACGATGACGCTCGAAAATTACTCTAGGCGCGAGCGAATGTGGTTTCATCCGACTCTTCGTCTGAGCCGCACGACCGCTCCGGGTCAGATTCGGGACATGATGGAGGCGATCACAAAAATTCTGCAGGAGCATCCTATGGTGGATGCTTCCGGAGTGCCGTTGCGGTTTACGAAGATTGCAGATCAATCGTTAGATCTGGAGATTTTTGCTTACGTGCTCACGCCTGACGGCAACGAATTTCTCAAAGTACAGACGGAGCTGCTGTTGAAATTTCTGGATGCCGCATCTCAACGGAACGTCGCCTTTGCCGTACCGATCGCCGAAGCGCTCAGCATTCCATACGAAGCGAACATCTTGAGCCGTGGTTTTTCGGGAAAGGCGGGACCACCAGACGGGAAGGGCGGAACGGCTGCACCTGGAACTGTCGCAGCCGTTCAGCGGGATTGACGGCGCCCTTACCAGTCAGATCGCAAGACCTCGAAGTAGATGTGAAGTGCCTGGCGAAACTGAGCTACCGGAATGTGCTCACTGTCGCTATGCATCGTTGCGAGAGTTGCGGTATCGATCACCATCGGAATCATGCCGTAGGCCGTTACGCCGCGCATCCGGAACTTCTGCGCGTCAGTTCCGAATGGGACGACAATTGGCATGATATCGGCATCGGGATGCTCCTTCCGAATCGCTGCCTTAATTGCACTAAACAATGGAGTATCGGTACGGCTGGGGGGCGCGTCGATGGGCTTGGTAGAGAACATTTCGGTGGTAACGTGTGGATCATTGATGCGGGCCTTGACCTCCGAGATGAACTCTTCGGCATTCTGGCCGGGGAGCAAGCGGCAATCGAGCGTCGCTTCGGCGACCGAGGGGATTACGTTCGCCTTTGGAGGATTTCCGACACCACTTTTCAGCGATGTTACTGAGATCGTGTTCCGCTGAATTGCGTTCATAAACTTATTTGACGCAAAGGCGCCGATGCTATCCCTCATCTTCTCTACTACGGCACTCGGCTTCTCGGCGGGTGGAAGGTCTTTTGCCTTTTCGATCGCGCGCATCAACAGATCGTTCGCGTTATCGGGGATCGGTTGTGATCCGTGTCCGGATGTTCCGGTGGCCCTGAGCCGTAGCCAAAGCACCTGTTTGTCGGCAACCGCAATTCCGAATACCAGCTTGTCTGTTGCATATACATCCCGCGAGCCCACGCCACCTTCGTCCAGGACATACTCCGGGTTCAGTTCGTCCCAGTGATGCTCAATCATCCACTTTGCGCCGTCAACTCCGCCTGTTTCTTCGTCGCAAGTACTGACGAAGACGATATCGCGGGCCGGTACAATACCAAGTTGTTTTAGCAGAATTAGCGTGGTCAATTGCATCACGCCGGTACTTTTCATATCCAGCGTGCCGCGGCCCCACATCATATCCCGGAAGATGGCCCCTCCAAATGGCTGAAACTTCCATCGCGCCGGATCGACTGGCACAACATCCATATGATTTAAAAGCAAGAGCGGTCGTTTGGAACGGTCCCGTCCGGCCAGCCGCACCATCAGATTCGTCTTGCCGTATGAGCCGCTCTGAAAGGTCTCCGCCTCAAGCCCGGCAGCCTTGAATTCCCCCGTCAGTAATTCAACTGCGAGTTGCGTGTTGGCGGGTGGATTCACGCTCGCAATCTCGACGTAGCGTCGAAGAAATCCGAGAGCGTGCTGCTCGACGATCGGCCAATCGGGCTCTGCAGCCGAAGCACCGACGCCGCAAAGAACTAGACCGGCAAGAAGCGTCGCAGGGTTCATTTCTCGGATTCTGGCACATTGGACAAACTGCTCATATTTCCATCCAGTCGCATGGCTTCGAGCAGCGCCCCTGCTGCGGGGCTGAACATTGGAACAGTGACGGGGCATCCGATCCGCTTCTGAACGGCGTGCCCAAACCGTTCGCAGAGAGTCTCGCTGCGGAAAACGCCCCCAACGCGCGCAACAGATACCATTTCGGCTTCCCCAAACAGATTGCGGTGGACGCCCTCCGCGTAGCGGGCCAGTTCATCGCCGGCATCTGTAAGAATCGATATGGCGATCGGATCACCGCAGGCAGCTGCCTGGTCGACGATTCGAGCCAGCGTGGCGAACCGCGTTCTTGAGATATCCGCGTAGAAGCGATGCAGGACCCCATTTGCACTGGAGGCGCCTAGGGCGCCGGTCAGCAGATTGTGCAAGCTGGTTTCGGGTCCCCATCCTTCTTCATATTGAAGAGCCGCTCTCAGCGCCTGCCGCGCGATGTCAAATCCGCCACCTTCATCGCCCAGCACGTAACCCCATCCACCGGCTCGCGCGGTCCTGCCTACCGCATTTCGTCCGAAGGCGATCGAACCGGTACCAGCGATCACAATGATTCCCGCCGCCGCGGCGTGGGCTCCTATCAATGCGATCTCTGCATCGTGCGTAATCTTGTACCTTTGGCTCCGGATGAGCTCGCGGGCGTAACTATCTTTATCCTCTGCGCCTCCGCTGAATCCCAAACACGCTGTGGCAAAAATAACAGATTGGAAATCGAGGCTGGCACACCGGCACGCTTCCGCAAGACATGCTCCAATGGCACTGAAAAACCGGGTACGTCCCTCGGACGAGCCGACATGATTGCAAGGACCGCCACTCCCTCGGCCGATGATTCGTCCCGTCTCGTCGGCGATTAAGGCTACGGTACTGGATTGGCCCCCATCAACGCCCAGGTAGGCTCGCGTCATGGCTACGCCAGCGTCTTGTCTTTGGCATAGCAGACCGGGTCCAGGGGGCAGGCCGGGCAGCGGGGCTTACGCGCAATGCAGATCTGACGTCCGAAGTGAATCACCTGGTGCGAAAACAGGATCCAGCGGTCCTGCGGGAGACTCTTCATCAAATCTTGTTCGATCTTTACCGGATCCGTATTTTTCGTTAAGTCCAGCCGCCCCGAAATGCGCTGTACATGCGTATCGACAACGACACCCGAAGCGATGCCGAATGCTGTCCCCAATACAACGTTGGCTGTCTTTCGAGCCGCTCCGGGGACAGAAAGCAGTTCTTCCATCGTTCTCGGCACGCGACCGTTATAGTCGCTCATAAGTTTCCGAGCCGCGCCGATCAAAGATCGCGCCTTGTTGTTAAAGAAACCGGTTGAGCGGATCTCATTCGCCAATTCGTCTTGCGACGCATGCGCGAAATCCTCGATCTTCGGATACTTTCGGAAGAGCTCAGGCGTGACCTTGTTTACACGTTCGTCCGTGCACTGCGCCGACAGAATGGTTGCTACCAGAAGTTCCCAAGCGTTCTTATGATGCAAAGCGCACCTCGCGCGCGGAAAAAGCCGGTCTAATTCGTCAAGGATGCGCTGTAGGCGCGCCTTCCTCTCCGTTCCGTTCCTCGGCTTTGGAACCTTCTTCGGGGGAGTGACGGAATGTACAAGTGTCGGCGTTGCGATTTCTGTTTCCGGCATCGCAGAAACGACCAACATAGCGCACCAAGCTGAAAGGGACTCCTGAAGCCCGCGAGGACGAAAGTCGAAGAAATGAGAAAGGAAGCTACGTTTGCGCGCCGCTCTCGAGGAAATTGCGCAAGCGATGGCTGCGGCTTGGATGCCGTAGCTTGCGCAGGGCCTTCGCCTCAATCTGGCGGATTCGCTCTCGCGTCACAGCGAAGTTCTGGCCCACTTCTTCGAGTGTGTGCTCGCTTCCGTCCTGCAGGCCGAACCTCATTTTGACGATCTTCTCTTCCCTAGGACTGAGCGTCTTCAATACTTCGGCGGTCTGCTCTCTCAGGTTCAGGTTAATAACGGCTTCCGATGGCGATACCATCCTGCTGTCCACCAAAAAATCGCCGAGGTTGGACTCCTCCTCCTCGCCGACCGGTGTCTGTAGCGAGATCGGCTCTTGAGAAATTCGGAGGACGCGGCGGACTTTGCTGGGAGGAAGTTCCATCCGCACAGCTAGTTCTTCAGTGGTCGGTTCGCGGCCGAGTTCCTGTTGCATGATGCGCTGCAGACGGACCAGCTTATTGATGGTCTCGATCATGTGGACAGGAATGCGGATGGTGCGAGCCTGGTCTGCGATGGCCCGCGTCACAGCCTGGCGCACCCACCAGGTCGCATAGGTCGAGAACTTGTAGCCGCGCTTGTAATCGAACTTATCGACGGCGCGCATTAATCCAATATTGCCTTCCTGAATCAGATCGAGGAATTGCATGCCGCGATTGGTATATCGCTTCGCCACTGAGACGACCAGCCGGAGATTGGCCTCAATGAGCCTTTTTTTTGCCGATTCGGTTTCCGTCTCTCCTCGTTCGACAATCTGCAGCGTGCGGCGCAATTGAGTAGCCGTGGTCCCAGACCTGTCTTCCAGCGCTTGCAGTTGTCCGGAAAGCGCCTTGAGTTCGCGTTTGCCGGCGGATGCCGCCCCGGCTCCCAAGCCCGAAGGCTGTTCGATCTTTCGTTGAAGCCGCGCAATTTCCTGTTCCAGGGGCTTCACCCGATTGACGACTTCCCGAAGTGCATCACTGAGCGACCTCTGATAACGCGGCGTGAAAGGAAGTGTGCGGATCTGGCGCGAAATCGTTACTATCAGCCGCGCATACTCAAAGCGCAGCTTCCGGTACTGCTTCGCCTTCATCGTTCGTGAGATGCTGATCAGTTTCTGCTCGGTCTGCTGAGCTTTGCGATACAACTTCTCAATTCTGTGCAAAGCCTGCAATAGTTCGTCCTTCAAAGACCCAAGTAGATCCTCTTCAGTGCGCTCTTCTTGAATGTCGGGAGCTTGAACTACATCCAGTACCGCCATGGCGCCTCGCTCCAGGCCGTGTTTGGTTTCGAGAAGAAGCTGAATCACGAGCTGGGAACGGGAGAGCGCTTTCCGAACGGCGTTCTCTCCGCGCTCGATGCGCTTCGCCAGCTCGATCTCGCCGTCGCGAGTGAGGAGCGGGACCATTCCCATTTCCCGGAGATAAACGCGGACCGAATCGTTGCTTTTATCGAGCGCGCCTGGCGAGAGGTCAAGGTCCGACAGATCGTCGATTTCTTCGTCCTTTTTGTCGAACTCCTTCGGCTCCTCCATCAGGTCGACCGGCGAGTTCTCCAGTTCGACAAACAGATCGTTGAGATCGCTGTTGTGCGTCAGATCTTCCGGTACCACGCCCCTGACGTCGTCATAGAGAGCGAAGCCCTTGTCGTTACTGTCTTGCATCAACAGCCTTCATCTATTCGCTACGCGACCGATTGGCGCAAAAATGTCGCTAGGAATGAACCCCTCACATCTGCCGGGGAGGCCCCTCGTTTCCTCGACTCCTCATAGTACAACACGGTTACCCCTTTCGGATTGCCGTCTAAGACTGTCTAACTCATCGGCCAGACGCAGCGCTTCCTCGAAATTTCCGGCCTGTTCGAGTGCGCGGACCTGCTGCCGCAGTGCGTCGCATTTTGCCCTTGCCGCCTTCTTTTCCAGCGCTCTCAAACAGAGAAGTGCCTGTTCGGCGGCATCCTCTTCGCGAACTCCGCAATCCGAAAAGCTGATTTCTGACAGGATACGGCGAAGTCTCGGTTCGAGCCCGGTTGAAAGTGCTTCTAGAGAGAAGGGAACGTCGTCAGCCAAATTGATCACAGCCGCGAAGATAGCCCGCAGTTCGAGCAGGTCAAGGAGATCCATGCCCGCGAGGTAGTGCCGGATCGTGGCGCGGGCATCTGCACTTGTCAGCAGACAGGCAATCAGTAATTTCTCATTGGGTGGAACCGCGGATGCGAACTCCTTGACCTTTTGTGTAGCTGCGGAAGGCGTGTTTTTTCCCATCATCTGACGAATAACGTCCCGGTCCACATTCAGGTAGTCCGCCATCTCAGCGGCTATCGCGGCTCGCTCCAGCCGGTCGTGAACCTGTTGGATCGCCGGCGCGATCAATTTGAACGCGTCAGCCCGTCCCTCACCGGTCCGCATGTCGAAGCGGGAGCGGGCCCGATCTGCCAACCAATGAAAATAGCTCGCGGCTTTTTCAAGCAGCTTGTGGTAGGCGTCCACTCCGTTCTGTTGAATATATTCGTCCGGGTCCAGATTCCCGGGAATCTCCAACACCCTCACGCGCAGACCTTCGGCCAATAGCAGGGCAATGTATTTTTCGGTAGACCGGGCTCCCGCCGGATCCGGATCGAAGTTCAAGATAATTTGGCCCGTGTTGGCCTGCTGCTGCGAAATCTGCCGCTTGATGGCCCTGATTTGCTCGAGGCCGAGAGACGTGCCGCTGCTTGCGACGACCTCGCGAATCCCCGCCGAATAGATGGCGATCACATCCAGGTAACCTTCGACTAGGATGATGCGGTCGTGCTTTCGCGCGTCGATCTTAGCGCGATGAAGGTTATAGAGAACAGTTGATTTCTTATAGATTTTCGTCTCGGGAGAATTCAGGTACTTTGGTTCGTCGTTGGGCCGCACCGCCCGCCCTCCGAAGGCAATGACCTTACCCGATTCGTTATGGATCGGGAACATCAGCCGCACGCGAAATCGATCGTAGAACCCGCCCTCCTGCCGCTTGACAGCCAGGCCCGATTCCTCAAGCAACCCGGAGCCGAAGCGCTGCAACCTTTGTACTAGTTGCTGTCCCGAAGCATCGGATAACCCGAGACGAAATTCATCCATTGCGGCGCGCGATACGCCACGCGATTCCAGATAATTGCGCGCTGTCGCGCCTCCGGCGGCACGAAGATTACTTTGAAATATTTCAGCTGCAATGTCATGCATTTCAAAGAGCGCGGCGCGCCGCTGTGTCTCCGGGTCGTTGCTCCTGTGCTGCTCCGGCATCGGAATGCCGTAGCGCTCGGCGAGCAGCTTGAGCGTCTCGGGAAAAGTGAGGCTCTCTATCTGCTGCACGAACTTGAACACGTCGCCCGCGGCATCACAGCCGAAGCACTTGTAGTACTGCAGCGTGCTGTGCACGCCGAAAGATGGCGTCTTCTCGGAGTGAAAGGGGCAGAGCCCAACGTAGCGCTGGCCGCTTCCCTGCCTCTTCAGGCGGACGTATTGACCGACAACATCAACGATGTCAAGCTGGCTTTTCAAGTGCTCGGCAAAGTTCATTTGGCCGCAGGCAAATAGGGAAGTGATTTCAGGTTAGCAGTGAAATTTGGCCTGACAAGTCTCCAGCCCAAATGAGCGGAGCGCAGGTTTTCACTGCGAGCTTCAATGGGCAAACCCACTGTTATAATTGGTCCGCGCAAGCGTGATTGAATCGTTAATTCTAAAAATAAAACGCGGCGAAACGCCGCTTTATCGTTGGCTACGCAGTCTGGCGAAGAGCGTGGTATCCGGTACGTTGCCGCTGCCGCGTTTCCTGCGTCCGCTTCTCGGCGTCCTCTACCATCTGCACTTTGCGGTTCGCTTTGTGCTGCGGCGAGCATGGGCTTACTTTTGGGTGGAACCCCTTTTCCGTGGCCGCTGCGCCACCGTTGGAAAGAATTTTCAGTTATGGAACATGCCAGAAGTGGATGGTCATTCAAAGATTTATATCGGGAATGACGTGACAATTTTCGGAAAAATCGGGATATATAGCGCCAGAGTCTTCGACGAACCCCGGCTCGTGATCAAAGATCACGTGGGAATCGGGCACAACGTCTCTTTTGTAGTGAACAAGGAAATCGTGATCGAAGAGGACGTTCACATGGCGGTAGGCGTGCGCGTAATGGACTCCGATGCCCATCCGAGGGATACTCAGGATCGCATTGCAGGTCTTCCACCAAGCCCCGAGGAGATCAAGCCGGTAAAAATCTGCCGGGGATCGTGGATTGGACAGAATGTCTTTATCATGAAGGGCGTTACGATCGGCGAGGGGGCTGTGGTGGGGGTCAACAGCGTAGTAATTAACGATGTTCCCGCATACTGCACCGCTATGGGCAATCCCGCCCGGGTTGTTTCCCCGCCGTGGCCGGGGAAGATTTCGGCACAGCGGACTGAGGCGTCGTCAAAAGAGGCCCCTTTGAAATCGCTCTGAGGTTGCCCTATCGGGTGCCCTCATGCGTGAACGTAAATACTTCGGCTCAGCGACTGAAACAAATCATAACCATCCCAGAAATGCTGAAAACGCAACGCTTCTCCGATGGGTACGATGCGATCGAT
>Ga0126381_100001896_pt1 | contig 22469 bp, 17 predicted proteins | sample PanSoiMetPlot_28_FD_96465 | JGI IMG/M metagenome (GOLD analysis project Ga0126381, IMG submission 96465) | Tropical forest soil microbial communities from Panama - MetaG Plot_28 | ecosystem: Environmental > Terrestrial > Soil > Tropical forest > Bulk soil | place: Panama | collected 2016-02-17 | reverse complement strand
TTTGCGATGGGCGGCGCCGTCGGCGATTATGACAACGATGGCTGGCCGGACATCTACGTAACCAACTTCGGGAAGAACCGCCTTTACCGGAACAACCACGATGGCACCTTCGTCGACGTGGCGGAGAAGGCCGGGGTCGCATTGGGCACCTGGTCGACCGGCGCGACCTTTGGGGACTATGACGGGGATGGGCGGTTGGATCTGTTTGTTGCGGGGTACCTCAGCTTCGACATTCACAACCCGCCTGCATCGGGGACCAAGGAGATCGGGTATGCGACCTGCATGTATCGCGGGTCTCCCGTGATGTGCGGACCGCGCGGGTTGAAGGGCGAGCGCGATCACCTGTTTCATAACAACGGGGACGGCACGTTCACGGACGTGAGCGAGAACCTGGGAGTGAGTGATCCGGACCGCTTTTATGGTCTGGGCGCGCTGTTTGCCGATGTGAATAATGACGGCAAGCCCGACCTTCTTGTCGCGAATGACACGACGCCGAACTACCTCTACATCAACAAGGGCAACGGCAGGTTTGAAGATGAGAGCTATGCGAGCGGCTTCGCACTGAATGGCGACGGACGCGAAGTCGCCAATATGGGCCTTGCCGCTGGAGACTACGAGAACAACGGGCACCTCAGCATCGTCAGCACGACGTTTTCTGACGATTACGACGTGCTGTTTCGCAACGATGGCGATGGGACTTTTACAGACGTCAGCTACAAGTCAGGGACTGCGGCGGCGAGTATCCCTTTTGTGGGGTTCGGCGATGGGTTTCTCGACTATGACAACGATGGCTGGAAGGACCTGCTGATCGCGAACGGCCACGTCTATCCCGAGGTCGACGCTCATCCTGACTGGGGCACGACTTATGCCCAGCGTCCTTTGCTCTACCACAATCTGGCGAATGGGAAGTTCGAAGTGATCCCGCCGGTTGAGGGAACAGGGCTGGCAGCGGTGAGTGTCGGCAGGGGGGCTGCCTTCGGCGATCTCTTCAACGACGGCAAGATCGACGTGGTGATCAGCAATATGGATCAGCCGCCGGTCCTGTTGCGCAACGTCAATCCCGACCAGCACCATTGGGTGGAATTGAAGCTGGTTGGCGGAGCGAAGAGTCCTCGCGATGCGGTGGGCGCGACGGTTTACCTTACGGCCAACGCTGTGCGGCAGCGCGGCGATGTGCTCAGTGGGGGGAGTTATCTGTCGTCGAACGACATGCGTGTTCACTTTGGTCTGGGGGATACGGCGACCGTGACAAACCTTGAAATTCACTGGCCGAGCGGGGCGCAAGAGAAGGTGGCTCTGCCCGCGGTGGATCGCATCTTCACGATCACGGAAGGCAAGGGCATCACGGACACGCTCTGCACCAAGGGAGCGTGTCCGGATGCACCGGCCGGGGGGGCGCAAAATAAAAGCTCGTAACTCTCAAGCTTGAGGTTTACAGGCTGGCGCTCATTCGGGATACTGGGCATCAACTGCTTCCGGCGAGGTTACCGCTTCTGTCTCTCTTGCTTGCTCAGGCTCCTCGACTGTCGACCCTCGCCTTGGCGCAGCCCTGGGCGCAGGGATACGATCCTGCACATCACTGGCTTCTATCGGCTGCATGGGCAGCTTTGCCGCTGATCGTGCTTCTAGTGCTCATGGGAGGCCTGCGGCTGAAGGGCCATCTCGCTGCGATTGCGGGGATGGCTGCGGCGCTCGCGATTGCGGTGCTCATTTTTCGGATGCCTGCCGCGATGGCGCTGCTCGCCACCGGCTACGGAGCAGCGTACGGACTTTTCCCGATTTGCTGGATCGTCTTTCCGGTGCTGTTCATGTATCACCTGGCAACGCGGGCGGGGCGCTTTGTTCTGCTTCAACAACTGCTGCTCGGAGTGACAGCGGACAGCCGGCTTCAGCTTGTACTGATTGCGTTTTCGTTCGGCGCGTTTTTTGAGGGGGTGGCCGGGTTTGGAACTCCAGTGGCCGTCTGCGGGACGCTGCTGATTGCCCTTGGCTTTCCGCCGTTGGAGGCCGCCAGCCTCGCTCTGCTTGCGAATACCGCGCCTGTGGCCTTTGGAGCGTTGGGCATCCCGATCGTCGCGCTGCACGGTGTGACCGGCCTCGACACGCTGCTGCTTGGTCGTGTCATCGCGCGGATGATTGCGCCGTTCTGCTTCATTGTTCCGTTCTGGCTGATCTGGGCGTATGCCGGTTTTGGCGCGATGATCGAGGTCTGGCCTGCCCTCCTGGTGGCTGGAGGCGCGTATGGTCTCTCGCTCATTCTGATCGCCACCCTGCATGGCCCCTGGCTCGTGGATGTGCTGTCGGCGTCGATCAGCATCATCTCACTCATTGTTCTTTGCCGGTTCTGGAAGCCGAAGCGCATCCTGAATGCTTCCCGCCGAGAGATCACCGATCCTTCGCTGCACACACTCGATCGCGCGACGGTTTTTCGAACGGTGGCTCCGTGGGCCGCTTTTACCCTCTGCATTGTTCTGTGGGGAGTGCCGCGGTTTTCGGCGTGGCTGGATAGTTTCGCTACGTTCCATATCCCGGTCCACGGCCTTGATCAGTTGGTTCTTCGGACCCCGCCGGCGGTCCCAACTCCAGCGCCGGAGGCGGCAGTGTTCAACCTGAACCTTCTTTCGGCGACGGGGACGGGAATTTTCGTTGCGGCGATTCTTGCGGGGCTGGTGATGAAGCTTCGCCTACGGGATTTCGTCGATGCCTTTGTGCAGACCCTCATCTTGATTCGGTTCACGCTTGTCACAGTCGCTGCGTTGATGGCGCTCGGGTTCATTGCGCGCTACTCGGGTATGGATGCAACGCTTGGGCTTGCATTTGCCCGCACAGGGGTCTTCTATCCGTTCTTTGGAACACTCATCGGCTGGATCGGGACGGCCTCCACAGGATCGGACACGTCTTCCAACGTGCTGTTTGGCAGCCTGCAAAAGCTGACGGCGCAGCAACTTGGGATCTCACCGTATCTGATGACGTCGGCGAACTCGACGGGCGGAGTGATGGGCAAGATGGTTGCTCCGCAGAGCATCGTGGTTGCGACGACGGCGACTGAAACTTACGGCAGCGAAGGCAGCATTCTGCGGCGCGTCATCCTGCACAGTGTTGCGCTGGCCTGTCTGGTGGGGCTGTTCGTGTCGCTTCTCACGTACTGGCCTGCACTCACTCACCTTGTGCTCCGTTAGCTGGCGAGCAAGATCCGCAGGTCGCGAAGATTGTTTCCCGTAGGGCCGGTCGTCACGGTGTCGCCTAGCTTCTCAAGCAGGGTGTAGCTGTCGAAGGCCTCCAGTGCCTGACGGACGGGGTATCCGGCTGCTAGAGCCCGTTCTCCGGTGGTTCCATCGACCACGGCTCCCGCAGCAGGGCTGTTGCCATCGATGCCGTCGCTTCCACAGCTAAGCACAGTGATCGAGTCCCCTGCGATTCGCTCACTGCAGAGAAGTGCAAAGTGCTGGTTGCGTCCGCCAGTTCCGGCACCGTGACGCGGCATCGCGACTGTTATCTCGCCAGCCGCGATCAGACAGACGCGGCCGTTCTCCTGACGCAGTGTGCGGACGCGATCGACGAGGTACTCCGCTGCCCTCTCCGCGCTCCAGTCGTCGGACGCGCGATCGATGTGCGCCTTCCAGCCAAGCTGTGTTGCTTTGACGCTGGCTGCACGTTCGAGAGAGGAGCTATCCAACAGCACAACCCAGCGCGAGCGCGCGAAGATGCTGTCTCCCGGCTTCGGCGTCTCCTCGATTGCATCCGATTGCAGGTAGGTCACAACCTCCGGAGGAAGCCTCTCAGCGAGCCGATACTCCTTCATGATCCGATCGACGTCCTGCAAAGTACTGCGGTCGGGCATCGTCGGGCCGGATGAGAGCGCGTCCAATTCATGCTCCGGAACATCCGAGACAAGAAGCGTCAGCTGTTCTGCGGGCGCAGCGGCTGCTGCGAGCCTTCCTCCCTTGGCGGTCGAGAGATGCTTTCTTACTGCATTGATGGCGGCGATGGGCGCACCCGATTCAACCAGGGCCTTGTGGCCCGCGGCGGTCATCTCGAGCGTCATACCCTGCTCCACAAATCTGGCGATGAGCGCAGAACCGCCGCCGCTGATGAGAAAGACAACGAGATCGTCCGCGGTCAACGGAGTCAGCTTTTCCACGATCGCTTTCGCTGCTACGAGCGAAAGCGCATTGGGAACGGGGTGACCTGCACGGTAATACTCGAACCTCTGGGACTGCGGTACCTCCTGATTCGGGGAGACGACGATTCCTTCAAAACGATCTGCATTGCGTCCGGCAAGCCGCAGAAATTCCGCCGACATGGTGCCGGCAGCCTTGCCAATCGCGATGAGGATGCAGCGCTTGTATTCCTTCAGCGCGTAGCGATAGCCTTGCACGTCCATGACCGAGCTCGGAAATCTGACTTGCCGTTTCATCGCCACTTCGACGCGCGATGACTCAAGAGCATGATGAAAGATATCGAGCGCGTCCTCGTGTGGCGAAGCCATCTTTACACCATCATCGTTCTCAGTTCGGGAGAGACAGACAATCTTGCGCCTGTGCGCTTCTGTACTTCATCGGGATGCAGGCCTTCGGCGATCTCGGTGAGCACCAACCCATCGGGCGTAACGCGAATCCATCCAAGCTCGGTGACGATGTCGTGCACGACCTTCGTGCCGGTGAGCGGCAGTGTGCACTGCTTCAGAATTCTCGACTCGCCTTCCTTGGTTTGATGTTCCATGGCGACGATGACGCGGCGTGCTCCTGCAACCAGGTCCATCGCGCCGCCCATGCCTTTGACCATCTTGCCGGGAATGGTCCAGTTGGCGAGACTGCCCTGCTCATCCACCTGCATGGCGCCGAGCACGCTCATGTCCATATGTCCGCCGCGGATCATCGCAAACGACTGGTCGCTGCCGAAGAAGGAGCAGCCGGGCAGTTCGGAGACGACCTGCTTGCCTGCGTTGACGAGATCGGGATCGGCAAGTTCTTCAGATGGCGGCGGGCCTACGCCGAGCATGCCGTTTTCCGACTGGAAGACCACGTCGATACCTGCGGGGAGATAGGCCGTGATCATGGTTGGCAATCCGATGCCGAGGTTTACGTAGAAGCCGTCGCGGAACTCGCGGGCAATCCGTCTCGCAATTCGCTCTTTGCCGTTCACGCTCTGCCTCCCGCTGCCTGCTGTGCCTTGAGGAACTTCGCTTCGATCGGCTTGAGATACTGCTCGCCGACGATGATTCGGTCGACGTAGATTCCGGGAGTGACGATATGGTCGGGATCGAGTTCTCCCGGTTCGACGAGTTCCTCGACTTCGGCGATCGTGATCTCAGCGGCGGTCGCCATCGCCGGATTGAAGTTTCGCGCCGTCTTGCGGTAGATGAGATTGCCGAGCTTGTCCCCCTTCCACGCTTTCACGAGCGCGAAGTCTGCATGCAGTGCGGCCTCGAGAACGTACATCTTGCCGTTGATCTCGCGCGTCTCCTTGCCTTCGGCCACAACAGTGCCGAGTCCTGTCGGCGTGTAGAACGCGGGGATTCCGGCGCCGCCCGCGCGAATTCGTTCTGCGAGAGTGCCCTGGGGAATCAGCGTCAGGTTGAGTTCGCCATTCAGCACCATCTGCTCGAGTTTGCGATTCTCGCCGACATAGCTGCCCGTGTGGGACGCGATCATTCCGGCTTCGAGCATCAGCCCCATGCCGAAGCCGTCGACGCCCATGTTGTTGCTGATGGTGTGGAGGCCCGTGATCTTTCGCCGGACGAGGGCCGCGATGAGATTTTCAGGGATTCCGCAAAGCCCGAAGCCGCCGAGCATAATCGTCGATCCACTGGCGATATCTGCGACGGCGGCCTCTGCCGACTGCACTACTTTATTCATCTACGCTCCGGCGCGCTCTACTTCTGTGTGGTGAAGGTAAAGGTCGTCATGCTGCGCCTTGTCTCGCCGGGCCTAAGCAGCGTCGTGGGGAACGACGGATGGTTGGGCGAATCGGGGAAGTGCTGCGTTTCGAGGCACAGTCCGGTGTTCTTTGAGTACGGCACGCCCGCCGGGCTCTTGAATGAGCCGTCCAATGAAACGCCGGCGTAGAATTGCACGCCTGGCTCGGTGGTGATGACTGTCAGGACGCGTCCGGTCGCGGGATTGTAGACCTTCGCCGCGGTCTTGATTTCGCCGTTGGCTCCGCGAAGCACCCAGTTGTGGTCGTAGCCGCCCGCGATTTTCAGCTGCGGATGGTCGTCGTGAATGTGCGCGCCGATCACGGTGGGCTTGCGGAGGTCGAACGGCGTTCCTTCGACCGGGGCGAGTTCGCCCGTGGGGATCAGACCCTTGTCGACGGGAGTGAATTTATCGGCCACGATCATGATCTCCTCGTTCAGGATGGTTCCGCTCCCGACACCGCCGAGGTTGAAGTAGGCGTGATTGGTAAGGTTCACAACCGTAGCCTTGTCCGTGGTCATGCTGTAGTCGATCCGCAGCGCGTTGTGATGCAGCGTGTAGCGCACGTGCGCCGTGAGGGTTCCGGGATAGCCCTGATCGCCGTCCTTGCTCACGAGCGTCATCTCGACGCCTTCGGCGACCTCGCGCCCCTTCCAGAGGAGTTTGTCGAAGCCGACGGTTCCGCCGTGCAGCGAGTTCTCGCCGTTGTTCCTCGGAACCTGGAAGGTATGACCGTCGATGGTGAACTGGCCGTTCGCAATGCGGTTGGCATAACGCCCTACGATGGCCCCGAAGTAGGTTTTGCCGTCCTCGAGGTATCCCGCAAGGGTGTCGTATCCGAGCACGACGTCGTCCATCTTTCCGTTGCGGTCGGCGGTCTTGATGGAGACGATGCGCGCGCCGTAGGTAGTGATGCGTGCCTCGATGGCGTCGCTCTTCAAGGTGTAGATGTCGACAGCGCTGCCATCCGGCATAGTGCCGAACGGCGCTTTGCTCACAGAACCATGTGCTGCCATTGCGGTTGTCATGCTAAGCAGCATAACCCTTAGCCACTTCATCGTCATTCTTTCCTCTTCCTTCCTTCTTCGTTGATCGCGCGATATCGCAACTTCGCCAATATACTTCACCGCCCCAATAAGACGGAATGATGCCTCATGATGATCCCCTCTGGAGTGCGAATCATTGAGGAAACGGCGGTAACATGGAGCGTCGATCCAATCCTTGAAAGGTTGCTCATGAACCTCCGCACCCGAACCCTGCCTCTGTTTGCCCTTGTCCTGTTCTGCATCGCTTCAGCCTCGGCCGCACCACCTGACCACTGGGTGGGGACCTGGGCCACGTCGCCCGTCGCTTTGGCCAACCCTGACGGCAAGTACGGTGCCGAGGACACCACCTTCCGCGAAATCGTCCACGTCTCCCTTGGGGGGGATTCGGCCCGCGTTATTCTGTCGAACGAGTTCGGCCTGGAGCCCCTCGCCATCAACTCGGCGAGCATCGCCCTTCGCACGACCGGCAGCACGATTGACAGTCCAAGCGCTCATCCGCTTACGTTCAGCGGGCGGACCTCCGTCATCATTCCACCGGGAGCGCTGGTGGTCAGCGACGCGGCGCCGCTCAAGCTTCAGCCGCTTTCCGATGTGGCGGTCAGCATCTCAGTGCCGGCCCAGAAGATCACGCAGGTGACTCATCACGCGTTTGCCAACCAGACGAGTTATTCCGCACCCGGTAATATCGCCGGTTCGCAGACACTGGAAAACGCGACACCCATCAGCAACTGGCCGTTCCTCAAGGGGGTCGACGTGCGTGCTGCCGAGAAGAGCGGGGCGATCGTGGCCTTTGGCGACAGCATCACCGACGGGTCGCGGAGCACGAAGGACACAAATCAGCGCTGGCCGGACATGCTCGCGCGGCGGCTGCAGGCCAACAAGAAGACGCGTGGGCTTGGTGTGCTGAATGAGGGTATCGGCGGGAACCGCATTCTTCATGATGTCACCGGGCCGAGCGCACTTGCCCGGTTTGACCGCGATGTTCTGGCGCAGGCAGGTGTGAAGTACGTCGTGATTCTTGAGAGCATCAATGACATTGGCCATGCGCAGGACCCGGTCAAGCCATATGATGTCGTCTCGGCTGACGATCTTATCGCCGGGCTCACACAGCTCGCCACGCGTGCCCACGCTCACGGCATCAAGGTGTACGGAGCTACGCTGACGCCTTACGTCGGCGCGAAGTACTCTTCGCCGGCTGGAGAGCAGATGCGGCAAGCGATCAATCAGTGGATTCGCACCACGAACGTCTTCGATGGCTTTGTCGACTTCGACAAGGCTACGCGAGAGGCGGCGAAGCCGGAGGTATTCTCCGCCACAGCGGACGGCGGCGATCACCTTCACCCCAGCGATGCGGGAATGAAGGCGATGGGCGATGCGTTTGACTTGGATCTGTTCACGAAGTAACTGCGGTTCAAATAGAAATGGCAGGAGCGCTACCGCTGCTGCCATCGTTGTATTTGGGGAAGTTAGGTCGCCCGCTCCCACGGCATGGGGACCTTCACTGAGGCCATGCCTGCAGCCGTCGCCGCCTGGATTCCCATCTCGGCATCCTCAAAGACCAGGCACGCCTCGGGCGCTACTCCCAGCCGCTCAGCCGCCAGGAGAAATGCCTCCGGATCCGGCTTGCCCCTCTTGTAATCGCCTGCGCAGACGAGCGTCTCGAAGCGGTCGAGAAGGTTCAGAGCCTTGAGCGATGCCGTCACCGAATTGCGCATGCTGCCGGAGACGACGCCGAACGGAATCTGCCCGTAGCTCGCCTCGATGTGCTCGAGGACCTCGGGGACCGCCCTCAGTTCTGACAGACGGTCAAAGTACATCTGTTCTTTTCGCTTGCGGATCTCCTCGACCGGCATATTCAGCCCATGCATCCTGTTCAAGGTCAAGATAATCTCAGCGACTGGCATGCCTCCCATGGCATAGAACTGCTCCTCGGGGAACTCGCAATTCCACTCGGCGAAGACGGTCTGCCAGGCGATGTAGTGAAGCGGCATTGAGTCAACGATCGTACCGTCGCAATCGAAGAGGTAGGCCTCAAACTGCCTTTCGGGCAACTTCAATTTCACCGTGTGTGCTCCTTGAAAAGACGAAGGCGGCACGCCGGCGATGCGCCGTGCCGCCTGTCACTTCGAATGAAACTACTTTAGCTCATAACCGGCGAAGAAGTAGCCGATCTCAAACACTGCGGTCTCCTCGCCGTCCGAGCCGTGGATGGCATTCTCGCCGATGGAGGCCGCGTACTTCTTGCGAATGGTTCCCTCTTCGGCCTGCGCCGGGTTGGTCGCGCCCATCAATTTGCGAAGGTCAGCGATGGCGTTTTCCTTCTCGAGCACCATGGGGATGATGGGTCCGCTCGACATGAACTCCGTCAGTTCGCCAAAGAATGGGCGGTCCTTGTGCACGTAATAGAAGCCCTCGGCCTGCGCCTTCGAGATGGAGGCCCTCTTGATCGAAACAATCGTGAATCCTGCCTTTTCGATCTCGGCGAGGATGGCACCTGCGTGGCCCTTCTTAACGGCATCGGGCTTGATGATGCTGAATGTGCGCTGTGACAACGGAATTCTCCTTAGCTGTGTGCTGCTTTAAGTGTAAAGCAATTGCGTAAAACCCGCGTCAATGCTGCTAATAGCGCCAACTCGTGAGATCAGCCCCTTGCGGCGCAGTCTTCTCGATCCGTTCCATGATCTTGGGCAGATACATGGTGTTGTAGTGCAACCGTGAGAGCGCGTTCGGCAGAGTGGAGTCGCCGTTCCAACAATGCTCTGCCCGGTCCCCGTATTTCACCTCGCCTTCATATGCCACGCTGCCGGGCGTTGTTCCGGTTGCCTTCAGAAAATCCTCCATCAGATAGACCGCATTGTTCAGGAAGTAGGTGTCTGCGCTTCCGACGTAGATGTGCAGTTTGCCTTGGAGTTTGGGCCCGAGTGCGTTCCAGTTCTTCTGAAGGATTGCGTTTAGGTCGTAGTGTTCTTTCCAGTATTCGGCGACTTTGTGATCGATCTCCCCGGTCTCCTTATCGAAGATCGTCGCAGGATATCCATCCGGCCCAACTGGGCCATAGACCGCCTGCCAGATATCGAACTGCTCGCCAGACCTTCCGTGATCGCCAAGGGCAGCCTCATACCTGGCATTGTCCCGGAAGCTCGCCAGAGTCTGGCCGAGGTAGTTGCGCATCGAGGGCTGCTCGACGTCTTTATGCACGCCCTCGATGTAAAACGCATTCTTGCGAGAGTAGAGGTCTACCGTCATGTAGGCATGGAAGTCTACCGGGTCAGGACATGCTACGAATGCTCCGTTATAGTCATCGGGATAGAACATCTGCACTGCGAGTGACTCCCAGCCACCCGTTGAGCCTCCATAAAGAAAGCGAGCCCATCCCTGTCCGATCCCGCGGAAATTCTTCTCGAGCGCAGGAATCAACTCGGTCTCGATCGCATCACCGTACGGGCCGAGGTTCGCTGAGTTGACGGCATACGAATCGTCATAAAAGGGATTTGCATGCTGCAGCTTCGCCACCAGCACGCGAGGGAATCCTGGGCTGACCCACTTCTGGTAGTTCTTGTAGGCCTCCTCCTGCTGAATGCGGTTATATCCAGTGAGATGAAAGCGTTCGGAGTAGTCGGGCTTTAGACTTGGATCCGGTGGAGTGGTCCGGAAGTCTGAAAAATCAGAGACGTAGTGGTCGTGGAAGATCATCAACGGATAGTGCGCTTCGGGATGCTCGTCGAAGCCCTCCGGCACCAGCACGATTGCGCTTAGATACATAGGCATTCCCCAGAACTTCGTCAGAAGCGCGCTCTGAATGCGGAGATGTCGCACATATTTCGTATCAGCAATGGGAGCAATTGGCGGAATCACCTGGTCCATCGTGATGGCGATGGGCACATTAACCGCTGCAATGTGAATCTTTCTCGGCTTGCTGTAGAGATTGCCGGGGGCGGCGTTCCAATGCTGACCTTCGCCGCGGTCGGGCGCCAGCTTGACGGTCACGCCATCTGCGCGGTGAAAGGTCTGGTAGACGTTCAACAGCGCCTGCACGGTGTAGTCTCCGGGAGGCACGTCCTTCAGGCTCCGTACGGGATAGCCTGTCGCCCGCGCATCTACCGTGGCGGCCTGCCCTGGTTTCCATCCGTCCACAGTGACGCCAAAGACCATCTGCGACCTCGGCGTGTCATTGATCTGCATGCGCGGCTCTGCCGAATCATCGGTCGAGAGCATGAGAAGAAGCCGGCCGTCCAAGGGCTTGGAAGACCGCGCCTCCGGAAAGCTCAGCTGAAACGACGGGGAGTTCTGCGCCTCGACTCGTGAAACCGCCGAGACCACGCATAAGCCAGCAGCAACTGCACAAAGAAAGTGACGCATGCGGCCAGTATAAGGGGCTCCTTATGCGCCAACACTTTCCGCTTGCCGGTTCCGGCCACATCACGCATCCTACAGAGGTATGCGCAGGACCACGTGGATATGGTTCGCGGGCTTCATAGCATGGACAGTAGCCGGACTCATCGGCCTTCGTCTCCATGCCTATCAACATGCCCAACTCGACTTCCTTGTCGCGATGGTTTTCCTTGCTGCCGCTCTTTTCTACCGGCGGCAGCAAAGATAACTAAGCCTTACCCAGCACCTTCGCCATCATGTCGCCGATCTCCGCCGGCGACTTCACCACGTGGATGCCCGCCTCTGACATGGCCTTCATCTTCTCCGCGGCCGTTCCTTCACCGCCGGAGATGATCGCGCCTGCATGACCCATGCGGCGCCCCGGAGGTGCGGTCTGCCCGGCGATGAAACCAACCACCGGCTTCTTCACGTTCTGCTTGATATACTTCGCTGCGGCCTCTTCCGCGGTTCCGCCAATCTCGCCGATCATGATGATCGCTTCGGTCTCAGGATCCTCGTTGAGGAGCTTCAGCGCGTCGATGTGGGTTGTGCCGATGATCGGGTCGCCGCCGATGCCGATCGCGGTCGATTGGCCGATGCCACGTTGCGTGAGTTGATAGACCGCCTCGTAGGTCAGCGTGCCGGACTTCGAAACGATTCCGACACTACCCTCCTTGTGAATGCGCCCCGGCATGATGCCGACCTTGGCTTTGCCCGGCGAGATGACGCCAGGACAGTTCGGCCCGATCAGCCGCGACTTCGACAGCTTCACGACATCCCAGGTCTTCACCATGTCGAGCACCGGAATTCCCTCGGTGATGCAGATGATCAGCGGCACTTCAGAGGCGGCGGCTTCGAGAATTCCGTCCGCAGCGAATGGCGGAGGCACAAAGATCACCGAGACATTCGCGCCCGTCACCTTCACCGCCTCTTCGACCGTATTGAAGACCGGCCAGCCCTCATGGGTTGTGCCGCCCTTGCCCGGCGTAACGCCGCCGACAACCTTCGTGCCGTACTCTGCACAAGCCTTCGCGTGGAACGTGCCTTCACGGCCCGTGATTCCCTGCACGATCAGCCGCGTGTTCTTATCTACGAGTACAGCCATTACTTACCACCTTTCGCGGCTGCGACGGCAAGATCCGCCGCCTCCTTCATGGTTGCGCCGACTTCAAACTTCAAACCGGAATCCTCGAGAATCTTGCGGCCTTCTTCCACGTTCGTGCCTTCGAGGCGAAGGATGATCGGCAGTTGCACATTCAACTTCTTCGCCGCTGCCACGACGGCGGTCGCAAGCACGTCCACGCGCAGAATGCCGCCAAAGATATTGATGAAGATCGCTTTTACGTTCGGATCGCTCAGCAGAATCCCGAAGGCGTTCTCGATCTGCTCCTGGTTTGCGCCGCCACCGACATCGAGGAAGTTCGCTGCCTTGCCGCCGGCGTACTCGATGATGTCCATCGTCGCCATCGCGAGCCCGGCTCCGTTGACCATGCAGGCGATCGAGCCGTCGAGTTTGATGTAGTTCAGGGCGAACTTTGAAGCTTCGACCTCGAGCGGATCTTCTTCTGCGAGATCGCGTAGCTCCTTCAGATCTTTGTGCCGGAACATTGCGTTATCGTCAAAGTTGATCTTGCAGTCCAGCGCGAGCAGCTTGTCGTCCTTCGTGGTGATGAAGGGGTTGATCTCCATCAGCGTTGCGTCAGTCTCGGCGTAGGCCTTGTAGAGCCCAAGCATGAACGAGGTCGCCTGATTGATCTGCGTCGGCTTGAGGCCAAGCTTGAAGGCGAGCCGCCGGGCCTGATACGGCTGCAGACCGATTGCGGGATCGATGTACTCCTTGAAGATGGCATCGGGCGTCTTGGCTGCGACTTCCTCGATCTCCATGCCACCCGCCTGCGAGGCCATGAACACAAGCCTGGCCGCTGCGCGGTCGAGCACGATTCCGAGATAAAGCTCGCGATCAATCGCTGAGCCCTCTTCGATCAGCAGCCGCTGAACCTTCTGGCCTTGCGGGCCGGTCTGGTGGGTGACGAGCTGCATTCCGAGTATCGTCCTTGCTGCGGTGTGCGCGTCATCGAGCGTCTTCACGACCTTGACGCCGCCCCCCTTGCCGCGGCCTCCGGCGTGGATCTGTGCCTTGACGACCACCACCTTGTTACCCGCGTCAAACAGGTCCTTGGCGGCTCTATCTGCCTCTTCCAGCGTCTCGACCATCTCGCCGCTCGGAACCGGCACGTTGTACTTTCGCAGAATCTCTTTGGCTTGATACTCGTGAATTTTCATAGGTATGTTCGGATTTGCCCGCGGGAGAAGTGTAGCGAACCCAAACAATGAGCCGCAATCCGGCACGCGAACAACAGTGCGGTTATCGCGCTCTCCCCCGTTCCGCGCATGCCGGAGACCAGGACGAACACAATCTCGTTACCCCGCGAGCCGGAAGATGAAGCTGGCGTCTTCTCCTTCTTGAGAGGAGGCTTTCGAGTTCGATCAGATGGATGGGTCGTCCCGCAATCGACGCGTTGATTCCGATTCATCTCTTGTCCGACAATCACGAAAATTGTCGGCCGAGCCATCGACCTTATTGCCAGATCGGAAACCGATCGATGGACATTAAATACCAGTTGCTACCAGGAACAGATCGCGGAATCGTTCCCTAGGTTTACGAGTGCCGAACAGGCCGACGGATTCTTCACAAGATTCGGAACTGGCAGAGGCAGGTGCGAATTTAAAGTAACCCAATAGATCAATTGCAGCGAATCTGGTTCTCTGGTTTGGATTTCGGTCCGGATTGGGAACATCGTGTTTCTATCGCTGCCCAACTGCCCAGGCGAGAGCAGGAATCCGTCGAATCAGCTTTGTCAGCATAAGCGACAACAGATAAGTTGCGACAAACGTAATGAGCGATAACAGAATCAAAATGGTCCCGTTTGAGCCGACCTCAGACCTCACCGCGATCGGAATCCTGGGAAACACTGTTTGAAATGTCTGCACCAGAATTGGGTGGATCAGGTAGATCCCGAAGGTCTCGGACCTAACGTTGAGCCAACGAGGAAAGAGGGTTCGCCGGGACTTGGCAATAAGCAGAGTCATCGCCAGTGAAAATATCTGGTTGGAGATCCGGAGCGTGTTGAATTCATCAAACTCCAGTTTTCGCAGCAGATGCATTTCGCACAGGCTCGTGGATGCAGCCGCGGCAGCGAAGATCGCAAGATGCACCCACGATATCCTCTCCAGCCATGCCGACCAGGTATGGCGATGTTTGTAAGTTAACAGTCCGAGCCATTGGTAGAAGACATATCCGAGCAACGCCGATGTGTGTCTGACGGGAACCAGTTTCAAATAGATGTTCAATCCATAGAAGAGGCTGAACGCCAGAAATAATGGACCCTGCACATGGTCCGGCACGCGCTTGTACATCCACAAAACCAAGGCGAGACAAACAAAGAAATTCGGCACAAACCAGTAGATCGATCTTACCGAGACAAACGTCAGATACTGACGAACCAGTTCGTGCAGCGCAGCACCCTGGAGGTTGGGGTCTCCTGCGGCTCGCCATCCCCAATAGGCGATGACAAACCACACGAGACTCCAAACGCACCAGGGAAGCAATATCGAACGCAGACGGCGATAGAAGTAACTTGTGGGGTTTCCCCGCGTGAGCCCCTCCCCCACCAGATACCCAGATATCAGGAAGAAGCCAATCGTTCCAAACTTCATCATCTGTACCAGGATGACCTGCAGATAACTGGCCGGCGGGGGAGCGCTCCCCCACACCGGCAGAGTGTGAACACCCACAATTGCAATCATCGCCAGAAAGCGAACGTTGCTCACAAATAGGTAGTTGGTCCGCGCTGGGTTGTCCCCAGTCTCATTTGCACGGCTGGCTTCGGTCAATGGTTGGAGGGGATCGACCTCGTCAACAACAGTCGACGAGAACTTCATCGAAAAAGGGGCCGGGAGAAAGGGCAATGTCAACGTACGCATTGGGGCCTAATGGTCTAGATCTTCATCCTATGTTCGACGGAGTATTCTACTCAAACGTTTTAATTCCTCTGACACAAGATTTCGCACCAAGTCGCTCTCCCATCGAAAAATGTGCCACCTGCTACCCTTAAAGGAATGCCCCTCGAGCCCCACCTCAAACCTATCATCGAAGCCCGAGCCACGCTTACCCGTGAGCAATCCCGCGACCTGATGCAGCAGATCCTCGACGGCAATCTCACGGACGTCGAGATCGCCGCCCTAGTGGGGGCTCTCGCTGCTCGCGGGGAGACTCCCGCCGAACTGGCGGGCTTCGTAGACACCATGCGCTCGGCCGTCATACCGATTCCGCTGTCCTCTGACGAACAGACCCTCCTGGTCGACACCTGCGGAACTGGCGGGGATGCGAGCCGTACCTTCAACATCTCCACAGCCTCTGCGCTGGTTGCTGCGGCCGCGGGGGCCACCGTTGCCAAACACGGTAACCGTGCGATTACATCACAATGCGGTTCGGCCGATGTCCTGGAGGCCCTTGGCATTCCCGTCGATCACTCCCCTGCCGCTGCCTCCGAGGCGCTTCGCCATCACCGATTCGCCTTCCTTCACGCTCCGAGCCTCCATCCTGCCATGAAGGCAGTGATGCCGGTTCGCAAGGCCCTTGGGGTCCGCACCGTCTTCAATCTGCTTGGCCCGCTTACGAACCCTGCCGGAGCATCGGCCCAGGTGATGGGGGTCTATGCACCACACGCCGTCCCCCTGGTGGCTGAGGCCATGGCGTTGCTCGGCACACGCCATGCTTTCGTGGTCCACGGTACCGCCGAGAATCCCGATGGCACGAGGCGCGGCCTCGACGAGATCTCCATCTCAGGGCCCACGCATATTGCGGAGGTCCACAATGGAATTGTTACGGAGTTCACCATCAGTCCTGAGGCCGCCGGCCTGACCCGCGCACCGATGGAGACCCTGCTCGGGGGTGACGCTCGAGAGAACGCCGAGATCCTTCGAGCTGTCTTCTCCGGCCAATGCGGACCGCGCCGTGACATCGTGTTGCTCAACGCTGCCGCTGTGCTGGTTGCAGCGGATCTTGCCCCGGACGTGCCCTCAGGAGTTGCACTCGCGGCACGGACGATCGACTCAAAAGCCGTTACGGAACTTGTCGCCTCACTTTCTCGTAAGAGCTAAGGCGTGGGTCAGGGTATTCTCTCTGGCACACGCAAAGGAGCGCGCTGCGCATGTCGACCTCGACGTACCCTCCGCCACACCTCACCATCGATCCTGCACTGATTACCTCTGCACTTGAGATTCCCGGCTACCGCATCGTCCGCAACATCGGCGTCGTCCGTGGCATCGTCGTGCGCTCCCGCAATATCTTCGCCACCATCGGTGCCAGCCTCCAGACCCTTGCAGGAGGTGACATCACACTCTTCACCCAGCTTTGCGAGAAGACCCGTCAGGACTCCTTCGCCATGATGGCCCTCCATGCCTCGCAGCTAGGCGCCAATGCCATTGTCGGCTTCAGCTATGACGCCAACGAGATCATGAGCGGCGTCACTGAGGTGCTCGCCTACGGCACGGCCGTCTACGTCGAGCGAATCTAGGAAACCGCGAGGAAACGCCGGGCAACCTCTGAGGCTCTCGTCGCTCACCGTTGCCCGAATCGAGCAGCAGATACGCTGCTCATTCCAGTGCGCTAGGAATCGCTAAGTGAATGTTCCACGAGATTTACAGGATCTCGACAGCCATTCGTGCAAGAATGGAGTTGTGGTGTGGTCAACCCGTCCTTCGACGGGAGACAATGGGAGCCAATCTTCGAAGATGGCACGTGTTACCGGAATCGGCGGAATCTTCCTTCGCGCCCGCGACCCCAAAGCTCTGGCTGCCTGGTACGCCCGCAATCTTGGGGTGCAGCTCAACAGCCATGGCGGAGCCACCTTCTTCTGGACTGACGAGATTCCGCGTTCTACCGGAATGACGGCCTGGTCTCTCTTCCCGGCGGACACCGAATACTTCGGCCCAGGCGATGATCGTGGCGCACAGCAGGCCATGGTCAACTACCGGGTCGACAACCTCGATGGGCTGCTTGAGCAGCTCAACGCTGATGGTGTCGCCATCGATCTGCGTCGCGAGGACTACGAGTACGGGCGCTTCGCCTGGATCACCGATCCGGAAGGCAACCGCATCGAACTGTGGCAGCCGCTGCCTCTCGCTCCCAGTGCAAAGAAGAAGCCCCGCGAAGAAGCAGTAGGCTAAGGAAAATCGAAGCACCTCTCAAGCCATCGCCGCCCCAAAAGAAAAGGGTGTACGGCTAAGCCGTACACCCTGAGAGTTACAACCCTTTTGCTTAGAAGATGTACTTCGCAGCAAGCTGCGCCCGCCGTGGCGCGTTGTTGATGACTCCGTCAGTGGCCGCGTTCAGTCGCATGAAGACCGATGACTGAATCGACTGCGACCCTGTGGTGTCGTAGGTCACATTGTTGAACAGGTTCTGCACCTCAAAGCGCAACTGCAGAGACTGCTCGCGCCAGGTGCGGAACGATTTCGACAGGTTCAGATCCGTGCCCCAGGTTGCATTCTGGCGGAGCCAGTTGCGGCCAATGTTGGAGAACTGGCCCGCGGCCGGCAGATAGAACTGCGCCCGTTGCGCAGCAGTCAGCCAGTAGGTCTGGGTGCCGCTGCTGGTTGTCTCTGTATGGACATGGCCCATGTGGGCGTTGCAATTGCCCAGGCACGAGGCCGGAGTCTGCACGCGATCGGAGAAGGTGTTCGATCCCGCATAGAGTGTCAGGGGCCGCCCGGACTGCCAGAAACCGTCGCCCGAGATCTGCCATCCGCCGATGAGCATATCCATAGCGCGGTTCACCTGCGAAGCCCATTTCTTTCCTTGGCCGAAGGGCAGATCGACCACGTAGTAGCCCGTAATGACATGGGTGTTGTCGAAGTCCGCGGCTGCATAGTTCAGCCTTGGAGTGCGGTAGTCGAACGGCGTAGCAGCAGCTGATTGCGAGCTGCCCGTCGCTACCGTTGTGAACGTCGGGTCGAACGATCGTGTGTCCAGCGTCCTCGAGTAGGTATAGTTTCCCGTCACAAGGAAGCCCTGTGAGAAGCGCTTCTCCAGCTGCAGTTGCAATCCGTTGTAGTTGGAGTAGTCCCTCGTCTGCAGCACATTCATTCCGCCGAGATACTGAGAATAGGGTTTGAAGAAACTCGCGGGTAGTCCCGACGAAACCACCAGCGGCACCCCATTCGGATTGGCGGTTGTCGCATTCTGTAGACGCGTCGCGAGAGAGTTTGCCAGGCCGGCAACGTTGTTCAGCGTCAGGTTCGACGCATAATTGCGCTTGATGAACGTGGTTCCGGACTCGCCCGGCAGCCGCCGTGTGTCCGAGGAGATGATCTGTGTCATCAGCGGGCTATCCTGCCCTGCCTGCACCTGCTGGAAGGCCTGAAGGAATCCATTGGAGGAGATTTCCGCCTGATTCGAATCATAGCCACCGTAGAGGTGGGTTCCGTGGTTGCCGATGTATGTCATGGTGAACACGGTGTTCCGTACCAGCTCACGCTGGATGCTCAGTCCCCACATCTGGACCGTGGGAGTCTGCATGCGAGGATCCGAAGTCGTCAGTGAGTTGGCGCTGTAGGCCGGCGGGGTGGTCAGAGCTGCTGGTGTTGCGGTGGGGACCGCGGGCGCCCAATTGGTGGCTCGCAATCCTTGAGTCGAAGCAGTGTCCAACCCTGCCGTGGAGTTGATGATCTGGTACGTCAGCCCCGGCATGCCTTGAAAGACGGTCGAGGAGAACGAGAACGAGTTGATGCGGTCGTAGGCGATTCGGAAGTTGCCGCGGATTGAGGTCTTTCCATCCTTCATCGGGTCCCAGGCAAAGCCGACCGAAGGCCCGAAGTTTGTCCAGCGGTTGTCCATGAAGGGCCCATGCACGAACTGCAGCGTGCTGGTCAGCGGAGTTCCATACCTCACTGACTGATTCGGCACCAGCCCCGGGAAGCTGTGCAGATTCGGGGCAAGTCGCGCATCCAGCCGCACGCCATAGTCGAGCACGAGGTTCGGCAGAACCTTCCACGTATCCTGCACGTAGAAGTCATACTCCGGCCAGCGATGGTCCATATTGTTGACCGTGCCCGCAGGTTTGAAAGCACTCAAATCCGACTGTGCCACGTATCCATCCTGGATCTGCCCAATGCGGCCCAGGATTTCGTTGGTGGCGGTGTATAAGTTCGGCAGGTCGGTGCTGGTGTTTATGCCCGTGGAAGGCGTCTTATATTGCGCAGTGTTGACCTGGTTCCCGCTAAAGGTCACCTGGGGAATCGCGTTCAGAGAGCCGATGGAGCCACGCTCGTCGATCTCTCGTTGGTAACGGAAGTTGATGCCGGCCTTAAAGGTGTGGGGACCGCTCACCATGGTGACGTTGTCCACAAGCTGGAAGGTCGTCAGGAAACGGTTGTTGCCCAGTGCCGAAACCAATGGAGCTGTAACAAGACTGGTCACGAACGGGACCTTCGCGTTGGCAACCGCCCCCGGATTCTCAAACTTGTAACCGAAGCGGTTCATGCCGACGACGAACTCATTGGCGAGCCTCACCGTGGGGCTCCAGCGGTAGTTGAAGGCGAAGTTGCGCGGCGTGCGGAAGGTATTCACCACCGCAGGGAGTCCCGGGAAGGTCTGCAAGCCTCCGTTCACGACGTCAGCGTAGGTGTTCTGGTGACCGCCGAGAAAGCGGAAGTAAACCGCATTCTTGTCGTTGAAGCGGTAATCGATCTTGAAGGCCACGTTCACCTGTTTGTCCGTCGCCGGGGCTACCCAGTTGTATCCTGCGTAGTTCAAGCCATCGCCGCTCTGGAACGTATTGGGCAGAGGTGCGAGCGCAAGGAAGCTCTTCATCGCCGGATCAAGCCCGACATGGAATGGATCGTTCGCGACCATATCGTAGGTGTTGAAGGGCACGATTGGGTTGCCGTTGCCATCCACCGAAGCACCTGAGACACCTGCAGGCTGGTTCTTTCCGGTCGTCGCATACCTGAACTGTCCCTGCCGCGCCTGAGCTGTGTACACCTTTTGCGACTGAAGCGTGCTCGTCAACGCGTGTAGCAGCTCCACGTTGGTGAAGAAAAAGGCCTTGTCTTTCCAAATCGGACCGCCCAGCGAGCCGCCATAAACCTGCTGCACAAACTGCCCGCGCGGCATTCCGGCGGCTTTGTTCTGGGCTGTGTTCGCGCGCAAAAACGGCGACTGATAGAACCAAAACGCGTTGCCGTGCCACTGATTCGTTCCCGACTTCGTGACCATCAGGACCTGCGCGCCCGAATTGCGTCCGAACTCAGCAGTGGGCGCGGAAGTGATCACGCGAAACTCCGAGAGCATGTCGGGATTCTGGTGCGGAGGTGAAGTGTTCGATCCGCCCGAGGAACTCTCGTTGGCGTCGATCCCGTCCATGACGTAGTTCCAGGCGCGGTCACGCGAACCGTTCACGCTGACGCCGCCGCCAGTCGCATTGCCTCCGTTGTTCACCACGCCTGGCATGAAAGTAACCAAACCGATCGGGTTGCGGCCGCGGGTCCCCACAATGGGAAGCTGCGTCAGAGTGACGTTGTCGATGATTCCGCCAAAGTTGCCAGAGGACTCGGTCTGCACAAGGTCATATCCGCCCTGGACCGTAACCGTTTCCGTGTTTCCGCCCACCACCAGCTTCGGGTCCACGCTGGTCGGAACTCCGATCGACAGCACATTTCCGGTTGAGATGAACTGTTTGAAACCCTCGGCCTCGGTCTTGATGGTGTACTTGCCGACCTGCAGCAGATCAAAGGTGTAGTTTCCGGAGGCCGAGCTCTTCGTCACAAAGACAGCTCCGGTGTCTTCATTCACCGCGGTAACGGTCGCATTCGACACGGCGGCTCCGGTTGAATCTGTGACGATTCCGGAGATACGGCTCGTGGTCCCCTGTGCCAGCGCGAGTGTGGAAAACAATAAAACGACGCAACAAATCGTAAGTAGCCTGCGGTACACCTTTTGCCTCCTGAAAGTATTTCAGTGGGATAAAGATACGCCTTTTTGGGCGATTAAGTCTCGACTTCGCCCTAAAGCGCTAAACGGTAATTGAGGTTGGGTAAGAATTACTGACTCTTCCATGCGCTGTCAATGCGGTTAAGCAACTTTCTGATCCTATTTTGCTTCCGTTCCGTTAATTCAACCCGGATATCCACCGACCCCGACTCGACCGCCATTTACGATAGCCAAAACACATTGCAAAAGAGGCCTCCCGGCATAATGACCACTCCAAGTCCCGGCCGCATCGAGATGGGTCGAATCGAAGTCATCACGGGCCCCATGTTTTCCGGTAAATCTGAAGAGCTCATTCGCCGCCTCAAACGTGCCCGCATCGCCCGTCAGCGCGTCGCCTGCTTCAAGCCCGACATCGATCTCCGCTATCACCGCACCGCGATCGCGAGCCATAGTTCTCACACGCATGACGCTTCTACGATTGCGAACATCGAAGATCTTCGCGCTGCGCTCTTTCCCCAGCTTGACCAGGTTGAGGTCGTCGGTATCGACGAAGTGCAGTTTCTCTCGGAGGAGATGATTCCGCTCGCGCTCGAGCTCGTCCAACTCGGCAAAAGAGTGATTCTGGCCGGCCTCGACACGACCTTCGCCAATGAACCCTTCGGTCCGGTCCCCAATCTCATGGCACTCGCCGATGAGGTCACGAAGCTCTCGGCAGTGTGCATGAGCTGCGGCCAGCCCGCCATCCATACACAGCGGCTCGGGCAGAGCCAGGAGTTGGTCGTCGTCGGGTCCGCTGGCCTCTATGAGGCTCGTTGCCGCGCGCACTTCCGCCCCTTCCTCGATGAATACCAAACCGAGCAGCTCGAGCTGCCCGCCATACAAGCATCCTGATTTATCGGCTTAGGTTATTCTTACTCAGCGCGTTTAAGCATCTGACAGATCATCAACATCAGGAGAGTAGCCGTATGCGTCTGACCGCCGCAGCCCTCGCGTTTACCCTGGTAACCCTCCCAGCTCTCGCCAAGTCCAAGCCCCTGATTGTTCCCCTCAAGACCAGTTCCGGCGAAGACGCCGGAACAGCCACTTTCTCGAGCTCAGGCAACAAGGTCGAGATCAAGCTCAAGCTCAAGAACCTCCCCA
>Ga0126381_100001895_pt1 | contig 22471 bp, 20 predicted proteins | sample PanSoiMetPlot_28_FD_96465 | JGI IMG/M metagenome (GOLD analysis project Ga0126381, IMG submission 96465) | Tropical forest soil microbial communities from Panama - MetaG Plot_28 | ecosystem: Environmental > Terrestrial > Soil > Tropical forest > Bulk soil | place: Panama | collected 2016-02-17 | reverse complement strand
GTGCTCCAAGGTTCGGTTAGGTTCCAGGAGGTCCAGCCACCTCAAGTGCTCCCTTACACTGGTCGCATCTCGGTTCGGGGCCAAGGGGAGAGCGAGATCATCCCCGGTGTGGCTAGGACCTTCGATGTCGCGTTGGCTCTTTCCCAAGACGGGAGTGCCGATCCTCCGTTTTCCTGCTCGCCAGCGACCGGAACGCCGACGCCTTGGTGCCTTCCGGTGAACGCGGGCGTCTATTCCATCACCGTCAACACTCTTGACGTGGACAGGCCCCCAGCTACAACGCAAACGCGAACCACCGTTCGACCTGGATACATCTCAAATATCGACTTGCTGCTCGGAGCATTGACTCCGCCCTACCCCGTCTCTGGCCATATCACCGCACGGATCGATCCCCCGAACCTGGACTTGCAGGCCTTCACCGATCCCATCAACCTGCGCCCGCTTTCCCAACGCGTGCGACCTGGGCCAAACGGCGAGTTCACGCTGCAGCTTTCCCCTTCGACGTTGCTGTATCGCAGCTTCGTCGTGCAGGTGTCACCTCACGATGCGACTGCACCGGTGCCTCAGAAGATCTTCGGTCCCTACTCGGCGATTCCGAATCCACCCGGTTTGAATCTCGACATGGGCAACTACGGCGACCCGGTTATTGTCAGTGGCAAGATCATCGATTCCAGGCAGTCCGGAATCGCCAACGCCACGGTCTACGTTGATGGGCGAGTGGGTGGGGGCGGAACGTTCAGGAGCCAGGCCGTGCTGACGGATAACTCGGGAAACTTCTCGCTGAGCACACTGCGCAGCGCTCCCGACGCAAGCTCGACGTTCTGGGCCCTTCCACCTGCACCGAGCAGCTCCGGCATCCTCCGCTTGCCGCTGGCAATCCGCAGCGCAGCTCCGATGCCGCTGGGCGCGATTACTTGCCCCGACAAGGTCCTGGTGCAAGGGAGAATCTACAACAGCGATGATTCGATCGCGCCCGGGGTCCGGGTGGTCGCGGTTCCAGTTCAAGCGCTCAGCGGATTGCCTCTGCCCGCGAACGGCGGGCAAGACGTCACTGACGCAGCCTCATCCTATTCGCTCAAGCTCGATCCAGCCGTGTACCGTCTGGACTTCATTCCAGGGGATCAACTCCCGCGCGCCAGCCGATTCGCGGCGGTCATCGCCGATCCCGATCCTTCCGGAGGGTTCAGGTCGGTACAGCTTGACGACGTAGCGCTGTCCAAGGGCCGCCGGATCACGGGAAACGTGTTCGCGGTGATGAATCAGGGCGATGACCACACTCAAATCGCTCCCTCGACCTCACTCCGTTTCTTCCGCCTGATCACCGATTTGGACAACAAGCCCTCCTCGGTGTTGCTTGCCGAGACAGTATCGGACGCCAGGGGGACGTACTCGGTGAGCCTGCCCAGCCGCTGAGCGGATCGCCGTCACATCGAGCGACCCTCGCCTAATTCCCCTTTCACCGCCTGAACCGCTGCGCGATATCGGTCGATCGCACCGCCGATTTCGCCTGCGAACTGGACCGCATGCGTGGTGTACAAATCCTGGATGTGATCGAGCCTTTCATAGACTCGCTTCAGCGCTTCGCGGTCGCGGGAATTCAGGGCGCAACGCGATTCGATGTCCCGAAACTCATTCATCCACGACGCTCGAAATTGCGACCAGTCCTGGTCAACGTTTCGCGCGGGGACATGAGAAGCCAGCCCTTGCCGTTGCCCATCCAGCTCACGCCACAGCTTCTCCGCCCCGTCGAGGCACTCTCGCACCGTGAGCGTCACCTCCGATGCCGGCTGCTTACCTGGATTCATCACCATCACCGACCGGACGACGTTGACGATGACGTTCACCGAAAAAAGGGTAACTACGACGATGTACACCGCGTAGGCCAAGATCCGATAGGGGCGGTACTTGGGATTCTTCGGACTTGGTCGGATCGCCACGGGTGCGAATTCAGCGGCCGGTGACAGGCCCTCGCGCTTCTTCCCCCGCGCCGCGACCGCCGGGCGGCTTGGCGGGCTGAGCCGAGTCGGATCCGCTTCCCATCATCTTCTGGACGACCCCCAGGCGCGTGCGCAGTTGATTCGCAAAATCGCTGTTGGGATAGGTTGCCAGGGCTTCGCGGGCAGTCTCTGCAGCCTTGTCCAGGCGCCCGGTTTGCTCGTAGGAGTGCGCCAAAAGAAGCATCGCGTAATCCCGGCTCTTGGCCTTCTTGTCCTCGACGACGAACCGGGCGAGCGGCGGGACCGACTCCTCGTATCGCTTCGAAAGGTTGTAGGCGACGCCTAGGTAGTAGCTCGCGTCGAGCGCTTCCTGCTCCGGAGGATTCATGGCCATGAACCGAGTGAGCTCCGCGATCGCGGCCCTCATGTCGTTCTTGCGGAAGGCCGCCTTGCCGCGCTCCAGGGCCGTTTGGCCGATCTCTTTGCGCAGCGCCTCGGCTCGATCGGTGAGCGCCTGCTTTTCCAGGGGCGAAATGCGCGAGGTGTCCAACTTCGCAACTGCTTCGACTGCGCGGAGCCGATCGTCGCCGGTAAGCGTGGTCAGCTGGCGGTAGGCATCGGCGGCCCGGCGGCTGGCGACCTGGGATGCCTGTGTCTCGGCTCGGTCTTTTTCGAGCTGCGCGGTCAGGTCCGCGATCGTCTTCTCGAGCCGCTCCTTCTCATGTCCCGCGCTCGAGGTCCGCGCCGCAGAGAGCAGCAGGGAAGCGGTGAACGCAATCACGGCGAAGGCCAGGTAGGCGGCCGCCGAAGATACCCACTGACGCTTCTGGAAGTCCTCCTGGCGCCTGCCGACCAACTTGACCTCCGCGTGAAGGTTCTTCAAGAGGTTGTCGGTTTTGATCACCAGGTTCCTGGACTCGATTACCTCGCGCCGGATGTCCGACAGCTCCTTGTCGACATCCAGCCTCTGTTCCGTCGGGTTCGCCATTTTTCGATTCAACCCTGAGCCTATCTCCACCGGTTCGCGCATCGGCTCCTCATCGGAGGCCGCGACGCCTGCCGCGGTCGCTTGGCGGCTTCCTTACCACGTATGCGGCGTTGCATCATCCCGGGCTCGGATCGCCACGATGAGCGCATGCCGGTTGCCCTAGGAGCACTCGACTTTGAACGCTTATTCTACCCCGCCGCGGCCGCCGGGTCGCCGATCCTAAATCCCGCTCGATCGAGCATCGTCTTGAACTCCGCCTTGGCCGCCGACTTCGAATAAGCCTCTTGGGGCTCCACCATCTGCTTCTTCACCAGGTCGAACAGGGCGTCGTTCAAGGTCACCATGCCCTGACCGCGGCCGGTCTGCATGATCGAGGGAATCTGAAACGTCTTGCCCTCGCGGATCAAGTTGGCGACGCTGCTCGTGCAGAGGAGAACCTCTTGAGCGGCAACTCGCCCGCCGCCGATTCTCTTGCAAAGGGTCTGGGAGATCACGGCCTTGAGGGACTCGGAAAGCATCATCCGGATCTGCTCCTGCTGATCGTTGGGAAATTGGTCGATGATCCGATCCACCGTCGAAGGGGCGGTGTTGGTGTGCACCGTCCCGAAAACCAGGTGCCCGGTCTCGGCGGTCTCGATCGCGATTGCTATCGTCTCCAGATCCCTCATCTCGCCGACGAGGACGATGTCCGGATCTTCACGCAATGCGGCTCGCAGCGCTTGCTTGAACGACTTGGTGTTGACTCCCACCTCTCGTTGGTTGACCAGGCATTTCTTCTTCGGGTGTACAAACTCGATCGGGTCCTCAATGGTGATGATGTGATCTTCGCGATGGCGGTTCACGTAATCGATCAGCGCAGCAAGCGTGGTCGATTTGCCTGAGCCGGTGGGACCGGTGACAAGGACCAGCCCCTTTCTCAGGAATGCCAGATCCAGAATGGGTTGGGACAGCCCCAGCTCTTCGGCCGTACGAATCTTGTTCGGGATCTGCCGCAGGACGGCGCCGATTCCGAAGCGATCCTCGAAGACGTTGATCCGGAACCGGGCGGCGGCAGTTTCGTGGGCGAAGTCGGTATCTTTCGTCTGGTGCCACTGGTCGCGGTTCCTCTGGGGGGAGATCGTCCAGATCATCTCCTTGAGATGATCCGGGTCCAGCTTGGCGAACCCTTCGATTCCTACAATGTCGCCGTCGAGCCGCATCATCGGCGGATGTTCGCTGGAAAGGTGCAGATCGGACGCGCCTCGCTCCAACATGATCTCCAGAAGCTGCTTCATGACTGAACCGGCCTCGCTGGCCGGAGCGGAGCGTCCCTTCGGGGCTGCGCTGGGCGAGGCGTTTCCGATCGGCGGCAAACCCAAGCTGGCCGGACCCAAAGCCGTCGCTGGAGACGGCGAGCTCGCCCATGTCGGCCCAGCGCCCGAGGGGACTGAGCTCGGGGGCGGTGGGCGCAGTGGAGGCGGAGGGGGCAGGAAGCTTCGCGTCGGCTTCTCTTCCGGCGAGCTCGGTCCCTCTCGGGTCACCACCGCCCGAACAACGCCGTTCATCTTCTCGAAGCGGATGTTGACCGCTCCAGCAGGAGCGACGTAGGTGAATTCCGTCTGGCCTTCCGTTGGAAAGTCGGCTTTCAGTTCGGCGGGGACAATCTCTGCGAAAGCCCCGATGATCTGCTGGGTGGTGAGAGGCTGTTTGACCACGGGCGTGAATCCCTGCGCTGTGCGCAGTCGGATGCCGGCGCCGCTCTCGAAGAGCATTTCGGCGCCAGATTCCCGAAAAAGCCTATCGATCGCGTTATCGATTCGTGCCATGGCCAGCCTACTGCTCGACAAGGGCAACGCGCGCGACGTGTCGCTTGTTGATCAGCGCCACGGCGTTCTGCTCCAAAAGCCTGAAGAACAGCGGCGCGTCATTGAGAAAGTCGATCAGGCGCGACTTTTCCGGCGGAAGGATGTAGCCGACCAAACCGCGCAGTGTGGCACCATCGTTGAGGACGATTTCCACGTCGTGCTCGGTGGGAAGGGTGTGCTGCTCGGCGGCATCCGGCTCGATGTAGCCAGACAGCCGCACCACCGCGACACCGCCGCGGTTCAAGAAGGTCATCGAGTCCGAGTCGAGATCGTAGGCGGGGACGAAATCGCCCAGACCGTTGAGCAGATCCGAGAGGCGTTCCGGCCCCGCGTGGTCATGCGCAAAATCTCCAAGGAACACGGCAACCCGATGAACGGCGCCGCCGTGGAGCTGGATTTCCACAGGCGTGCGCCGCTTGGGCACTCGAAGCTCGTCCATGAATGCGGCCCGAGCGTACCACCTTCAAAAGGTGGGAGAACATCGGCGGACGAGCGGCGGAAGCGACCGACGACTACCACGCCCTCCAGCCATCGACGGCGCGGCGCTCTGTCCTCGGCTCGGATGCTTCGGAAGGCCCATCCGATGATGCGTGCGTTGCGCCAAAAGGTGCGCCGCCGGTTGACTGCGGCTCCGAGCGCCCATTCGCCGCGCGCGGCTTCACCACGAAGCGAACGCGCTCACGCGCCGGGCCAGGGGGTTGAGGCGGCTTTGCGTAGGCTCCCGGGCTCCTGATGCTCGAGGAGTTGAAAGGTTCGGCGCGAACGGCGTCACTGTTGGCGTTGCATCCGTCGCCGCCTTGCCGCGCAAGCTTTTCCTCGAGCAGCCGGACATACATCTTCAGCTCGGCCAGGGCCTGCTCCTTGTCCATCAAGCGCCGGTAGAGATCCACTCGGCGCTCCTTCTCGTCCATCAACTCCGTGTGGAGCTGCATCAGAGAGGCCATGCTCTTTTCGGCATAACCGATGGGTACCATCGCCGGCGCTTCGTAACTCGCAAGCTCGGACGCCCGCTGGCTGGGCTCGCGCATGAAAAAAAAGTAACAGTGCGAGGCAGGCGGTCAATTTTTCAGTTGGATCGTCGCTGCGGCTTGACAGCCACCTCGAGAAACGTTGTCGGCCGCGAGCTTAGCAGCGCGCGAACGCAGCGGAAAAAACACCCAGCGCCGAACTCTCGCCAGATCAGCGGCAAATTCTTGAATACCTCCCGCCCTGTGATTGTGCCCTGCATTTTCCTCATCCGCCGATTCGACTCCGGCCTCGTTTTCACTAATGACGAACGAAGGGCCTAGCAATTGCTGGGCCAACGCCTCCACTATGGAGTGGCTGGCGGATGGTAAACGTTTCATTGCCATGCCAGTCACGCCTGGCCGGTGAGTGTATCCGTGGAAGCTGCGACGGAACGAGCCTTTAGCCGGTGGAGCCCTCTGGCAGCGGCACCTCTAAGGCCACGATGGAGGCGTGAATAACTTTCAGCCTGAAGTCCAACCGATCCAAGTCTTGGATCAGTGCTCGGACTTGATCCGCGGACAGGGATGCCGCACCAGCTGCCGCATGGCAGGCGAGGATTGGAAGCAAATCGCGCGCGGCAAGCTCTCCATTTCTGGACACCTTCGCCGCGAGATCTCCCAGAAGCCGGCTGTGGTCGGCGCCCAAGAGTTCCGATGGCAACGACTTGAGCGCCAAGCTGTCGCGGCCGAACCGTTCGACTTCGATTCCAACCTCTTGCAAAAGGTTGGCGTGGGCTTCCAGGTGCCCCATTTGCTCACGAGTCACCGTCACCGCGGCCGAGAACAAGGACCGCTGTAAAGCCGCGCCGCGCTGCGACCAAGCGCGTTCAAAAACGTCGCGGCGGACTCGTTCCAGGGCAGCGTGAGAATCCAGCGCAACAAGAAAACCGTCCGCGCCCTCGCAAACCCAGTAGCGGCCTCGCACCGTTCCCACGTAGCGAAGCGACGAAAAATAACCGACGGGGCGATCGGAGTGCTTCTTTGGCGACAGCCCGCCATAGGATGCGGTCGGCTCGATCGTCCAAAGCGGCCAGGCCCCCCCAGGTGCTGCGTGCGCGCGTTCGAGAAACTGCTGAACTGCCCGCGCATAGCTGGGACTCACGGTAGGCGCGGCGGCAGATCCGGAATGAAGATCTGCCAGTGCGTCTCGCCGAAGCGCTCGGTACAAGGCGGAGAAGACCGCATCGTAGACCGAAGCGGCGTCAGCGAATCGCACTTCGAGCTTCTGGGGATGAACGTTCACGTCAACCGCGCTCGGTTCCATCTCGATCATCAGCGCGGCAACCGGTTGCCGCCCCTGGGGGAGGATGTCTCGGAACGCTCGCTGGATCGAGTGATTGAGCCCGCGGTCGCGCACGTAGCGCCGATTGACGAACGTGTAGATCCCGCGAGCGCTCGGCAGCGTGAAATCGGGCGACGCGATGTACCCGGTGACGGAGATACCGAGCCGCCGCTCTTCTACCTCGACGAGGTGAGGGTACAGCTCGGCACCCATGGCAAGGGCCAACCGCTCGCGCTGATCCGTTGGATTTGGCGGGCACGACAGGAGCGCCCTGCCCTCGTGCTCGAGTGCGAAGCCGACTTCCGGATGGGCGAGCGCGAGCCGAACGACAGCTTCCTGGGCTTGCCAGAGCTCGGTCTGTTGCCGGCGCATGAATTTGCGTCGCGCAGGCACGTTGTAGAACAAGTCCTCCACGTCGATGGCCGTTCCGCCGATCGGCGCGGCGTCCGCGCACTCCACGATTTTTCCGCCTTCGACGCGCAGTCGAAACCCCGCCGCCGCGCCGGGTTCGGAAGTACTCAAGCTGAAGCGGGAGACGGAAGCTATCGCAGGGAGCGCTTCGCCGCGAAAACCGAGCGTGGTGATCCGGAACAGGTCCTCCAGGTCCCGCAGCTTGCTCGTGGCATGCCGCATCAGCGCGAGCTCGGCGTCCGTTGGGGACATGCCAACGCCGTCGTCCGCGATGGAAATTCGGCCGCAGCCGCCCGCGGCAAGGGCTATCCGGACATGGCGCGCCTGACCGTCCAACGAGTTTTCGATCAGCTCCTTGACGATCGACGCGGGCCGCTCGACCACTTCGCCGGCAGCGATTTTGTTGATGAGCTCTTCGCTGAGGATCGCAATTCGACCCATCTGCGCAGCGCAATCTACGAGGTAGGTGCACGGGCTGACAAGCGATCGACTTTGCGCTATTTGCAGAAGGCAGTTCGAACGGCGGAGGTCGCGATGGCCAAGGGCGTCCTTGGAAATGATCCTTTTCAACGCGGTGCCGCTTCGAGACGCCCCCTGCCAGTTCCTGCCGAGCCCAAGCCGAGCAAGCCGCGAGCCGAGAGTCGAAGCAAAGGCTGGAAGGCCCGAAACAGGGTCGACGCAGCTCCAGCCCACACCTCAAGCCCGGCAGAGGAGCAAACGGCCGCAAATCTCTCGCCCGACAGCAACCAACGCCTCCGCGAGCCTCCGGTCAGCCCTGCGGTCGACCTTCGCAAGAATCGCGGGCAATTATTCCAGCACGCGTATCGCGTGCTCCGAGCAACGGTAGGTTTGCCAGGCGCTCCGGTCGATGAATTCGGCGCTGATCCACAGCTCGTCCGGGACCTTTCTCCTTTTGCCGATTTCCTTTACGACCGCTACTGGCGCGTCTCGGTCGAAGGCGCGTCCCAGGTTCCTCGAAGCAATCCAATGCTGGTTGCCAATCACGCCAGTGCGCTTCCGTTTGACGGTCCCATGCTCAGGCTTGCAGTCGCGCGGCAGCGCGCCGATCTGCCGGAGGCTCGATGGTTGGCGGATGAAAGCATCCTCAAGATTCCAATCCTCGGACCGCTGTTGAGGGGAATGGGCGCGGTTCGCGCGACGCCCGAAAACGCTCTTCAGCTGTTGTCGGCACCTAAGCCCTTGATCGTCTTCCCCGAAGGCACGCAAGGGGCCAGCAAATCGCTTAAGCGCCGTTACGAGCTGAAGCCCTTTGGCCGAGGTGGATTTGTAAGGATCGCCGCTCGCGCCAAGGCGCCCATTGTCCCCGTCGCGATGGTCGGACCCCAGGAAGCTATGCCGGTTCTGGCGAAGCTACCCATCGAATCCTTCGGCCTTCCTTACCTACCGCTCACCGTGCCGCCGCTGCCAACCAAGTGGTGGATCCGCTTTGGCGAACCGCTTGAAGTCGAGGTCGACCAGGACGACCGCTCTCAAGTTGCCGCCTTTGCGGAGCGAGTGCGGGCTGCAGTTCAGGAGATGATACGGCAGATGCTAAGCAGCCGCCGATCGATCTTCGCCGGCTGACGCTTCGCTCGTCGGCGTGAGAATCAACTGCCAGTCGCTCCGCTGGGCGGGTTCGTATCTACCCACATTCAATGGATCTCGCATTTCGCTCCCAGGCACCTTGGCTCAGGCGAAAATCTGTGGCGTCATTGGATTATGGCCGGGAAAGAGCTGACGCCCATTCAGGAGTTGTTGCCGTCCGTCCTGGCCGCGCTCGCTCGCTCGAGCGGGAATGCGCAGCACCTAAAGCCGGCCTGGGATCGGATTGTCGGTCCGATCATTGCGCGGCATGCCTCGCCTTTGCGACTCACCGGCGACGTGCTCGTCGTCGAGGTGCTCAATCCAAGCTGGGCTCGGGAGCTTTGCGACCGAGAGCCGGAGATCCGCACGCGCCTGGCTGCCGCTCTGGGCAAGCCAGCGATCGCGAGGCTCGTTTTCAGGACGAGGGAATGACGAGCCAGTTTGCCATCCAGATCACCTTCTCCACCGTACTGTCGCTGAGCTCTGCAGATCTGGAGCAAAGGGCAGCACGCCACCTGGGCCAGGAGTTCGAGCGGGTCGGCCGATCCACGCCGGCCATCGATCAATCCTTGACCCGCGCAGCGCGCGCTCTCGCCCGAGAGGCTCTCGAAAGCGGCGCGACGGAAGCAGCGAACGTCTTGTCCGTCAGCCAGGCGGTTTCGGATGCAGAGGGCTATGATCCAAGCCCGCGAGCGCTCGTAATCCGTGGCTCCCCTCCTGAGCAAGCGCTGGCTTCGTTTCTGTCGCGCACCGACGCCAATCAGGAGCCAGCCTCGAGCATGGGGGTGGGGGCGTGGATTCGGGGCGACAGCGCCGCGCTGGTGGCCCTGCTGGCGATGCGCAAGGTCTCGCTAAAACCATTTCCACGTTTCCCCAAACCGAACAGCTCGCCCCAATTGTGTGGCCAGCTGACTGCGTCGCTGCATGCGGCGGACGTCTTCGTGACTCGGCCCAACGGAGAGGTCGACAAGATTCCGCTCCGTTTGGGCGAGGACTCCCGTTTCTGCGCCAAAGTCGTCTTCCCATCAGCCGGCCACTACTCCATCGAAGTCGTCGGGCATGGTGCCCAAGGCCCCGAAGTGGCCGCATTGTTCTTCGCGGATGCCGGCTCCGCGGCCCGGAAAGCAGGCCATTCCCGTCTGCTTGAGCCAACGTCTCTTGCCGAAGCGCGATCCGCGATCCTCGCCCGTATCAATGCGCTGCGGAAGGTCCACAATCTCGAGCTCGTCGAGCTCGATGAGAAACTCAACTCCGTCGCTCAGGGCTACAGCGAGCTGATGGCGGCCCAGAATTTCTTTGCCCACGTCGCGCCCGACGGCAGCGATCTTCGCAAGCGCTTGCAAAGGGCCGGCTACAGCTACCGCGTCGCTGGAGAGAATCTCGGCCAAGCCGCGGGCCCGCTCGCCGCGCAGTTCTGCATCGAGCAAAGGCCCGGGCATCGGCGCAACCTGATTGACGGCCGATACAAGCGGGTGGGGGTCGGCATCGCCTATCAGAAGATGGAGGGGCGCCCCCAGGCGATCGTGACGGAGATCCTGACCGAGCCGACCCCGGCTTCCGCCGATCCGATTCGGGACGCGTACCGCTCGGTGCAAGAGAAAAGGGCCAACCTCAAGCTGCCGGCGTTGCGCCGAAGCGAGGTACTGGAGCAGATCGCCGCCGAACATGCGAGGCGCGCTCTCGAGCTGGACCGACCCGACACGCAGCTTCCTGGGACGCCGCTTCAGGATCGGGTGTTCGCGGCTCTCAAGGACATCCGCACCACTTCGGTGGACTTTTTCATCTCCGAATCGCCGCAGCTCATCACCGACTCCAAGAATCTCGGCGATCGTCGAAACGACCGCGTCGGCATCGGCGCCGTGAAGGGCGACTCCGCGACCTACGGGAAGAACAAATATTGGGTAGTCGTTATCTACGCCGCACCGAGGTAGGCGACGCATTCCAAGAAATCGAACCCGCGGGCCTCAGAACACTCGGCGCTGGGTCGCGTAGGCCTCGATGCCCATCTGAGGGGCCATCGCGATCTGGTACAGTGGACACTTCAGACAGGTGAAGCTCTGCCATCCACGCTTGACCGCTTCATCCAGGCAGTTGTCGTAGTAGTGACAGTTGAGGTTTCGGTGCGTTTCGACTCCGGCCCGCTTCGGACCGGCTTCCGGATTGATTGTTTGCGGCAGATGGGTGGGACACGGCTTCATTGTGGCAGAGCCCTCCAGTTATTCCTTCTCCCCCGCGCTCTCCTTCTCCACTTCGCTTCTTCCACGCGTGTGCTTCAATTGCGTGCGCGCCTGCTTCGGCTTTGGTCGGCCGCAATCCGTTCGAGGTCACGGGGGTTTAGGACGCGACGGAGACAATGTCAAACCGTTCCCTACCTTACCCTCCTCCGGCTTCTCATCCTGGCGGTCGCGGCTTTCTCCCTCGGCGCGGCAGCGCAGTCTTCTGCGACGCTGGACGCCGTTCGCCTCCACCGCTCGGACGCGCTCAGGCTGGCCCAGTCTGAGCTGGCCAACTGCTGGTTACCTGCCTGCGCTCGGCTTTCCGAGCTTTCGCTGCTGACTAGCTATCTTCTGTTAGCTGGTGGACACGCGGCCGAGGCAGTACAACAGCTTTCCTCGATCCCGGCGCCGCGTTCGCTCGAGGCATTCCACGCCTACTACCTTGGCCAGGCGTACTTTTATGCCCACGAAAAACGCGCGGCGGCAACGGAATTCGCGCGCGCCGCGGAGCACTCCGAGGGCTGGCTTCAAATTCGTGCCAAGGCGCGCCAGGGCGAAGCGCTTCTTGCTGCCGGAGCCATCCGGGAGGCTCTCGAGCTGCTGGAGGTCGCCGCAGCGGAAGCGGACAATCCGGAGCTGCTCTACCAGCGAGCTACCGCGCGGGCGCGAGTGGGCAATTTCGATGGCGCGAGGGCCGACTTCAAAACGCTCGCGGTGCGATTTCCCGTCCACCCGTGCGCCGCTTTGGCTCTAAGCGAGACCTCGAGGGTCCCAGAGCTCGCGATTGACTTGGCGTTCGATGAGCACATCTCGAGGTCGCGGGCGTTCATCGAGGCAGGCCAGCCGAGGCTGGCGCTCGAGGAGATGGCGGCTGCAGAGCGACACAGGTCTGCGGAGCCGCATCCCGACCGAGGGCGTATTCCGCTGCTCAAGGCGACAGCACTGTTTTCGCTCGGACGCGACGCCGAGGCCGAAGCGCAGCTCAAGCTGACCGCGCGCGGCCAGAGCGGCGTCGCGTCTGAAGGAATCCTTTTTCGGGCCCGCCGCGCTCTAAGGTCGAATCAAAACGAGCAGGCGCGCCGGTATATGGCGGAGATCGAGCGCCGCTACCCAAAGGAGCCCAGCGCAGACGAAGCCGGGTTTTTCCTGGGTTGGATCGACCTGCAGGCCGGTCGGTGGCCGGCGGCCGTCAAATCGTTCATCGCTTTCGAACGGCGGCACCCACACTCGCGGCGGCGAGACGACGCGATCTGGTTCGAGTCTTTGGCGCTGATTCTGCAGCGCAAGTACGAGGATTCGCGGCAAACGCTTCGCAGGCTGGTTCACCAGTTCGCGAGCTCGCCGCTCGTGCCTCAAGCCCGATACTGGAGCGCGCGAAGTCTTCAGTTGTCGAGCGGCGATGTCGATCAACTGGCTGACGAGTACCAGCAGATCGTCCGGCTATTTCCGGGAAGCTTCTACTCGCTGCTGGCGGGATCCCGGCTGCGCGAGCTGGGAAGAGAGCGGCCGATCGCCTTTCCCGAATCACCCAAGGCGCCGGGCGGGCCGGCACCGTCCGACTTCGCGCTTGCACTGGCGCTCTCCGACGCCGGGCTGGCCCGCGACGCAGCGGTCGAAGCAGCGCATCGCGTGGAGAGCGCTCGCAACCAGAGCGAAGCGGTCCGCATCGGCCACGCGCTACAGCGAATGGGTGAATACGGTCGAGCGTACGGCCTCGCGGCGCGGATGCTCTGGGGAAACGCCTACGGCAGCAAGGACGGCGAATCTCTCGCGCTGCTCTACCCGCGCGCCTACCCGCACCTCGTCGAGCAGCTCGCCAAAGAGCAGAGCGTCGACCCGTACTTCATCTGGGCGATCATGCGGCGCGAGAGCAGCTTTCGCGCCGAGGTCACCAGCTCGGCGAATGCCCGAGGCCTGATGCAGGTTTTTCCGCCGACAGCGGTGGAGATCTCCAAGCGCCTCGCGGTGGATGCTCCGGATCCGGAGGAGCTGTTTTCCGCGGAGGTGAACGTCCGCTTTGCCGCCTGGTACTTAGCGCAGCTCAAGGCGCGCTTCGGTCACCCCGCCCTTTGCGCCGCGGCGTACAACGCCGGACCAGGCCCGGTGAACCGATGGCTGTCAGAGCGAGGTGACCTGCCGCTGGACCTTTTCGTGGAGAGAATCCCGTACAAGGAAACGCGCGCCTACGTGAAGCAGGTGGTGGCCGACTATTTCACCTACCGCCAGCTGTACGAGACCCTCCCTGGCAACCCCGTCAGCAATCCCGATGTCGACCTCGCGCTGCCCACCGAAGCGAAGGCCGGGGTTAACTTTTGAGCGAGCGCAGCCGTGCGTCTGCGCTTGCGAGCTCAGCGGCAAATCGCGCATTTTGGGCCAACAGCGCCAGGTTCGCCGACAGGCTCCTTCCATCGGTTCGACGAGCAATCTCGCCCAGCAGGAAAGGGGTCAGCTCCTTGCCCCGGATTCCATTGCGGGCAGCGAGCAATACAGCGGCCTCAACGTGCGCCTCGATTTCAGCGCGCGGGAGGGCCGCCGATTCCGGCAAAGGCAGCGCAAACAGGATGCCGCCTTGGCGCCCATCCTCGAGGCGCGCGCGCATCACTTTGGCCGCCAGCTCGGCGTCGTCGACCCGATGCTCTAAGCGCAAGTCAGAGTCTCGGCTGTAAAAAGACGGAAACTCATCCGTGCCAACGCCGATCACCGGAACGCCCAGCGCCTCCAGCGCCTCCAGCGTCTTGGGGAGGTCAAGGATTGATTTCGCCCCGGCGCAGACGACGGCCACCGGACACCTGGAGATGGTCCAGAGATCTTGAGAGACGTCCCAGTGCTCTGCAGATGCGCGGTGAACGCCTCCAATTCCCCCGGTGGCGAAGACGCGGATCCCCGCCGACGCGGCCACCTCACAGGTGGCGCTCACCGTGGTTCCTCCCGTGCCGCGCTTCGCCGAGACGGGTGCCAGATCGCGGGATCCCACCTTTGTTCGACGCGGGTGCTCAGCGAGGTACCGGACCTGGGAGAAGCTCAAGCCGACCCAGATTTCTCCGTCGATCAGACCAATTGCCGCTGGAACCGCTCCTCCCTCGCGGACCGACCGATCGCACGCCGACGCTGCCTCGAGGTTGGCGGGAGAGGGCAGGCCCTGGGCGATCACCGAGGTCTCCAGCGCCACTACCGGCCGACCTTGCGACAACGCTTCTTCCACGTCGGGCGAAAACCTCATCAGCGCTGGCGCTCCATGGCGGCGACCGAGAGCAAATCCAGCTCGCGCAGCTTCTTGTCCAGGGTCGGTCGGCTGATGCCGAGGATTTCAGCGGCGCGAATCTTCTTGCCACCGGCCGCGCTGAGTGCCTCGGCAATCGCGGCGCGCTCTGTCGCGCGCACGCGGTGATGGAGCGACGAAGGCCTTTCCCCAAGGCTTGGCGCAAGCATTTCGGCGGGCAATCGAATCGCCGGCACCTCGAGGCCTGAGTACAAGAGCGCTAGCCGCTCGGCGACGAGGCGGACCTCGCTCACGTTCCCCGGCCAAGTGTACGCGAGCAGCGCCCGCCTTGCCTCGGGCGACGGGCGCGGAGGCTCGCGCCCAGTGACGCGGCACCGCTCCTGCGCGAAGAACCTGAACAGCGCCGGGACGTCCGCGGTTCTCTCGCGCAGCGGGGGGACTTGGAGGTTCGCGCCGGATAGCGCGCTCGCCAGCTCACGCGGAATTCTTCGCTGGGCCCCCAAGACCTCCAGCGAATCGCGGCCGATGGCGATCGTCCTCACGTCGAATCGCCCCTCGCCGCGCGCCGCACTCGGTCGGGTGAGGACGGAACGCGCGAGCCGCTGCGCCAGCGGACGGCTAAGCAACTCCACGTTTCTGAGCACCAAGGTTCCACCCTCGGCGCGCGCGAGGGCGGATTCGGCGTCTGGATTGGTCGCACCGAACAGCTCCTCTCCGAGGCGTTCCTCGGCGCAGTTGACGACGACGAGGGCACCGCACGAACGGGCGGACTGAGAATGGATGTATTGGGCGATCAGGCTCCTTCCCGACCCCGCTTCCCCGAAGAGGCTGATCGACTGGTCGCCGCCGGCGAGCCGTTCCGCCTTCTCGACCAGCCTTCGGAAAGCGGGCGACGCACCGATCAGGACCGGTGGGTCGCGCAGTGCACGGCCGCGAGCGGCCGCGAGCGCCTCTCCGGTCAGGCGGCCCAGAAGCGCCGCCGCCTTCAGCTCAGGCATGCTCGGCGCGGCGTCGCGTTCGGTGCAAATGGCACCGAACCGCTCTCCGCTATGGCTGGTGACCGGGACGCAGAGCAGGCGCCCGGTGCTGACGACCTCGTCGCGAGCGAGCGCTTCCCGAATCAGGGTGCGAGGTGCGTCGATCGGGCCCGGGACCACCTTGGTGAGTGAAAGCCCGCTGTGCACCAGAACAGCGGATGCTCGGGGCGCAGCGAGCTTCTTTGCCAGCCTCGCCGTCGCGCGCCTTAGGATCACTGCTTCGCTGGATGCCTCAAGCAAGTCCAAGTACGCCAGATGAACGTCGCCCTCGGTTCCCGGTTCGGCGAGAAGAGAGGCAACCGCCCTTCGATGGAGCTCGTGGCGTTGCGGGTCAGCAGAGAGGTTCGGTTCCAGCTCGAGCTTGGCGGTGCTGTCGCCCAGCTGGATTCGGTCTCCGTCAAGCAGCGCGACCTCGGAGCTGATGCGCTGGCCATTGACTCGGGTTCCGTTCCGCGATCCGAGATCGCGGATCGTCGGTTCGCCGTGCTCCAGCTCGATCCGAGCGTGCTGCCTTGAGACCTTGTCGTCCTCGAGCGCAATCTCGCACGCCCGAGAACGGCCGATGGTCAGCTGCCCGGTAATTTCATAGCGAAGTCCGGCCGCCGGACCGGACAGAAAAACCAGAGCGCCCATGCCGCCGGCCAGTGTAATAGGATTTTACATTTCAAGTCACCCTCGGCGCCGCTACATCGGCCGCTCGGCCAAGAGCAGCTGCTGCATCTCGTCGTCTTCCAGAGTGCGGCCTTCGTGACCGAGCGCAATCGCGTTGATCTGATCCTCTTCGAACTCCACTTGCGCGCCCTTGCGCCACTCGGTGGTGTGCGAGCCGCCGTCGACGAGCTTGCCGACCAGGGTGTCGTTCTCCCACGACAGCACTTCGATCCAGAGATCTTCCTGGACTGCGTCGCCGTCGGGGTGCGTCTCAAACGGGGCGCGGACCAGGAAGGTCATCGGTTCCATTAATCCCCGGCGCAGAAAGCGAGCCTTGAACGCCGACAGCAAGTCGCGCACCTGCGCGAGGAGCGCCTCGGTCTCTTCCGGGGTCTCCTTCTCGAAGCGGTCGCGATAAGGCCGCAAAAGCTCGGCCACGGTGTGCCGCCCGTCGCTGGCCACCACGGTGAGAAAGGGGCCCTCGTGGCCCTCGAACGTCTCCAAAGGAAGCCCCATCAAACTGTTGCGGGCCTCCTCGGATGGCATCAGCATGAAGCTCAGGCCGGCGCTGGTTCCCACCGCGCTGCGAACCGCCGGCGCGTGCCCGAACGCGAGATCGGTGCAGAGCTCGTAGAGGAAGCTCTCCGCGGGCATCAGGTCGTCCTGCGCGAGGTGGAAGGCTTCGACGTCTCGCAAGCCGAACTTTTCCATTCCATGGGAATGAATCCAGAGCGGGCTGTCGCCGCCATGGGCGAGATCCACGGCGTGAAGATTCACGTGATCGCGAATGTCGAACTCCAGATCGGTGATCTCGACGACGTCTTCCGAGTCGTGGACCTTAAAGGCGGTGAGATCGATCAACACGCCGGGAATGTGCTCCATCATCGATCGCGCGCACCAGAGCGCCTCGAATACCCCGACCGACGGTTGAGGTTTACCCGGCGCGAATGCGATCCGGTAAAACCCGCGGGCGCGCTTCAGCGCGGCTAGGCTCTCGTCGCTCCCGGTCAGGTTTTTAAGGCCCCAGTGCGCCTTCGAGCTTTTGGTCTCGAAGCGAACGACGATGTGGGTCTCCTGCGTTCGTACAGTGAATAGGGAGCCGCCCTCTCCCGGTGTGAGACGGGCTTCTTCGGACTCCAGCGCCGCGCGCAGCACTTCCAGCGACGGCGGCTTCGCATGCTCGCTGGCCAGAATGTAGATCTCCCTCACAGGTGTTTCTCTATCTTGTGAAAAAGGTCCACTCGATCCACCAGGTCGGTCAGGTAGTCCAGCTTGTCCGTGGAGAGAACCAGCACCGGCGAGGTCGAGTATGATCGGAACCATTCCTCATAGAGCTGGTTCAGGCGCCGCAGATAAGCGGTCGGGATATCGCGCTCGATGCGGCGGCCGCGGAGTTGAATCCGCCGCTTCAGGGTCCGCACGGAGCATTTGAGATAAATCATCAAATCCGGTGGCGGCAGGGTCTCCGCAATCGATTCGTACAGGTCCCAATACGTTCGGAAATCCCTGCGGTCGATGAAGCCCCGTCGATGGAGATTCTTCGCGAAGATCTCCGCGTCTTCGTAGAGGGTCCGATCCTGGACCACAGTCCCGGAGCTCTGTTGCAACTTCCGGTGGAGCCGAAACTTGCGGGTCAGAAAGAAGATCTGGGAGCGGAAGGCCCATGTCTTCATGTCCCGATAGAAATCGGCGAGGTACGGATTCTGTTCGTTCGGCTCAAAGAAGGGTGTCAGCCCATACTTCTTGCAAAGGAACGCGGTGAGCTCGGTCTTACCAGCGCCAATATTACCAGCGATGGCGATGAACTTTTTGGGAGCCACGCGAGGTTCTAATTATTGCTGACGGTTACCGGGCTACACCTGCGCCGATCTAGGCGTGCTACAAGATCTCTCGGATGCGCACCCACATCTCCGCTTCCACTGTAGCATTGTTCGTTGCCGTCGGGCTGGGCGCGGCTTGCAGTCAGCCCGGTCAGACGCAGATCGCGCGCGGAAACCTGCTCGCCTCGAAAAAGGACTTCGACGGTGCGATAGCGGCGTATCGAGCCGCGGCAGAGGTGTCTCCGGGCAAGGCGCATCCTCGCGAGTTGCTGGGTCATCTGCTTTTCGACCTCGGGCGATCGGAGGAGGCGCGCGCCGCGTACGAGGAGGCGCTCCGAGTCGAGCCCGATGCTGCAATCGAAGCACGGTTCGGTCTCGCACGCCTGGACGTCGACGAGCTTAGGTTGGATCGCACGGTAAAACGGCTGAGCGAGGTCCTTGAGCTGCAACCCAAGAACCTCTATGCGCTCCTTTCGCGCGCTTCGGTGGAATTGCAGCGGGGCGATGCCGGCGACGCCGAGCGCGCGATCGAGGATACCGCCTCCGCAATGGCGATCGATCCCAAGCGAAGCGCCGTCCTTTATTTGCGCGGCTCCAGCTTCTTGGCCGCCCGCCAATTCGACTCTGCCGAAGAAGCGTTTTCGCTCCTCGAGCATGAGCATCCGAACCTTCCTTTGGCCTGGTACGGGCACGCGCGCGTGGCAAGCGCGCGAGGAGACAAGGCCGAAGCGCTTCGACACCTGCGCACTGCGCGCGAGAAGGCGCGCGACGGCGCCGACGAATGGGACAGCGGCGCGGTTCTGCGCGACCCTGCCCTCCAGTTCCTCAAAGGGGACCCCGAATTTGCTGCGGCGGTGGGAGCCAGCGGTGAATAAAGACGCCCTCACCTCTTCCGGTCAGCCCAGCCCGGCCGCAGGGGAAACCGCCGAGCCGAAGGGCTCGATTCTGCGGAACCTCTTTTGCATCCTGGTGGTGGTGATCTGGCTGATGCTGATGTTTCCCTTGGCATGTTTGGTGATGCTCCTCACCTGGAGCGCGGACAACTCGATGTGGGTTGCCAGGCGGTTATTCGCGCCGGTCGTTCTTTGGGCGGGCGGCGCGAGGGTGGTCGTGAGCGGCCGCGAGCACGCAGATCCTTCCCGGCCGACCATCTACGTTTCGAATCACCAGTCCACCAGCGACATCCCCGCGCTGCTGACCGCCCTGCCGGTCAACGTGCGGTTCGTGGCAAAAAAGCAGCTTCGCTGGGTTCCTATCGTCGGCTGGTACCTGCAGTTGGCCGGCCACATCATCGTCGATCGATCGAACACCCGGGCTGCCATCGCTTCGCTCGATGAGGCGGCGCGGAAGATCCGCGCCGGCACGAGCATCATTGTATTTCCGGAAGGGACTCGTTCGCCTGATGGCCGAATCCTGCCCTTTAAAAAGGGGCCCTTTGCGTTAGCTATAAAGGCCGGGGTGACGATCTGTCCGGTCACCATCGAGGGCTCAGGAAAACTGATGCCGAAGCGCTCTTGGAGAATCCTTCCCGGCGAGATCCGAGTGAAGATCGGTGAGCCGATCGACGCGTCGCAGTTCAAGGAACAGGACCGCGATCAGCTGATGCGCCTGGTCCGGAACGTCATGATTGCTCAGAGCCTGGAGCTGGGGGGAAAAGGAGGCGATCCCCAGAACGCGATCGCCGCCCGCGGGTTCGAGGGCGTCGGCCAGCCTCGCTTGGAAGAGCAAGGCGAGGACGAGGGGTTGCCAACGACGTGAGCCGGTGGGGAGGGATTTGGGCGTTGTCGCTGTGCGCGGCATCGATCGCCGGATGCGCGCAGGTGCAGCGTGCCCCTGAGCCCCGGCTCAAATCGCTTGAACGTGCCAAGGCACTGCTCCGAGCGGGCCATCCTCTGCGCGCGGTGCCCATGCTGGCCGAGCTTGCGTCGCGGACCGACGGGGATTTGGAAATCGCCAGGTTGCTCGTAGAGGCGCACGTGCGCGCGAATCAAACGGGTGAGCTGCTGGCCAAGCTTCAGTCCCAGCCGGCGGAAACTGCGGTCTCGCACTACATGCTCGCACTTCTTCACGCGGCGGGTTCGACGGGAGGAGGATCGCGACGTTCGTCGGGGGAGGCCGCGGCGGAATTCGAGCGCGCGATTGCACTGAGCCCTGGCGAAGCAGAGCTGCACCATCGCCTGGGGCTGGCCCTGCTCCAGCTTGGGCGCCACCAAGCGGCCGTAGATTCATTGCGTCGCGCGATCGAGCTGAAGCCCGACCGAACGTCTGCGTACCTGCCGCTCGCCAAGGCGTGGAACGCCCTCGGTAGCACGCGTGAATCACTGCAGGCTCTCAACCAATGGATCACCCGTCATCCCAGCGAGGACGAGGTGAAGACCGCAAAGGCCCTCGTTGATGAGATCGCACCTCCTTTCGCCGGCCTGCCGAGCGGCTCGGAAGCAAGATTTGCCCGAGGCCTCGCGCTCATCCAGGAGGCAGATGACCCGCTGGCGGCGATCGCCATCTTCGACGAGCTTCAGCGAGAGCACACGCAAGTGCCGATCGCGCACACCATGCTCGCGCTGTGCTACCAACGCCTCGACGATGTGGGAAGAGCGATGGATGAGCTGCACCGGGCCGCGGAACTGGCGCCCGGCGATGGACGTAATCACTACTACCTGGGGGAGCTGTACCTGTCGCGAGGCCAAGCGGGGCAGGCGAGAGACGAGTTTCAACGCGCGCTCGCGCTGAACCCGCTGCTGGACGAGCCCCATCTTCGACTCGGAGAAATTGCGCTGGAAGAGTCGGATTTCCAGGGGGCCTCTGCTCATCTTGGCGCCGCAGCGCTTTTGTCGGCGAAGCTCGCGCCCCGCGCAAAGCTTGCCCGCGCGCTGCAGCTGGACGGGAACTACACAGGCGCCGATCGGGAGCTGCACAGACTCCTGGAAATGGATCCGCACAATACGGACTGGATGCTGCAGCTTGGCCTGCTGCACCTGGACGAGCACGCCCATACATCCAACCCTGAGCGACGCGCTCGAAGTAGGGCAGAAGCCATCCGCTGGCTGCGTGAGGTGCTTCGGGTGCAAGGCGACAATGTCACCGCTGCAAGCGCTTTGGAAAAGCTGGGCGATGGCTAGCCACGCCGGCGCCGTAGCTTCTAAAGTGGAGCTGTGAGCGAGCTGCCCCGTCCGTCACGAACGCTCAAAGTCGTCTCTGCCCAGCGGCAAAGACCGCTCCCCGCGCGACCGCTCAGAGCTCGCATCCAGGGTGCGATCGCCGATCACGGACTGAATGCTCTATCGATTCTCCGCGAGAACTGGGAAGGCCTTCGTGGCGCGGACCGCTATTTCAAAACCAAGGCTGCCATTGTGGGATGCTGGCTAGTGCTGACCGTATCCAGCCTCTTCGTCGCCTGCCCCGCAACGACTTACCGGGGCAACACCCTCGCCGCGCAGCTGGTGCTGTCCGATGTCGCCAATCACCCCGTGTACATGGTCAAGAACGACGGCAAGCGCCCCTGGAGGGACGTCATCGTGATCGTCAACCACCAATTCCGAGCCGCCACCGCCATCGTGCAACCCGGAAACAACATCACCTTCGGACCCAAGCAACTGCTCGGGGACAACGGGCAAATGGCGCCGGAGGATCTGGAGATCTCGGAGCTAGAGCTGAGGACGGCTGAGGGGCGCGTGACCCTGATGCAAGGCGGCGAGGTCAAGTAGGCAGCGGCGCTCGCGCTACTTTGACTTGTCCGGCTTCTTGGACTTCCCCTCAGTTTTCTTCTTTTTTTCCTGACCCTCTTCCTTGCTGACGCGCGATCGGGAGGCCTTCGCCTTCTTTTCCTCCGGCTTGGCTTCGGGCTCCTTTTTCTTCGCCTTCTTCCGCGGCTTCTCCTCGGCAGGAGTCACTTCGGCCTTTGTTTTCTTGTCCTCGCCCTTGGCCTTCTTCTCCTCCGGCTCAGATCGCGGCGCCGCGCGCTGTGCCTTTTCCTTGGTCTCTACTTTCTTCTCTTCCGCCGCCGGGCGATCGACCAGCTCGAGGAGGGCGACTTCCGCGGAATCGCCGGGGCGGTAGCCCAAGCGGACGATTCGGGTGTAGCCGCCGGTTCTGTCCGCGTACCTGTCCTTCAAATCGCCGAAGACCTTGCGAAGCAGACTCTTGTCGCGAATCGTCCGCGACGCCAGACGCACGTTCGATAGACCGCCGCGTTTGCCGAGCGTAATGATGCGTTCTGCGACCCTTCTCGCTTCCTTCGCCTTCGGCACCGTCGTTCGAATCGCTTCGTGCTCCAGCAGTGAAGCAACCATATTGCCGAGCATCGCCAGGCGATGGCTCGAGGTGCGGTTCAATTTTCTGAATGCCACGCGATGCCGCATGTCCTAGGTCTCCGCCCGAGGTCCGGACACAGGGTCCTCTACCCTCGGCGCTCTAAGTCTCGACTTCCCCCACTCTGCGATGGATGCGCCTATGCCTTTGGTTGCGTCGCTGGAAT
>Ga0126381_100001894_pt1 | contig 22475 bp, 19 predicted proteins | sample PanSoiMetPlot_28_FD_96465 | JGI IMG/M metagenome (GOLD analysis project Ga0126381, IMG submission 96465) | Tropical forest soil microbial communities from Panama - MetaG Plot_28 | ecosystem: Environmental > Terrestrial > Soil > Tropical forest > Bulk soil | place: Panama | collected 2016-02-17 | reverse complement strand
TCTCAGCGCGCTCTTCCTTTGTGGCCAGAGGCCGGCCGAACAGAATGTCTGCAATTGCCATTTCTGTTATTGTCCCTGATGCCGGACTGTCCAAAAGACGAGACGGCGACCAAATGGGTAGTTCCGAAAGGTACCTGCGGTCTCCCGTGAAACGATCAAGATTCACCATGGGTTCCAGCACGCTGGTTGCGGCCATTCCCACATGTTCACCGGCTGTGATGATGTCCCGCTGTCCGGGTTCGCTTCCAAAACTGCGAGCCAGCAAGTCGCCGGTTCGCCGGGCGCTTTCAAGCGCAGGCGTGTAGCCGGTCGCCTCGTAGTAACTCAGCAGGCCGATCAATCCCGCAGCAAAATGGCACGAACCGGAATCCGATGGGCACATTCCGCGTCGATCTTCCTCCCACCGAGATTTTGTTCAGGCCAGGAAGATAGAGCGTGTATTTGACCATTTCTGTTAGTCCGTTACTACACACTCGAAGCTACTCAGTTATCCTGGTTTACCAGGCCGGTCACGTACGCCAGCAGGCGTATCCAGTTGGTTTCTTTCATCTGGAATGGCCATAATACCCCGCCTGTTCAACTTGCTCCCAGTTTTTTGACGGCGCGGAGTCGCCTCAGTAAGCTCTCTACGCTGCCGCTCGAAAGCATGTCACCCACCGCGTTGGTGCGCGTCACCCTCCAATCGACCAGACTTCTTCGGGGTCATCGTTTGCAGTATGCCGAAGCGCATCAATAGTACTACCGCCCGATCTTCATCCGGCGAAATTAGTACTTGACAACACTTTGATTCAACCTGAGAATTTCAACGATAGGATCTTGGGCTCCTGCGTCTCCGGCTACAGCAACACCCGCCATTACCAGGGCAAACAAGAATCCACGTAGGGATATGAGTGTTCATGCGGCCAATGTTGCCGTTGCTATGTGGCTGCGTCTGCGCCGCGTTCCATCCATTGGAGGAGACGATATGAATCCCACGCCCGTTGTAGCCCGAGCAGCCGCCCTCGCCGCCGCCTGCTGCTCGATGCTTTCCGCTGCTCCCACCATTACCGGGGTTGCGAATGCGGCCGCTAACATTCCCTTGAACTATCCCATCGCCCAAGGCGCCATTTTCGTCATCTACGGAAGCGGCCTCGGCCCGGCAAATATCTCGGTTGCGTCGTCGCCGTTTCAATCGACCACCCTAAGCGGCACGTCCGTCTCGGTAACGGTTGGCGGTACGACGGTGAATGCGCTCATGTACTACACTTCGGCCACTCAGGTCGCCGGCCTGCTGCCCTCGAACACTCCCACCGGCTCTGGAACTTGGACGGTCACCTATAACAGCCAGGCCAGCGCCGCATTCACGCACGGCATCGGGCCGAATTCCTTCGGGATCTTTACCGTCGATTCGAGCGGGCAGGGCGCGGCGATCGTCACGTATCCCGATTACAGTCTCGTCTCCCCGGTGAAGGCGACAAATTGCGGGGGTCCGAACACCACGTGCGGAGCGGCGAACCCCGGCGACACGCTGATTCTGTGGGGAACCGGGTTGGGCGCCGTCAATGGAACCGATGCGTCCGGCGCCGGATTAGGCCAGAACATGCCGAACATTCCGGTCATGCTCTGGTTGGGCGGAGTTCAAGCGCCGGTGACTTACCAGGGCCGGTCGGGATGCTGCGTCGGCGAGGACCAGATTGTATTCACTGTGCCGAACAATGTTCCGGCAGGATGCGCCGTGCCGCTGTCCGTTCAGATTGGGACGGTGGTTAGTAATACCGGATTGATGGCTGTGGCGAATGGAAGCCGGAATTGCACGCCGGTGAATCCTGCGTTGGCCGCACTCGGCGCGACGACTATCGAACAAATAGTCATCGGCGGGCCGGTAAGCATTGCCTCCCTCAATCTCACGAAGCTTCCCAATGGAAGCTCCGGATATCAGGACAATGCGCGGTTTAACTTTTTCAGGGTAACAGCTTTGATTCCCGGTACCCAGCCATTTTTCCTTTCCGACATCGATGACCCGCCTATAGGAACCTGCGTGGTCTATTCAAACACGAACGGTAACAACGATTTTCCAGCCGCGAGTGCGGCAGACTTGAACGCAGGCTCGTCATTCACGATTCAAGGGCCGAACGGAATGACGACGGTGGGCCAAAGCAGCCTTTTTGGCGGCAATTCGACCACCATCAGTTCCGCGGGTACGTTTCTCGTGCCCGGCAATTTCACGGTTACGGGGACCGGCGGCGCGGATATCGGCGCTTTCACGGCGAAGTTCACACTTACGGGACTTCCCACTACGACGGGTCCGGCAAATAATACGACTGTAACGCGCGCTAGCGGGATGACCGTGACATGGACTCCAGCGCCCTCCGGCAACGTTTGGATGCAAGTGGGGAGCGCAACCGATTCAAGCCTTAACTCCGGCTTCTCGACCGTCTGCGTCGCGCCGGCGAGCGCCGGAACTTTCACGATTCCTGCTTATGCTCTGCTGCCGCACCTTCCCGGAAATTTCAGTTTTGTTCAGTTGTACTCTTCACAGAGTTTTTCGTTCACTGCACCCGGCGCGAATGCGGGGACTGTGAACGCTCAACTCTGGGGTCCATCGATAGCGCTGACGTTGAAGTAGAAAAAGAGCGCAGCCGCCGTTGTGGGGCAGGAATCTGAACCGCGGCGCGCTGGCGTTCGGCAAGGCGCTCGTCCAAAACCCCGAATGGTCAAATTATTCATGCGGCGTAGGTGCAGTCGATTTTCTCAGCTTCCGACAGATTGACGTTAGGTGGCTTTCGACCGCAACGGCGCGCCTTCGGAGGAAATCTGGGTATTGGAGAATTTCCTGCCGGCGTTCGGCAAGTAGTCCTGTAACCGCCGGTAGAGAGGCGGAGATCTGGATGCTGGACAATTAACTGCCTCCGGCGAAGAAGTAGAGGGAGTGGGGGCGGAAGCTCGCGGGCTAATTGTCGCTTGAGCGGGCCCTGAGCGGTGATCCGCCCAACTTCCTGTTTGTCCGCGAGTACGGACATTGGGCATCGACGAGGAAAGCGTCGCGCTTTGTGGATTCTAGAGAACTTTGAGCCAAAGTAGTAAATGAACTGCGAGATGGCAGTCACGAGACGAAGGTGGATCTGAGGGCCGACTCGGCAATCACTTGGCCTATTTTCGTCGCCATTCTCGCTAATGACAACTGGAAGCCCTCTTCCGATGCGAAGGCAGGGTAGCCCCAATGGGCTGACATTTAGAGCACTCTGAGAGAGGTCTGAGGAAATGATTCGTTACACCTACCCATTAAAAAAGAAGATGAATCCTAAGTTCGTCCGTGTTTTCCCTGCTGTAGCTCTGGCCACGACGTTCTTCTTCGCCGCGGCGAAGGTCGCGGCGCAGACACCGACCATCACAGCCGTAGTCAACGCCGCAAGTAACATTCCTGCAGGTTCTCCCAACTTCGGTATCGCTCAGGGATCCATCTTTGTCGTGTACGGAAGCAACTTCGGGCCAACTACACTCACTCAGCCGAGCGCCCTCCCGTGGCCTACCACATTTGCAGGAACGTCTGTAACGGTCAAGCAGGGCAGTAACACCTTCAACGTACCGATTGTCTACGTCGTGAATAACCAGGCCGGCGGGTATAGCCAACTTGGGGGCATAATGCCTTCGGCGACCACGCCGGGAAGCGCGACTGTGCAGCTGACTTATAACAACGTGGCCAGCAACGCGTTTTCCACTACGATCGTAGCGAATGGCTTCGGCATCTCGACAGCAAACGAGAGTGGCCAAGGGCTGGCGGTGGTCACGTTTCCCACCTCGACCGCGCCGTTCTATGGTGTGGTCAGCCGCGCAAATTCGGCGATACCCGGCAACACTTATACGATATGGGGCACGGGACTCGGAGCTGCCACAGGAGGGAACAGCGATACGAACGCCTCGGTGGCCGGCAACGTTGGTCCGCCGATCACGGTACTGGTGGGCGGAGTACAGGCGGCGGTCACCTATTACGGCAGATCACCGAGTAGCGGTCCGGGTCTCGATCAGATTAACTTCACGATTCCGCAGGGCGTTTCGGGCTGCTTTGTCTCGCTTGTAGTCGAGACGAGCGGGACGAATGTTTCGCTGAGCAACAATCCTTCGATTCCGATTGCCGCCGATGGCGGCCTCTGCTCCGACCCAGCTGGCTTCCCGACTTCGACCTGGCCCGCATTGCTGGCTCTTCCAGGCGGCATCAATGTGGCTGCATTTCAAATGAATCAAGCTCCTGGTTTCAGTGAAATTAAAGCAATATTCTTAAGTGCCACGCAGAGCCAGGTCGAGAGCGAGTATGTGCAAGTTTCCGAACCCAATGTCAACGACGGACCCGTCCAGGTCTCGCCGGGCAGTTGCGTCGTCGGTTTCGGCGGCCCCAATAACACTGGTGGAACTCCTCTGGACACCGGTTCGACCCTCATGGTCACTCCGCCTTCCGGTAGCGCTTTGACCATCCCGGCATCTTCGACCGGCTTCTACCATTCAACCGGGACGACACCATTTCCAGCAGGCACGTTCGCTGTGAGCAACGGAGCGGGAGGCGCCAGTGTGGGTCCGATAACGACCAGTTTCACGGTTCCGGCGTTCGCCACCTGGACGAATCAAAATGTCCTCACCAACTCTACAGTTACTCGAGCCAACGGCCTGACAGTCACATGGAGTGGCGGCAGTTCGTCCGCGGGAAGCTACATCGATATTTCGGGCGGCAGCAACCTTCCGGGCAGCAACGGCAACTCGGTCACGTTCGAATGCACCGCGCTTGCCTCGGCTGGGACGTTCACGATTCCCTCGAGTGCGCTACTGGCGCTGCCGGCCGGAAGCGGGGGCGTAGCGGTAGCGAGCTACTTCTTCGAACCGATCACGGTACCCGGCTTCAATCTCGCGTACGCTACGGGCAGCAATGGGGCAAACGTTCCGATTACCTGGAAGTGATCGCCATCGCTCTGGAACATTGGAAGATGTTTACGGGGCAGTTCCTCCGCTAACCCACTTTACGGGCTTGCTCTGCTCGCGCCGGCCGGCCCGTCGGGGCGCGGGGTCTGCCGGAAGCGCCTAGTTCACGCGGCCCGTGATTCTCGCACTCGAACTGTGCGAAACGCGGTGATTGGTTGCGGCGGGCCCGGCACCAACCTGACCAGCGGTGTGGAACGCCTCGCGCGCTTCCATCTTCGGCGAATGCCGCGTACGGCGCGCCGACGTGAGGCGAAGACGTGCGACGCCATGCTGGCGAACGTCGCGGGCCGCTCGATCCGCGCTGGGGGGAGCGGTTGCGCATTCGCGCCGATCGCGCGTGGGGTTGGCGGGGGCGGATCTTCTCTCAGACGCTACAATATGGGCGCTTTGATGACAAAGACGGTTTGTGAACTCTCCCAAGAACCAAGCCCTAGCCTAGGAGAGTCTTCGCGCAAACGCCGGCCGGTGCCGGTCCGTTCCTCCGCCCGTAGAACAACTGGTTCTATGTTGATGTTTTCGCGGCATTGGCGGTCCACGCCGTTCCTTCGGCAGGCGGTGTCACGGTCGCCCAACGCTCGGCGATTTTATCTCCCTCGAAGCGCCAGAGGACAAAACCATGGAACTGCATGCTCTTTCCTGAGGCGGGATCAGTCCACCGCCAGACGTTGCGGCATACCACTTTGTCACCCTCGGCGATCATCTCTTCGACACTGATGTGCAGATCTGGCATGGAATTGTACATGCCGACCATCATTTTCTCGTCGCCCTCCATATCTGCCGGCCGTCCGCCCGGACCATCATGGTCATAGAAATCCGGTGTCATGTTCTTGCGGATTACAGCGGCGTTCCGCTTGTTGACAAACTCCTCGAAATGGTCTTTGACAAATTCCTTCATCTGCTGTGGTGTCAAACTCGTTGCCATAGTCGGGTCCTCGCGTTACCGTACGTCGGATCGCACGCTCGAAAATCAAGCTGCCGACGAATCGAACATAACATGCCTTCGCGATGAAAAGTACGCGTACTTGGCCTGGGGGCGCCCCAACCTTCAGATGGAGGATATGCGGGGACCGAGCAGTCAGCGTCGGATTCAGGGATATCGTCAGCCATCGATCCAAACTAACACCATTTCAGACCCTATACACCTATTAACCATGCGGCATAGGCTGGCCTCAGATGCAGGTGCCGAAATGCTGCGCGGATGCAGGTCCGCATCCATGTTCGTTGATGTCGTCCGCAGCCAGATAGACGCTGGAGAAAGCTTCGAGCGAAAAGCAGATTCCCCAAGCTGTTGAAAATCCTGAAAGTGGAGCTAATCAGAAGGATATTCTTGGAACCGGTCACACTGCGTGTGAAGCAGGCGCTCTACCCAACTGAGCTACGCGCCCGATGTGGGAACTTTTTCTGATTTTTTAAACCACCTTCGGCCATTTTGGAAACTGCCGCGGTTGCGCGGATCCGTCCCGAATCGCGCCGGCCCCGTGGGCACAACCCTGAAAAAAAACCCATCAGTCGGCTCTCCGTGTCAAAATGCAGGTGACATCCGTGCTGCAAGCAGCGGCCCCGTTATGTGCATGTGCAACTCGGAGCCACAGCTTGCTGCTCGAGCATCAGCGAGTGGGGTTACCGGCCGGTGATGCGGATCATCATCTCTTGACCCGCGCTTAGCGTGATCTTCTGATGGCCATGAAAAGCGGTTGTGCCCAGCCCGCCGGCGCCGCCGATGATCGATCCGATTCCTGCCCCCTTCCCGCCACCGAAAATTCCGCCCAATAAGGCTCCGGCGCCGGCGCCGATGAGCGTGTGTTCGGTGGTTTTCCGGCCTCTGCTGCCGGATTCGATAGCGCCTTCGACATCGACTTTTTCGCCGGACGATACATGGTAGAGTGCCACAATTTCGGCATCAATCGGAGCGCGGCGGCCGTCCGGCATTACCATACGATCGAAACGAAGCATCATGCTGGTTCGTCCCTCGACCTTCCCCGACATATCGACCTCGGCGATGTGACCGTAAACGCGCGCGCTCCGATAGTCGCCTTGATCGACAACGGTGGCGCTGAATGGATCCCCAACCCGAGCGTCGGCGCTGGTCAGCGTGTCGTCCAGGCGGATCCGAAGTGCGGTGTCTTCCGGCACGCGGAAGTCCGTTGCCGGGAATAGCGAGAACGAACCTGCGATCATGGCCACGACCAATACCTTAATAAGATGGGCCGTAAGCTTGCTTCCCTCCTGTTGGTTGTTCATTTGACCTCCTTTGCACTTTCAAACAAATATTAGCCGGAGCAGACCGCCAAGGTGTCGGTGAGGTGCGGTCCCGTTCCGGCAACCACGCAGTCTGCAACCGAGGTGCCAGCCGTCTATTGATTGAAGGCAAACAGGGTGAAGGACGGGAGCGGGTCTCCCACGTCCCACGGCGTGTGGCCACCGGTCGCCACAAACTGTCGGTCCGCCGTCTCGGCCTGTACTCTGCTCGCGGTTCCGAAATGACCGTGCACATCACATCGAAGCTCCAAGTGTGAGCGCCCGGGGTTTGCAAAGTGGTTGGGACAACCCCTGAGACGGAGGACCAGGATGCGGCCAGCTGGTCGACAGCCGTCAGGACCGGAGTTGATATTTCGACTCCTTCAACGCACTAGGAGCCCGAAACCCTTGGAAGTACTGACCGCGAGCGCGGCTTCGAAAGTGCTTTCCGAGGACCAGGATAAGTTGACCGCGGGCACACCCGTGGATCGTAACTGATTAAAGGAGAACTTACATGAGCAAGTCTAGAATGATCGTGCTCGCAACGATTGCGGTGTTCTGCGCAATGCGGCCGCACGCGAAAGCGGACGACTGGGACCAAAAGACCGTATTTACTTTCAGCGGTCCTGTCGAGATTCCCGGACAGGTTCTGAGCGCCGGAACCTACGTTTTCAAGCTGCTGGATTCACAATCCGACCGGAACGTCGTCCAGGTCTTCGACAAAAGGGAAAAGCACCTCTATGGCACATTCCTGGCAATACCGGACTATAGGCTCAAGCCGACGGGAAAGCCGATCATGACTTTTGAGGAGCGTCCCGCGGGATCTCCTGAGGCGGTAAAGGCTTGGTTTTATCCTGGCCTCAATTATGGCAACGAGTTCGTGTATCCCAAGGCGAAGGCTCTACAGCTTGCCAAGGCGAACAATCAGCCCGTAGCGTCTATGCCGAACGAACTCGCAGCCAACACCACCAAGCCGGCCACTACGGTGGAAGAGCCCCCCGTTATCGAATTGAAGCAGGCTTCCCTGAAGGCCCAACAGCCGACGGAAGAAGAGGCCGAGGTGGCGGACATCTTCGTCATGCCGCCTGTAGATGACCAACTGCCCTCGAGGCTTCCCAAAACGGCCAGCGAATTCCCGTTGCTAGCCGCCGTCGGTCTAGTGTCGCTTGCCTGCGGGGCGTCGCTGCGATTTACGGATGCTCGGCTGAAGGGGAAATGACGCACATCGCAATGGCAGATTCGCCTCCCTTAAGGAAGGCGCTAGGAGGACGCCCCGGTTTCCTGGGGCGCCTCCTGCTGTTTTGTCTTGTCATCGCGCCACCCATCTTTGGACAAACAGAGCCGCCGCCCGCAAGCGCCGCGTTATCGGTGGATGTGAACCTGGTGGTATTGCATGCCACTGTCCAGGACCGCAAGGGGGGATTTGTCTCGGGATTAAGCCAGGTGAACTTCCGGGTATTCGAGGATGGGGTGCCTCAAACGATTCGAACCTTCCAGCATGCCGACGTGCCGGTGGCCATCGGGTTGATCGTCGATAACAGTAGAAGCATGAGGCGCAAGAAGCAGGATGTTACCGCGGCGGCTCTAGCCTTCGTCCGATCCAGCAATCCACAGGACCAGATTTTCGTCGTGAACTTCAATGAGCATGTGCTGTTCGGCCTCCCGGCCGCGCAGCCTTTCTCTGCCAGCGTTCTCGCTTTGGAAGCAGCGCTCAACGGCGCGCTGCCGGATGGGATGACGGCTTTGTACGACGCCATCGATGCCGGAATCGAGCACCTGAAGCGGACCACACTCGACAGAAAGGCGCTGATCGTAATTAGCGACGGCGGCGATAATGCCAGCCACCGTACCGTGGCCAATGTCTTGGAAAGTGCCGCGCGCTCCAATGACGTCATCTATACGATTGGGCTTTCTTATGAGGACGACGCGGATAGCAATCCCGCAATTTTAAGAAAGGTTGCCCGGGCTACTGGCGGCGAATGCTACCTGCCCCAGGATTCGCGTGAAATTGTGCCGATTTGCCGTCGAATCGCGGAAGACATTCGCCATCAGTACACCATAGCCTATGCCCCATCCAACCAAGAATGGGATAACCGATATCGAACCATCCGCGTGACAGCAAGCTTACCGCACCGCGAAAAACTTGTAGTGCGGACCAGGGCAGGCTACGTCGCCTCCCCTTCACGGCTCCCATGAGGTTTCTGATTCGCCGCGACTCGCTCAAGCGTGCGGTACGATGGGCCGGGTCTGGCCTCATAGCGTCCGGCATTCTGGTTTTGGGCTGCTGCCTGGTGGTCCACCTGCAGCGCATGTATTTTCAAGTGAGAGAAGCACACACGCTCTCTCAGCGGTTTCGTGCGAAAGCCAACGGCTCCGAAATCGAGCCTGCTCCGAAATTCGATGCGCAGCGATCCAAACAAGGCACAGTGATCGGCCAGATCGATATCCCGCGATTGGGGCTTTCCACGATCGTTGTCGAAGGAACAGAAAGCCGTGATTTGACGCGAGCAGCCGGCCACGTTCCGGGGACTGCATTTCCCGGACGGCCTGGCAACACAGGCATCGCGGCACATAGAGACACTCTATTTCGGCCCCTGCGGTGGATCCAAAATGGCGACGCCGTGTTTCTTAAAACATCGGGCGCAATCTATTCCTATCGAGTGGTCTCTACCGCAATTGTGGCGCCGGAGGATATTCAGGTTCTTTACCCTACAGCGCGTGAAAGTCTGACGCTGGTGACCTGTTACCCGTTCAATTACATCGGATCTGCTCCGCAGAGATTCATCGTCCGGGCCGAACGCACAAGCCAGTAACCGCGATCGATTTGGGTGCGGTTGATCTCATCGCCGGGCGGCATCCGAATCCGGCAGAACCTTCGCGTATACTCCAATTGAATGGCAATTGCACCCGCGGAGCGGGCCGCCGCTGTGCATTGACTCAGTACTGGCAGCAGCCGATGGCAAGGTCGGTCTCGTTTGAGAATCGCATGAACACAAGGTCTAACAGCCGCAACCGGTTCGAAAACGAGGCAAACAAATACGCCGCCTATCTCGAAACTCCGGAAGGACGGCTGCGCACGGACCTGGCATTTGCCAACCTGCAGGAGTTTCTGCCCGCCTTGCCAGCGCTCGGCTCGCTGCGTGCCCTCGATCTTGGGTGCGGAACCGGAGCCGCCGGGATGCGCCTGGCGCGGCTCGGGATCCAGGTCACACTCCTGGACTCCTCTCCGGCGATGCTGAGTCTCGCGGGGCGCGCGATCGCCGAAGCGGACCTACAAGCCACGACCACAATCCAATACGGCGATGCCGCCCGGTTGACGGACATCTTTCAGGAGAAATCGTTCGATGTCATTCTGTGCCATAACCTCTTGGAGTTTGTCGACGACCCCGCCGCGGTGTTCCAGGGCGCCGCGCGGATCATGCGCGATTCGTCCGCAATTCTATCCGTCCTCGTGCGCAATCGCGCCGGTGAGGTGTTGAAGGCGGCTCTTCAAACGGGCAACCTGGCTGCAGCAGAAGATCATTTGACCGCCGAGTGGGGAGAGGAATCCCTGTACCGGGGTAAAGTAAGGTTGTTTACGTCGGAGACTTTGGAATCCATGCTGCAAGAGGCGTCACTCTCAATCGTCGCCCGGAGGGGAGTGCGAGTGATCGCGGATTACCTGCCGGCACAGATTTCCCGTGCCGCAGAGTTCGATCGGATTGTTGCGCTGGAGCGCAAACTCGCCAGGGAGCGGGAGTTCTTCGCCATTGCGCGTTACCTCCACTCGTTCGCGCGTTTGTGTGGCGGAGACGAATGAGCAAGGAACTGCACCTGGACGCCGGTGTTTCGCTCGGGCTTGGGCTTACCAACGAGTGCAACCTCGCGTGCGCCTTCTGCTACCGCGACCCCACACGAACGGACCGTCTTACCCTGGATCAGGTCAAGTCGGTACTCGATTGTCTTCCGGTTCGCTCCGTGAATCTGGGAACGGGCGAGAACGGAATGCATCCGGAGTTCAAGTCGATCCTGGCTTACCTGCGAACGCGACCGGTCAAACTGACGATTACTTCCAACGGGCATAGTGTTGCCGTCCTGGAAGACGACGAGTTGGGCGACTTCCATGACATCGAGTTCTCCCTCGATTACGCGACTCAGATCGAACAGGATGCGCAGCGCGGCCCGGGAAACTGGGAACTGATTCATCAACAGGCCGAGCGCTGCGTGCGCCTGGGTATACCCGTGACGATTATCGCGGTCATGATGAAGTCAAATTACTTGCGGCTCGCAGATGTGGCGCTGGTTGCGAAACGGTTCGGCGCTCCCTTGCGCGTGAATGTCTATCAGGCAGTACGTTCGGACATCTATGCACTCACGTATGCGGAGTACTGGGAGGGCTTTCAGCAGCTCTTTCAGAGGACGGATGTCATCGCCATCGGCGAGCCCTTGGTGCGAGCCATGGTAGGCCTACCGCCACTCGAAGGAGGATGCGGCGTGAGCACTGTGCGAGTCACGCCGCGCGCCACCACGCAGCCGTGTGTTTACTGGTCCGGCGCGGGAGAGCCGTTGACGGATCTGATTTCGTCTGGGGCAGAGATCTTTCACTCAGCGCCTTTTCAGCAGACTCGTACACTCCCGGTAGCCTGCCAGCCCTGCGAGTTCCGGGACAATTGTCATGGAGGATGTGCCGGACGACGGCGGTTGCAGGGTGCGCTCTCGCAGCCGGATCTTTACTGTCCGGTCATTCGAGGAGAGCGCCCACGGCTGCAGATTCGCATGGCCGCAAATCGCGACCTGCCAAAGGTCGGCAGCGCCTGCACGACCGTCGTAATTGCGCGGGAGTCTCAATCGTGAATCGAGCTGGACCCGCGGCATCGTCGCGCGTGCGCGTCTTATTTCGCATCCACCCAGTTGTCCGATCCTGCCAGCCTGACGGCCACATTTGACAAGGTGAGTGTCAGCGGCTTGCCGTCCGCCGTTCCCCGATGGTCGGTCGAGACAAGCAGAGGACCGGCTTTCTTGTAACCCGCCCACGTGGCGGTCACGACACCAGGCTTCTTGGGTCCGCCCCGACGATAGATGAATTCCTTGACCCGATTGTCCGTTCCCACGAAGAGCTCCCAGGTATCTCCCGGCGTGTAGCCACCCGCCTCGGCAGGATATTTCACCACTACTCGCTTCGCCGAACCATTCCCCAAAGGCAATTTTTGCAGGCCCAAGTCTTGTATGTCGGCACTCGTATCCCAGTAAGCATGGAATGGGAAGAGCAGCCAATAATTGTCGTTGACGAAGGCCGGCTCGATATCGTCCTTCACATTGGCAGGTGCGCTGGCGAGTTGAGAGCGATTGTAGGTAACCTTCACCGGCTTGCCGTCCTTATCTTTTCCCTCGTAGGATACTTTGCCGGTTTTGGGCTCCCAATCCCAGGAACGGGAGAGGTTCACATTCAGGGCGGGGAGCTGTAAATTGAACGTATAGCGGATCTCGTCAATCTGGCCAAAGGAATCGAGGCCATACGTCTTGGCAAGTTGTTCGGCAATCGGCGGGCGCGTCAGCGCCGCCCAGGAAGTGGCAAGGATCAGCGCCCCAAAAGACAGGCAGCAGATCGTCGTAGAACGGCCCAGATTTTTCATAAGAATCCTCGCTTACTCAATATTCGTTTACTCAATAGATGGCGCACAACGGCGGCGCGATACAGAATTTGCCCGCCGGTTTTCCCCTGATCGACTCGTCACGATTCATAACGCAGTCGGAAGGCCGATCGCAACCCTATGAGAATCAATAGCCGGCAATTTGATGGTGACGCTACGTGGTCGCCATTATGACCGTGCATCGACACAGGCCTGGCTTCCACGTACCAGGCCCGCCTGGCTCAGCCAAGCCTTTACCCCGCCTGGCTGGCTGAGCGGCGTAGTGCGGCCGATCGTGTCACCCGGCGCAACCAGAGGATTCCAGCCACTGCCGCCGCGGATCCGTATTCCAGCAGCATGATCCAGTCAGGCATGATCCACGGCCTTCCGAGTGTCCGCAGATACCAGACATAGTACGTAGAAATAATGCTGAGGCTCCAGACGATGACCGGCAGCGTCGAGGCCGCTCCTATAAACGGCAGGACCCACAGCAGGTACCACGGATACACAACCGGCGCGCATAGGAGCGATGCCGCCATCGGCCAGACAAACGCGTCCGAAGACCGCTCGATCGACGTTTTTCTCATCCAAATCGCGGTGACAAGGCCGGCGAGCACCGCCAGTCCAGCTACGACCCGCGGAGCCGCCAGCCGCTCCAGAGCAGCAAAGACGGGATCGTTAAACCAAAAACTCTGCACGTAAACGCCTAACGACCCGAAAGAAGGCCTGCCGTGCTCGAGAAATGGCACATATAGAAGCGCGAAGATGACGGCGGCCAGCGCGCCGTCGCGCACGCGAACCCGCCGCCAGTAGAGTGGCAGTAATACGATTGGGAGCAATTTCACCGAAACAGCCAGTCCGAATGCCACGGCTGCAACCGCACGCCGGCGCCTCACCAGTGCGGCCGCCGATAACGAAAGCAGCATCACGCCGACGATATCGATATGACCGCTGCCCGCCACTTCGGTTGCCAGCAGTGGATGCCACGCATAAGCCAGAACCCAGTGCTCCCCCCGCTGCGTCCGGCGCAACAAGTCAAGCAACACAAACACGATCGCCCAGGCACCACCGACAAATGCTACTTTCAGCGCGAACGTGGATTCGTGAATCGCGGTTACGGCACGGAAGAACAACTCCGCCCCCGCCGGATATGGACTCGGCAGATACGCGTTGTTCAATGTGCGGGTCTCGGACGTGTGCAATCTGGCGAGGGCCGGGTCGTTCGGCACCAGGATATAGGGGTTATAGCCCAGCCGTTGCACGCGCCCATCCCAAACATACCGATGAATGTCGTCATCTGTGCCCGACGGCAGCCGCAGGAATAGAACATGCCACAGAGCAGCCAGCGTAAGGCCGAAGACGATAACGCGCTTGGGAAATTTCGGTGTGGTGAACAGTTCGCGGATCGACAGCAGGTAAGCGGCGGCGGCGACGAACAGAGGGATCATGAACGACGGTTCACCCCTGCTGCCGAAATGACGTGAGCAGATCGTCAGCGCCCCCAGCAGGATCGCGCCGAATCCGCACAGTCTGTGCGAGGCTGTCAGTTTCACACGCTTCCCGTACTCCGATCGACCTGCGCGACTGCCTGCTGCCATTGTCCGAACCAGGCTGCTGTTCGCGGCGCCTTCGCCGGGTTGAGTTCTAATTCGCGGGACAGCCGAATCAGATCGTTGGCAACGTCGATGTCGTAGAAAGTCTCCGTGAAGCCGGTTGAGAGCCCAAGGTGCTTGGTGCGTGCCAGTAATCGGTCGAGCGCGCTCCTCGTGCCCATACCATCGCTTTCGAAAAGCGATGGATGAGCAGCCTTGGCGCCTACGAGATAGTAGCCCCCGTCGTGAGTGGGCCCGACAACCACGTCATGCGCGGCCAGTATTTCGAATGCGGTGTGCAGAGCCGACGGTGCGAGATGCGGGCTGTCGCTGTTGAAAGCGATGACATGTTCGTGGCCGGAGGCGGTGAAGTGGCGAAAAACGGACGTGAGCCCCGCTGCGAGGCCTTCGCCTTTCTGCGCCACGACTGGCACCGCGTGACCGAGCAGGTGCGCAAGTTCATCCCGGTCCGGCTCGGGACACATCACAGCGACTTCGACGCGGCTTAACGACTTTGCCAATGTGACGGTGTCGTCCAAAAGGCATCGATAGAGCGCGGTCACAGCCGGCGAAGGAAGAGACTGAATGAGCCGCGTCTTCACCACTCCCGGCCTTGGGGCTTTCGCCATGATGACCAGCATACGGTTGGGTTCGGAAAATGGCGCTGTGGACTGGCGCGAATGTTCCATGAGCTATGGGCGTATCGGTCCTACGCCGACCGAGGCGTGCGGACCTTTCGACCTTGAAAATAATAGCGCACGATCCGGCTGAAAATGAACCAGGCTGCTCCTACCGTACCTCTGACCGTCCCGCCGATCTTGGATTTTCCAATACGCGGGTAGTAGCTCACCGGGACCTCTACGATGCGATATCCCTCGCGTGTCCCTTTTAGGATCATTTCCACCGCCCATCCGTACGTCTCCTCTTCGAGCGCCAAGGCGCGCAGCACATCCGCGCGTCCAGCACGGAAGGGACCTAGGTCGCTGATCTTCACGCCGTACAGAACCCTGATCAGTCCGGCCGCCAGACGATTGCCAAAGGATTGGTGCCAAGGCAGCGCGCCGGCTCTGCTTTTGCCGGCGAGACGCGAACCGACCGTGATGTCGGCGCTGCCCTCGACGATGGGAGCCAGTAGAATGGGCAACTCCGACGGGCGGTCGCTGTAATCTCCGTCGAGGAAAACGACTACCCCAGGATTCTCTGCATTCGCGAGCCCCGTCAGACAAGCGCGCCCATACCCGCGCCGTGGTTCCTGGATGACGCGCGCGCCCATGTTTTGGGCCACCTGGGGAGTTCCGTCGCTCGAGTTGCTGTCGACAACAATGACCTCGGTGACCACATGGGCGGGCAGATCCGCCAGCACGCGGCCGATAGCCTGGGCTTCATTATGAGTCGGGATGATTACCGAAACCCGCAACCTGGTTTCGCTCATCACCACCACGGCGACGAAGGGAACCGCCGCGCCAGCGCGGCATCGATCCCCCAGGCGCGCCCCGCGCGCCCGAGCGCGAGGCCGAGCGATGCCAGCAGCGGAACCAGGAGTTCCCAGATCCACGCCGCACCCCATTCCGAAACCCAGAGAGTCGTGAGCCACAGAAATGCGATGAAGGCGGCTGGACGCGTAAACAAACCAATGAATAAGAGGATTCCCAGCGAGATCTCCGTCAAAGCCTGCATCGGAGCCGCCAGCGCCGCATGGTCTGCCGCCAATCCGATGAACCACTTCCATGCCGCCGGTGAGTGGCCCGATTTGATGTAGTAGTTGATCACGCCCGCATAGCCCGCTTGGGTGTAGGTACCCTTCCCCAGGTTTTCGAAGAAGACCGAGATGAACATTGCGCCGACGGTCATGCGAACCAGTGCCAGACCCTTCGCGGCGTCCGTTGCGGCGTCGACACCGTTCGCCGGTCTTTCCGCTGAAGCAACATTTGTCGTCATTGAAATCTCCCGCTACGCATGGTCATCAAACGCACACCTCCGAGTAGCCGGCGACTCGAGAAATCATATCATCTCAAATTCACCGATGCCCCATCAGCACTTCGGACGAACTTCCGGATGGAACGCCTGCATTTGGCGACTTCTCGATCCCACGCGGGTTTGTCGGGCATTCGTGGGGCCATGGCTAACACCTTTGCGGATAAGGTGGGGCCGTTACCCAGGACCATCTGTCGACACATAGGCTGTCGATCGGCAGCCTCAAGCGGGGAATGTGCGATTCTTGAGGGATCGGAGGGAGCGTTCGACAAAAGCGGGAACCAGTTTCCCGCTGAATCTGCCGAGTTCAGAATGAAGCGCGAGGTCTATGCTGCGGCTTTAACGATTGCGCCTAAGCTCCATGCCTATTTCTCCTGCCATCGTGAAACGGCGCTGCGGCGCGGCGAGACGCATCTCGCGCCTGTACCGGAACGCGAAGACATCGAGGCGGTCATTGATGCTGCGTTCTGGGCGAGCTTGCGGCGGGAAGAGGGATTCATTCCGCGGATCTCGCTGGCGTGTCTTCCGCAAGCGCAGGCGGAACATCCGCTGCTGCTCGACCGGCCGCTGCCGATCGATCCCGCTGCTCTGAGCCGTGTGTCTCCGGCCGTGGAGAAACCGGGTGTTCACCTGGGAGTCTGGCGCGAACGAGACGAGTTGTGCGTCTGGGGTGCTACGCGCGCCATCCCGCCGCTCTGTTTCGTGGTCGAAGTATCGGCGCCGGGCCTGCTGGTAATTAAGCACCATAGCGGCGAACAGTACCGCAAGTTCATCAACGTCGCAGTCCTGGAAGGCGACCGGGTCAAGCTTGTGGAGGAATCCGTTTCCGGACCGGAGTCGCCGCCGCTGTTTAAATCGCTGATCGCATTCGACGCGGTGGGTTCCGGGAACCACTCCGCCACGGCCATCATTCAACTGGCGGTCGCTATGCGGGGACACGGTCGCGGAGGTTCGCTCCTGTTCGTGCCCGCGGGCACGGATTCGTGGCGGTCTTCGATCATGCAGCCGATGCACTATGCGGTATCGCCGCCATTTCCGGCCGCCGCCGCGATCGAGGCGATCGGCGGACTGACGGCAGTCGATGGGGCGGTGGTGCTCAACAATCGTTACGAGGTGCTCGGGTTCGGCGCAAAGATCCTCCGAAGGAAAGGAGCTCCAGCCGTGGAGCAGGTGGTCCTGACCGAACCGATTCAGGGAGCCGTTGCCTCTGTCGTCCATCCGGACCAGCTCGGCGGTATGCGCCACTTCTCAGCCGCTCAGTTCATCCAGGACCAGCACGACGCGGTCGCGATGGTGGCTTCGCAGGACGGTCGTTTCACCGTCTTCGAATGGTCGGACTCTGAGCATATGGTCCACGCGCACCGCGTCGAAACCCTGCTGCTGTGACGGTGACCACACATGACCGGCCGGCAATGGTGCCGGTCATTACATCGTCAACACCGGGCGGAACTGCGCCTTACCCCTCAATATGCACGGGTAACCGTCGGCTGCTCTTTCGCGCGCGCGTAGGTCTAGATCATCGGAGGCATAGCGGGTCTGTAGCCGACGCCTGGAGAAGGCCCCTGGTGAAGGCCCCTGGATTCTCGCGGCGCTGCGTGTCCGCAGCGCTATTTCATGGCGCTATTCGGCAGGCAAATATCGTACGCGGCTTTGATGTCGGAATTGTCGCGGTACATCTTCACGAATCTGTCGTAAGCCTCGTCGTGCTTGGGTTCCGGTCCGGCAGAGCCGTGGATGTGAATGCTCCAAAACTGTTTGTTCGAATAGCTCTGAGCGCGGGTCTTTTCGTCGCGGATGATCAACGGTACCGTGATGATCTCGTCTTTCGTCATGCCGTGAGAGAACACCCAGTCTTTATGCGCGGCCACCGCTTCCATGAACCCTTGGGGAGTCCCGTTCGCCGTGATCTCGGATATGCGGACAGTCGCACGGCGCCCCCCGCACGCGAGCGGCGCGTTCTGCGCAAACAGCGGCACGAAGCAGGTGAGCAGGGCGAGCGCGAACAATCGAATGGACATTCAATATCTCCTGATCGCCGAGGGTAGCATGCGGAGTGTTACAGACTATTGAAATGGCCGCCAGAAACAGCAGCCTCGCGGCATCCGGTACGGAATGGCAGAGAGCCATCCCATGGCCGGAACCGAGCCCCAGTCCAATGCGTATTTCTCACTTTGATATGTCTCATCGCGTCTGTCCATGGTGGATGGGCTACTTGCTTGCGAGCCCATTGCGGCGTTTGACGCAATCGCCGGATAAGATCCTTCAGCCGTTTGTCAGGCCGGGCATGACGGTTCTCGAACCGGGCCCTGGGATGGGCTACTTCACTCTGCCAATGGCAAATATGGTCGGTCCGTCAGGCCGCGTGGTTGCGGTCGACGTTCAGCCGCGAATGCTGGCCGGTCTGCGGCGGCGCGCCGCCAAGCGCGGCCTCCTGGAACGGCTGGATCTTAGGTTGGCACAGCCGCAAACGATGGGGCTCGCCGACCTGTCGGGCAGGATAGATTTTGTTTTGGCTTTCGCCGTGGCGCACGAAATGCCTTCCCCGGCGGTGTTCTTTACGGAGACCGCGCAGGCTCTGAAACAGAATGCCGGCATGCTCCTGGCGGAGCCGGCCGGACACGTCAATGCCTCGGATTTCGACGGCGAGCTGGAGCACGCTGTTCGAGCGGGCTTGCGCATTGCAACGCGGCCCGAACTGCCGCGAAGCCGAGCGGCGTTCCTGACGAGAATCTGACGGGGGTTCCGCGCCGCATTCGGACCGTGCCCGGCGCATCAGCAGTTGCCCTCAACTCCGAAGTTCGATCATTGGAAAAGCCGGTCATGATTGGGGATCTGGCGGGCAAGCTCCGCCCGAATTTCTTCCGCCTTGCGGACCGCGGCGGCCTCGTCTGGGGCGGAGGTGTAGGGGACCTCCATTACCAGGATGCCGATGGTATTTCCAGAGGCGTCCTTGAGAGGCAGCTTGATGTTGTAAAAGGCGCCGTCATCCCTCTTGGCGCAATAAGTCTTCCCGTCTTTGACGGCCGCCAGGTCGCTTTCGGTGGACTTGACGCCGATGCGGGAAGTATTGGCGTTGGCGATGATCACGCTCTCGTTGCCGCCGGGCGGAACGGCGTGCAGGCCCATTTTACGGAGATCAGGGTGGGTGGAGAGAGTGGTCAGCTCGAGTTGCAGGGCCAAAGGAGCGTGCACGGGCCGTGCTTCCTCCGCCGCGGCCGGCTTCGTTGCGGGGACGCCAAGCGGCTGGAAGACTTGGATCACGGCGGGCCGGTCCTTAGGGGAGGGCCCGGCGACGAAGTAGCGGTTGATTTCAGGAACCAGCAGGGCGGTCTTGGACTGCGATGCCGCGGGAACGCTGCCCAGCGGCTTGAAGTGGTCGGCGTCCGTCTCTTCGAAAACGTCGATGGTCGCGTTCCCGATGGCGTAGAGCCGTTTGCTGGCCGGGTGGAAAATCATATCGTCCACTCCTTTGGCAATGGGCAGCGATTGGAGTTCCTTGCCGGTGTTGGAATCGAAAACGACGACGTTGCCGCTTCGGCACCCGATGAACAGGCGCTGGTGCGCTTCGTCGAGCGCGATCGCGACATTATCTTTACCCATGGTGACCGGCCACGATGCGGTCACTGCCTGCTTCCAACGGTCGATGACCTCGACCTTTCCCTTTGCCTTGTTGTTGACGTACATGCGCGGGCGGAAGACGTCGAGAGCCATGGCCTCGAGCGTTTCGCCGGGAATGCGGATCTCCGTGATGGTCCTGGCCGCCGCGGTGTCCACTACCGTCACGCGCGAGAACGATTCGCCGGCGTCCTTTCCGCCGCTCACGACGTAAAGATACTGGCGGGCCGGTTCGTAGCCGATGGAGTCGGCGTCCTTGGCAAGAGCGACGGTAGAGAGGAGTTGATAGTTCATCCCATCGAAGATTTTCAGGGCGCCGTCGTCACCGTCGGTGATGTAGATGCGGTCAAGGTCGTCGCGGTAGAAGACAGCGTGGGGTTTGGCGACTCCGCGGATCTCCACGATTTGCTTCGCCGTGGCGAGGTCGAAGACCGGGACGGCGTGGTAGTCCTCGGGGGTGGCGAAGAGGCGATTGTGCTTGAGGTCCACCGCGAAGTGGTCGAACTTACTGTTAACCGTGGCGAGGGTAATGGTCTCCATTAACTTCAGGGGGCCCGAGGCGCTTTCGAAGAGCGGGTGAGCGCCAATCCTCCTGCTGAGCTCGTCACGCACAGCGGCGGCCTTCGCCAATGCCTCGGCTGCATCTCTGGCGGCCGTGAAGGGGATCTCCATAACCGAAATGCCGATCGCGCCGCCGTCCGGCCGGCTGATGGGAAGGCAAAGGTCGAAGAACTTACCCTTCTCGTCTCGTTTGACGGATGGTTCGCCCGAGTGTAGGACGGCGAGGTCGGCATCGGAGGATTTCTTGCCGATCTGGCCCGGGAAATTCGAGGCGATGATCGCATAATCCCGGGCGCCCGGAGGGATGGCATGCAGGCCGAGGTTTTGCAGTTCGGGATGAGCCTCCTTCACCGAGACGACAATCTCCTGGGCAAACGGAGCGTCGACAGGCAAGTAGGCGGTCTGTGCCATCACGGCCGAGGCAGCGCCGGCAGCGAACAGAAATGAGAAGAAAGTACAAGACATACCTGTTCCGTAAACTCGCATTAGAGCACTTGAATCTAAAGAGAATCTTATTTTTTTCAAGTTGTTGAGTCACTGTTGCGTGACAAAACAACTAGAATCCGGTCAAGGGAAGTGCAGACCCACCCCGACGTCGGAGTCGCAGCTTGCTTGCTCGAGCGCGAACGAACGGAGGGTTACGATCTGACCGCGGCGCCCCTTAGATTACCCGAAACAGCCGCTTGAAACCCATTTCCATATGCATTTGCTGATGGCAATGGAATAACGCCAACCCTGCTTCCCGTGGGACGAAGTCTACCTCCGCTGTCTGATACGGCTGCAGCGTGATGACGTCCTTCTTCAGTCCCGCGGTCCGGTGTGCCCCGATCCGGACCAGTTCGAAGGTATAGCGATGCAGGTGCAGCGGGTGAGCCTCAGGGGTCCGGTTGTTAAACGCCAGACGATATCGCCTCCCTCGGCTCAAGACCTTTGGCTCCTCCCGATCGGTGTAGACGCGGCCGTTTATCGACCATCTCTCCATACCATGCTCATCGGGGGCCGTTCTCAGGATCCGAATGGGAATGACTTCATCCGGCTCTGCACTCTCCTCCGGCGATCGGCCGAAGCGGAGATAATCCCACGGCTCGCCGCCGGGGCGAGCGTATCGTGGTTCGCCTCGCCTGTTGGCGTATTCCACCAGGATGCCCATTCCACTTCGCCGTAAGTCGTCTGCCACGGCGCCGAGAATCCACACGCCAGGATTGCTCATCTCTACGATCGCGTCCACCCTCTCTCCCGCCCCGAGTTCGAGGACGCTCACAGGGCTCGGGTGCGGCACTGGATTGCCATCCAGCGCAACGACGTGAAACGTATGCCCCGGCAAATGCAACTGAACGTTCTCCGTTGCGCTTGCATTCAGGACGTGGAACAGGACGCGCTGCCCATGCTTTACCTGGAGCGGCCTGCCATGGCCCAGGGCTTTCCCATTGATCGAACGCACTGCATATCCGATCTCCATGGATCTCTGCTCCATTTCGTCCCCATCTTCCTCGGCGGTTTCATCGTCTTGCTCCATCGTCAAGCGCGGCTCCCATTCGTGCGTGGCGAGAAAAATCTCCTGATCGTAGCGGCCGGGATTTCGCCTGGGCTCGACGTAGACGAACACAAATTGGCCGCTGTAGGCGCCGCGCGACAGATCGTTCATGGTCATTGCGTGGGAGTGCACGTAGCGCAACCCGGGCTGGAGCGGCGTAATCTCGTACTGGAGGCGGCCACCCGCGGGGATTACCAGGCTGCCCTCTTCCTCGGTGCCATCCAGCTCTGCCGCTACTTCGAACCCGTGCCAGTGAACATACTCCGACACTCGGGTGCGGTTGATGATATCAACTGTGGCAGGCATTCCTTCCCGCAGGCGGATAAGTGGTCCCGGCGCTGTTCCGTTGTACGTCGTGGTCTTGATTGAGTGTCCGGGCGCAACGTCGATCTGCGCCGGCTCGAT
>Ga0126381_100001893_pt1 | contig 22479 bp, 10 predicted proteins | sample PanSoiMetPlot_28_FD_96465 | JGI IMG/M metagenome (GOLD analysis project Ga0126381, IMG submission 96465) | Tropical forest soil microbial communities from Panama - MetaG Plot_28 | ecosystem: Environmental > Terrestrial > Soil > Tropical forest > Bulk soil | place: Panama | collected 2016-02-17 | reverse complement strand
TTTTGTTCCCCAAACTGATGCGACCGCAACGGGTGACCAGGATGGTTTTGTCGTGGAAGGGATAAGTCGATGTCGGGCAATCCGGTGTAGGGACGCATTGCAGGTTGGTAGACCTGGGCTGGACATTGCATCTGCAAAGCCTCGTGCGGTCGTTCGTGATTAAAGATCTCGATAAACTTGTCGAAGCGCGCCTGCTGTTGCAGGAAGTTTGCCGCGGCTGGCTTGGTGGCTTCTTTCTTCAGAGTGAGGTGCATGCGTTCATGACGGCCGTTCTGCTGGGGGTGACCAGGCTGGATGCGCTCGATGCCGATGCCGAGGCGAAGCCACCAGACCGCCAACTTGCTCAGGCTGAATAAAGCGTGCGCAGAAGCAAAAGGCACGCCGTTGTCGCTGCGGATGTTGGCGGGCAGTCCGCGCTCTCGAAAAAAGGCGCTCAAACACAGTGAAAGCGTGCATTTCCCGTGTCGAAGAAAGCGCCTCGCAGGTGAGGAGAAAGCGGCTGGCGTGGTCGGTGACGGTGAGCGGATAGCAGTAGTGGCGATTGCCCAGGAGAAACTCGCCTTTGTAATCGGTGCACCAGAGCTCATGGGGCTGCTGCCCAAGAGACAAGGGCGTGCCCTGGGCGCGACGACGGATACGACCGCGGCGCTCGACTAGACCATGGCGATCGAGCACAGCATGGATGGTGCTTTTCGCAGGGATGGGAATCCCGCAGAATCTGCGAATGAGGCGCTCGCGGATTTTGCGGGCGCCCCAGCTGGAGTGCTCGCGCTTCACGTTCAAGATAAAGTTCTCCACTTGAAAGGGAAGCTGGTGGGCGTAACGATAAGGGCGGCGGCTGCGGTCGGTGAGCCCATCAATGCCGCATTCCTGATAACGGTCGAAGATCTTGTAGCCCGTCTTACGGGAAATCCCAAACTCTCGGCAAAGTTCCGCCATCGGCTCACCGGCCAACCGGCGAGCCACAAACTGCATTCTCTCGTCCATCACCGAACACTCCTTCCACGGCATCACTCCCTCCCCTAAGGGGAGAAAGTGTTACCTATGTGTCCGGTACAATGTGTCACCCATGTCTCAGGTCGCTCACAGTTCATTTTCCAGCGAATCGTGCCGTTTCATTTGGCGTGTCTTCCCTGACACGTTGTCTTGTTTAGCCCACGCTCAATCCCGCACTTTTCTCATGTAAGTGCTTTGCTTCCATCGAGCCGCTGCGTGGAAGGCACCTTGCTTCCTAATTTTCGTCGTCGGTTTTGCAGTTTATAGTTCACTTTCCCACACGAGGATCTATGCAGGGGAGCGCGGTACGACGAGCGGCAGCCATCAGCCTTGCAGCGGTTGTCGCGTTGGTGGGATTGGTGATCTGGCGAGCCTCACGCGTTCTGCATTCAGCGGCCGATGAGGTCCAGGCAGAACATCAGGTCCATTTTGTGGTGAGGCCGCTGCCACAAGTACTGGACTCAGATTTCGAACTCATTTCCTCTCCGGCAACCTACGTTCAGGCCGCCCGCTTTGAAGAGCACTTGTTTCTGGCCGGACCGGCGGGTCTCGCGGAATATGACCCTTCGGGAACTTTGCCGCGCTTCTATGCGGTGGGGCGGGAGCTACCCGCTTCGCCGGTACTTGGTCTCGTTACAACGACGCTGACAGGATCGTCTCAGCCCGAACTGGTGATCGCGATGTCGCGAGATGGCTTGATCGCGTTCAATGGCCACAGCTTTCGCCAGATCCTGCCTGCCGATCCTGACGTGCGAGCGATTACATCGATTTTGCCGGTCGCGTCAGGACACTTGCTGATTGGAACGCAAAAGCGCGGGATTCTCGTTTTCGATGGCAGAACAATCAGCCCACTTCATACGACGCTGACCAACGTTTATGTGACGGCGTTGGCAGGGACCGAGTCCGATCTATGGGTAGGGACACTGAATCGGGGCATTCTTCATTTTCATGCCGGCGCAACCGACGGCTTCTCGGAAAGCGAGGGCTTGCCTGACCCTCAGGTCCATTCGCTCGCTGTCGCCGGAAATTCGACGTTCGTCGGAACCTCGGTCGGGGTTGCGCAATTCACGGGTGGTCAGTTCTCGCGAGTGATTGCCCCGGGCGTGTTTGCAACATCGTTGCTGGTTGCACAAAACAAGCTATTCGTAGGCACAGAAGATCAGGGAGTCATCACGGTCGCGTTGAGCGAACGGCACTCTAAGCCGTACACGGCGCCGGCATCGCAACTCTCGGAAGTTCGTCAGCTTTTTTCGTCAGGAGACATTGTTTTCGCGCTTGCTCGCGGCGGCGTGTTTCAGTTGGATCCGCACGCCTTCGGATGGAAGCAGGCGTTGCAGCCCGGAGCAGGGGTTCTGAGCGACAGGAATGTCTCCGCGCTTGCGATCGATGCCAATAACCGAGTGTGGGTGGGCTATTTCGATCATGGCCTGGACATCTTGCAGGTCGGGAGCGCACCAGTCAGACATGTCGAAGACGAGCATGTTTTCTGCGTGAACCGCATCTTTGCGGATACGAAATCGGGCGTAATTGATGTGGCCACAGCAAACGGACTCGTGCGCTTCGACGGCTCCGGCAGCCAACAGCAGATCCTGACACGCGCGGACGGATTGATCGCGGATCACGTCACAGATATTGCTGCGTATCGGGACGGGCTCGCACTGGCCACACCGGCAGGACTGACGTTTCTGGATGCAAACGGCGCTAGCAGTCTCTATGCGTTTAATGGCGTTGTGAACAACCACGTGTACGCGCTGGGCGTCTCGGGAAACCAGTTACTGGCAGGAACGCTCGGAGGCATCTCGGTTCTTGACCGTGGCAGCGTTACGAGCAACTACACCACCGCAACATCGAACCTCAAGCACAATTGGATCACTGCCATTGTTCCGGTCGGAGATGAATGGATGGTTGGGACATATGGAGCCGGAGTCCTGGGTCTTGATCACACCGGTCACTTCCATTCGTACGACACTGGCTCGGCTGCGTTTGAGGTGAATCCGAACGCGATGCTGGTTACTGCGAACTTCGTTCTGGCGGGCACGCTGGCGAAGGGAGTTTATCTATATGATCGGGCATCCGCGCGCTGGTCCGTGATCGAAGAGGGCCTGCCGTCTGCGAATGTAACTGCACTGGCGGTTGGGAATGGTTACATCTACATCGGCACCGATAACGGGCTGGTCCGGATACCAGAGCAGAAGCTGCATTCATGAAAAAGCTGCTGATCTCTGTTCTTCTGTGGGTGGCGAGTGTCGCGCCAGCACTCGGCGATGCGGGCATTCTGATTCCTCGTGACAAACAGCAGCCCGATCCTTCAATCCTCTCGCTGGAGGAGATGGAGATCACGATCAGGATCGACAACGGAGATGCGCGGGTTTTCGTTCGGCAGATTTTTGCCAATCACACCGGCGGAATCCAAGAAGGCAATTATGTCTTCGCCCTGCCAAGCCACGCGACCATCTCCGACTTTGCGACATGGGATGGACCGACCCGGCTTCCGGCAGTGATTCTTGAACGCAAGCGCGCCGAGGAAATCTACAACCAGTTGAAGCGGCAGTCGGTCGATCCAGGGCTATTGCAGATGGGGGAGCGGGGTTCGGAGGAGGCCAAACGCAGTTCTGTCTTCAGCGCAAAGATTGTCCCAATCGCACCGTTTGGAACGAAGCGGCTGGAAATCGAGTATCACGAGTCGATCCCGGTTGAGAACCTGAAGTCGTACTTTGCGATCCCGTTGCGTCCTGACGCATACCAAGCGCAGGCAGCACGTCACCTGCGAATCAATTTCGAACTGCATTCCGCCTACGCGATCCAAAACTTTCAGGCGCCCGCCATGACGTTCCCCCTGCAGCTTAACCAGAACACGCCTCAATTGGTGACGGGGCATTACGAAGGCGAGAACGTAAATCTCGGGGAAGATTTCGTTGTGACCTATGATTTCGACGCATCGTCGGCCGATAGCCTGCGGCTGCTGACCTTCCGCAACCCCGTGAGTAGTCAGCCGGCGCCGACGGAAATGGCACCCGTCCGCAGTACAAACGAACCCGGTTTCTTCGAGGCAGAGGCAGTGCTCGGATACGGTGCAGCGGGGAATCCGGGCCCTACAGAGAGCGGGCCACCAAAGACGGTGGTCGTGCTGTTCGACATCTCGCTCTCCATGCAGTGGGAGAAGTTGGAACGCAGCTACCGTGCGCTCGAAACTTTGCTGCGAACATTGCGCCCTACCGACCACTTCGGTGTGGTCCTGTTCAACGCGCAAACGCAGGTGATCTCCATGAGCAAGGGCGACCCTGCGAATGTTCAACACGCGATCGAAATTGTGCGATCAAGCCGGCTACGTGGCGGGACCGATATCCAGCGCGCGTTGCGAGTCGGACTGCAACAATTGAGTGCCCCTGGGACTTCAAGTCCGTATTTGGTGATCCTCAGCGATGGTGGCGCGACCCGGGGGCCGATCCTGAATGCAAAACTTGCTGCGTGGTATGCGGGGGCGTGGAAGGAAATTCCGGAAACGCAGCGGCCCAAAACTTACATCCTTGCGATCGGCGACGATGCGAATCTGCCGTTGTTCAAGATGCTCGCAAAGCAAGACGGAGTGATGGAGCATGTGCTCTCGACGGAGCCGATGGAGTTCAAGCTGAACTCGTTTCTTTCGAAGATCGGGCGCAGTCCGATTGGACAGCTGCACGTCACCATTACTCCTGAAAGTGCCGTCGATGCCGTTTACGCATTGCAGGAAGCGACCTTTGCGGGTTCGATTGCCTCATGGGTGGGCCGTTATCAAAAGCCGCAGGAAAGTGTGAACTTCAACGTTCACGGGATACGAGACGGCAAAACTGTTGAGATTTCCGGACAAGCGAAGCTGCCGCAGGAATCGTTCGAGCATCCGCAATTACCGCGCCTGTGGGCGCGGGCACGCGTGGATGCGCTGCTCGAAAAGATCGAGCGCGAGGGGGAAGATCAGGCGACCGTCGATGAGATCATTCGCCTGGCGCGTCAATACAAGTTCGTCACCCCATACACGTCTTTCCTCGCCGTGCCACGAGCGCTTTTGAGGCCACGGGTGATTCGTCCGGGCGATCCAATTCTGCGCGTGAAGACCGACGAATCGATTGTCTCCGTGATCGCGCTGTTTCCCTTTGGATTAGTGCAGCCGCTGCGATATCTCTCGGCAGAGGACATCTGGCAGACTCGGTTTCTCGCGCCAACGGACATGCAGGATGGAACATATTCGGTTCGCCTGATTCTTCGGGATCGACAGGGAAACACTTACCGCGAGGCAAAAACTTTCGTCATCGCGAGCAAGCCTCCGGTTGTGCAGGTGAAACTCGACCGCAAACGCTTCCGGCGTGGACAGACGATCCATCTGAATGTGAATGCATCACAGGGCACGCGCACGCTGGTTGCGCGTCTTGATGGCGCCGCGCCGGTTGAACTCCGGTGGGATTCGCACTCTGCGGCAAACACTGGCGACCTCGTCATCCCGGATGAAACGATTCCGGGTACGTATAAATTGACTGTCACTGCCGAAGACATTGCACACAACATTGGCACGCAGGAGGTGCGGATTGACGTACTTCCCTAGTTCAAGACGCATTCGTCTGCTGACTTCTGTGGTTGTTGTGATTGCGCTCGGCACAGCGGGTTACGCAGCTGGTGAGCTGCCATCGTGGATTCGCAACATAGAAGCACGCAGTGCACTTGAGGCTGTCTTCTTCCGGCTGATGCCGGTTCCGAATGCGCCGGTACTGTTTCGGCGCCCGCCGCGAGAAACTCGTCCAGCACTCAGCGAGATGATCAAGGTACAGCCGCACAACGCGGACCTGTACTCTCTGCGTGCTTTGGAAGATGAGCAGCAGTTGGATGCGTCCGCGGCTGAGTCGGATTGGAAGGCTTATGTCAACAATGCATCGGACAAGATAGATGCCGAACTTGCGCTAGCTAACTTTTATCACCGACGTTTGCGACCCGACGATGAGATCAAGACGTTGACATTGGTGGCGAACGCACCTCCAATCGCGTCCGAAAAGCTCACTCCCACGACGCGACAGAGTTCGTGGCGAGCCTTTGAACGAATCTCCACAATCATTCAGGTGCAGGGGCTCTCGAAAGACATTTCGATTGGCCAATATCGGGCTTGGATCGCACGTTATCCACAGGAACCGGCGCTCTACGCGCGCTGCTTGCAGTTCCTCGTGTCGCAAAAAGAATATGCGGCGGCAGAACGCTTGATCGTTGATTACCAGAAGCAATTTCCGAACGATCAGATTTTTCCTGTGAAGGCTGAGGCCATGGTGGAGTACCGCCAGGGTTCAGTTCGAGAAGGGCTCGCGATTTACGAGAAAACGTTCCATCCGTTGTGGGATCCGGAGCTGGTCAAGAGCTATTTTGATCTGCTACGTGAGACGCAGAACTTACGGAAATTCCTCGACCAGGCTCACGCGGCCCTCACCACGAATCCCGAAGATCTGAACGCGACCGCGCGAGTTTTCTACTATTACCAGCAACAAGGAAAACTCGAAGCTGCCAAGCAAGCGATCGCTGATCTGCGTCGGTATAAAGAGACACACAAGTCAGCCTGGACTTCGCAGGAACTTTATGTGTGCGCTCGCCTGTTGGAGGATATCCACGCCTATCCGGAATCCGCCCTGTACTACTTTGCGCTCTACAACAGCCAGGGCATGGCCGATGCGCAGGAGCAAGCGATTGCCGGCCTCACCAAGATACTGTTGACGGCGCCGGAGACTCCCATTCGTTTCGGATCGGCGGAACTTTCCATGTATCGCGACATCGCGACCATGGATCAGGGCCCGGGCTATCTGAACGGGATCCTTTCGCTCATCCTGAACACGACGGGACCGGCCGCGCAGTATTCAGAAGAAGAGCAGAAGGCAATCCCATATTTCCATCGATTGCGTGGAGCCGAATTACTCGCGCTGCTTGACAGCAAATTTCCGAAGTCATCAAGACGCCCTGAACTTCACGCGATGTTGCTGGAGTTCTATGCGCGCTCGGCCCAGAGCGATGCGGTGATTCAAGGCGGACGACAGTTCCTGACGGATTTTCCAAATGGGCCCCAGCGCACCAATGTCGCGCTTCTGATGGCCGATGCTTACGCGCGCAAGGCGGATACGAAGAGCGAATTCGCTATCTACGATTCTGTGTTGAAAGAACTGGCCGCGCAGGCGCAAAACGTACCGATCGGGTTGTCTGCCGCTGGACTAGACCAGTACAACTACGATTCGAACGCTTCGAACGAAGAGTCGGAAGAGGGCGGCGAAGGCGAGCGGCGACGAGGCGGTCGGCCAGAAGCTGAATCAAGCCAGGCTTTTTGGGTCGACCCAAACGCGCCTGCGGCGACTTCGTCGGGACCGCGTTCTCCCGAATACTCGCGCGTCCTGGAACGCTACCTGGCGCGGCTTGTGCAGTTGAATCAGATCCCATCGGCGCTCGCAGTATTGCGAAACGAAATCGATCACAACCCCGACGATCCAGGGTTGTACGAGCGTCTTGCCGAATTTCTCGATCAGAATCGGCTCGGTGCCGAACAGGAAGAAGTGTATCGCCGGGCGATGGCGCGCTTTTCGGATCGATCCTGGTACGACAAACTGGCCCGTTTTTACCTGCGCCAACAGCGAGACTTGGACTTCGCCAAACTGACCGAAGATGCGGTCAAGACTTTCGACGGCTCGGATCTTGAAGAATATTTTCGAAGGAATGTGGGCGGCAAGCCGGCTCTGTACCTCAGCCTCAACCAATATGCGAATCATCGCTTCCCGCATAATCCTGTGTTCATCCATAACCTGTTGACGGCTTATCAATCGATAACCACTCGTGATCTCGCTGCGTGGGAGGCCCTCCTCCGTCAGCATTGGTTTGACGAAACATCGCTACGTGACGAATTCTTCGAATTCTTGTCGCAAACGGGCCGGTTGGACTCGGAATTGAGTGCGCTGCGTCAAAGTCTGCCTGACGCCAAGACCGTCGAAAACAATCCCGCCGGGGCGAACTTCCTCGCAAATGGCGAGCTATGGCGGTCCCACTTCGAACAGAGTGAGTCGCTGCTCCGCTCGCTTGCTGCTCAATATCCTGCGGAGTTCGAGTTGGGGCGAACAGCGTCATCGGTCTATCGATCGCTGGCCTATTTTGAACCGGCCGATACCGACATCGCAGCTAGCATCGAAGAAAATCTCTCAAAGTTTGCGCCTGGCAATACGGAAATTCTGGCACGCATCGGCGACATATATGCGGACCGCGATTTCTTCGCCAAAGCCGCCCCGTACTGGGAGCGCATACCAAGGGTTGAGCCCGGCCAGTCGTCAGGTTATCTCGAAGCGGCGACTATTTACTGGGATTACTACGATTTTGAAAATGCAATGCAGTTGCTGAACGCGGGCCGGAATCGCCTGGGAGATCCGAACCTCTACGCGTACGAAGCCGGCGCAATTTACGAAAATCAGCGGGACTATGCGCGTGCCATCCAGGAGTACCTCAAAGGCGCTCTCGCATCCCCCGAGTCTCCTGCAGAGTTCCGTCTCTTGACGCTGGCCGTCCGTCCGAAACTTCGTGATCTGGTTGAGCAGGCGACGGCAAATGTCGCGCCGCTTCCAAATCCGCTCATGTCGGCGGTCAATCTTCGTGTTCGAGTTCTCGAAACACAAAATCGCAAGCCGGAGCTGGATTCCTTCCTCGACGCGATTGCAAATGCGACGACTTCGATCGAGCAAGCCGAGCAGATTGAAAATCTTGCGCAGCAGAAATCGCTCGAGACGGTACGCCAGCACGCACTCGAGCGCCAGGCGGCCCTCACCACCGACCCGGTCGTGCGATTGCAACTGCGTTACGCGCTGATTCGTCTGTACGAGGGACGCAAGGATTTCGAATCGGCGGAGAAGAGTGTCGATGCGCTCTACCGCGAGAACCCGAAGATTCTTGGAGTGGTCCGGTCGACTGTTGATTTCTACTGGCGCACGAAGGAGTATCCGCAGGCAATCGTTGTTTTACAGCACGCGGCCAAGGACGCGTATCCAGAGTTGAGCCGACAGTTTACTTACGAGGCTGCGCGCAAATGTACGGAAACAGCGCAGTATGCTCAGGCGCGCGATCTTCTGAGCCCGTTGTTGAAAGACCAGCCCTACAACGGTGAATACCTGGCCGCGATGGCAGACACATATGCGCAGGCAGGCGATGATCAGGGGCTGCGACAGTTCTATGTGGAGCAGATTGCACTGTTTCGGAATGCATCTCTAGCGGCAGATGCTCGCAAGGCGCAGATTGCAACGCTGCGTCGCGGGCTCATTCTTGCGCTCACGCGCCTGAAAGATTATGCCGGGGGGGTCGACCAATACATCGAGTTGATCAACAACTTCCCAGAAGATGACGGGCTGGTTACCGAAGCATCGCTGTATGCACTGCGGTATCAGCGGCAGCAGCAATTGGTTGACTTCTACAACAAGACCGTTGTTCAGTCACCGCGCGATTACCGCTGGTCGATGGTGCTCGCCCGCATCCATACAAATCTTGAGAACTATCCGGCAGCCATCGATGTGTATGCGAAAGCGATCGGAATTCGGCCTGATCGGACCGATCTCTACATCGCGCGTGCCGGACTTGAGGAGCGCTTGATGCGCTTCAACGAAGCGGCTGACGATTACGCGAAACTGTATCAGCTTGCTTACAAAGACCCGCAGTGGATGGAAAAGGTTGCAGAAGTCCGCGCACGCCAGGTCAAGAGCGGAGAGGTTGTGTCCGCGCTGAAGGCGGCGTACGTCGAGGGGCGACCAGAAAAGGCGAGCAACTATTTTGAGGTTGCCCAACACCTCGAAGGCTGGGGAATGCTGACCGAAGCACGCGGCTTCGCGGAGCAGGGAATCGAGGCCGCTGGCGCGGACTTGCTCGCGGTACCGGAGCATCATTCAGGCGCAAAGGCGTATGTGCGCATCATGACTCGGCTTCGCCTGCATGAGCAAGCTTACACAGTGATGCGTAGGGCAGTGGATGACGCATCCGCGACATTGCCCATCCTGAAAGAGCAAGCCGCGAAACAGGGCATTCTCGGGTTGAGCGATGACCGATGGCGGCAGCATGTGCACGAGCAACGTCAGATGGCGGCTCGTTCTGCGATGACGGGGATCCTGGAAGAAATGGGATCCACCGTGAATGCGTACTTTACTCCAGAAGAACGGCTGACCTTCGCGCACTTCGCCGAATCGTTACGCAAGGGAATGGATTGGGACGATGTTGGAAGTTTTGCGATTCCGCTCGCCCGTGCAGCCAATCTGGCGGATCAGGAAGCTCATTGGCGCTTCGAGGAGATGATGCAGAATCCTCGCCGCTCGGAGGCTTACTCGCATCGGCAGCAACTTGTTGATCTGCAGCGGCGTCGCACTCGCTTCGTGGAATTGGCGGAACAGTTGGAACGTTGTGCGTACGTTGCTGAGCCCGTGTACCGCAATTCTTATCTCACCAATGCAGCAAACGCTTACCGTTCTGCTGGGGATGTGCAAAACGAACTGCGGGTGCTTGCGAAGGTTTCCGCGTTCTGGCTCGACAATCCGCATCAGCAGCGGCTGTTTCAGCTGCAACTCGAACGCGCTTCGCAGGACTTAGTCCAAACCGCATCGGTATGGAATCGCGCCGAAGGAGAAAATGCCGCCAACTATGTGGTCGCCCACGGGCAACCGGCGTTGGCACATTCTGTCGTGCAGGCTCGAGGTAAGACTCGTCCGCCGGTGTGGACGAAGTCGTACGACGCTCTCGTCGGTTTGTATTTCGCGGAGCCGTCCCCGGAAATCAACAAATCCTTTCTTGGAGCACTCGGCGACGAAATGGTTGCACGTCGGTTGGAACATCCAGTCGATCGCTCAGAGCAACTCGCCGGCAAGGATTGGTTTTACTACGGCTCGCGATATGGCGAGTATCTCGGTATCTCAAAGCTCGATCGGCCCGATGATTTCCTGCCGGCGATTCTGGAAGAGAGTCCCGCAACGGCTTCTGGCTACCTCACATTGGCTGATTATTATGCTGCTGCTGGTCAAACGCGGGCGGCGATCGCAGACTATGAGCACACGCTCGATCTTTCGCAGAGTCGTCCTGATGTGTATGACAGCCTTGCAGTTGCATACTACAAGCAGGGCGATCGCGTCGCTGCACTTGCCCAGTGGAAGAAAGCGTTCACTCAGCTCAATGCTCAATTGAACGGTCCTCGTCTGCCCGATACTTTCTGGTCCGACTTCGGCCGTACCTGCGACCAGCTTCGCACGCGTCACCTGTTCGCGGACCTTCAACCGGATGCGGATGCGCTTCTTCGCACGTACTTGCGGCGGAACGGGAACTACCGGTCCAACGCGCTTTTACACCCGGCCTATCTGGCGATCGGTACTCCCACCGCAGCTACTGAATGGTTGCTGGACGTAACCTCTGCCGCTCACGACCCGACCGCGATCCTTGTGGATGTCGTCAATGCATCGTGGATTCCGGTCGCGCAACGTGGTGCCATCTACCAACGGATTTTGCAGAGCAAGCAAGACGCTTGGGCAAAGCTGAATGGCATGGAGCGCGACTATGCACAGCAAGATTACTTCACGTGGCAGGTGAACTGGACTCGTTACCTGGTCCGAAGCAAAGAATTCCCTCTTGCGTCGGACGAGATTGCGAGAATGTCCAAAGAAGCTCGCACTGCGCAGGCGGCGGCGCTGGTTCCACTGGAGTTGCAGGTGGCGACTCAACTGGGAACGTTGGACTCCAAGATCAGTCAATACCGCACTGAGCCTCGATCTGCGCCATCGAGTGCAATTCTGAGGGCGGCGGCCCACGATCTGTTTGAAGCTGGCGACATACAGTCTGCGCGCAAGATTCTAGAGTTTGTGTTCGCGCAGGAGATTGACGAACATGAGCTCAATGCGGGGAATTTTCTCGGCCTGGCTGAGATTCGACTCGCCTGCGGCGATACTTCCGGGGCTCTCGAACTGCTGCGCCGCCTGTCGGTTGTGGTGGGAAGCCCTTTTGAGAATCTTGATCCGGCGGCGGCGTTACTCGAGAAGACGGGTCACAGCAAGGAAGCTGTGGAGTTCCTCGAGCAGTTGGTGAAATGGGCGCCCTGGAATTCCGCGTATCGTCTCCGCTTGGCGAGAGCAAAACTCGCGGCCGACTGGGGCGCATCCTCGGCACGAGTCGAGCTGGTATCCGTAGCCTCGACGAGCAGTGCGGTGTACAACGTCCGGCTTAAGGCAGCCCAGGCGTTATCGGGCGAAATTCACGGCGATCTGGGCAGTGAAGAGCTGAACTTGCTCGCTAATCCGTCAACCCTGACGCCGGTGAACGCCGACAAGTTTTATTTCTTCGAAGCGCGAATCAGGGCTGCGAATAACTCAAACGATTCGCAAACCAAGATCCAGTTGCTGAGTCATTGTGTGATCGATTTTCCGCGTCGGGATGAAGCTCGCTATCCGTTATTTGAGGCGGAGTTCGGCGCCAAGGAGTACGAATCCGCCCTTGGGGCCCTGGAACCGGAATTGCCAAGATTCCGAACCAGCCAGGCGCGAGAAACTGTCGACGAGGAAGAGATCGTGAGTCAAGCCGAGCACGATTTGGAAGTAGACGAACCGATGGTGCCGTCCACGTCGGGATCGGTGTTATCTCGTGCAAAGCAGGCTCACATCGCAGCGATGGTTGGGAACACAATGATTCGTCTCGACCGGCTCGATGATGCCTTGGTGTATCTCCGGACCGCCCAGAAGCTGCAAGCATCCGCTCAGGTACGCGAACAGCTTGCGCACGACATCGCGGATGTGCGGGAAAGTCTCCGAGTTCGAAGCATCAACGAGAGTCGGCAGCCCCTGTTACACGAGCCGCTTGAGCAGGATCGCGTCGTTCGGCCACGGTTGGTCGCTCATGCTGTGCAGCGCACTCCAACCCCACAAAAAGGAGGCAAGCAACGATGAAATTTGTGAGCATCCTTCTAGTTGTTGCCTTGACCACAGGTCTTTTGGGTTGGGGAGCGTACCAGGGTGCGGCTCCCGCGTCAGTTCCGTTGTCGAAATTCTTTCCTGCTGGAGCGCAGCTGTACTTGCAGGCGAAGGACTTCTCGGGACAGCTCTCGGATTGGAATTCTTCGCGGCAAAAACGCGCATGGGTGCAGAGCGCGAACTACCAGGTCTTTTCGCGTTCGCGCTTGTTTCTTCGGTTGAAAGGGGCTGGAGATCAGTTTGCAGCAGCGGCCGGCCTTCCTCCCGATATGAATTTCCTGTCCCAAAGCGCCGGTGGCAGGAGTGCTCTCGGGCTTTACGACATTGGCAACTTGCAGTTTCTGTATGTCACTTGGTTGCCTTCCGCGAAATCGATGGAGAATGCGTTGTGGCAAACACGAAACAAGTTTGAGCCTCGAAAGGTCGGGGATGCGACCTTCTATATCCGCCGCGACCCAGAGTCTCAAAGAGAAGTCGCTTTCGCCGTGGCGGGAGACTATCTGCTCCTGGCGACGCGCGAAGATCTGATGGCGGGTACACTGCAACTGATGTCGGGATCGAAAGATCGAAGCGTCGAAAATGAGCAATGGTGGTCGGAATCAGTGGCGGCTGCGGGCCCAGCCGGCGATCTTCGAATGGTACTCAATCTCGAAAAGCTGGCACCGAGCCCGTACTTCCGCACGTATTGGGTACAGCAGAACATCACCGATATGAAGCAATATTCTTCTGCGGTTTCCGATTTGTTTCGCTCAGGGAGCGAATATCGGGAAGAGCGTGTGTTGATCTTACGGGAGACTCGAGATCAGCCCTTACCACCGCCTTCGGCCCGCGACCTGAAACAAATGATCCCCGTCGTCCCTGGTGGAGGAGATACGGTGACTGCAGATCTGATTCGTCTCGTCCCAGACGATGCGGGAGTTTACGAAGCCCGCGCGTATCCAAATGCCGAGGCGTGTTTCCAGTTACTCGAAACGAAATTACTCGCACCGCACTTGGGGCCGGCGCCAGCTTCACAGCTTGCTCCGTCCGTTCAGTTATCGAATGGTAAGACCGGTTCGGGGTCGGATCTTGAAACTCGGATCGACGAGTCTCCCATTCAAGAAACCGGACCGAAAACTATTTCGGTGCTACGGCAGTTGCTCGACAAAACGCCGCTGATGGCGTCCCTGACGGTGCAGTCTACGGAACGCGACAGCGCTGGAGTTTTTGTAAGGATGCACACTGGGATCGTTCTTGCCTCGGATTCCGATTGGGATGAATCGGGCGTCGAGTCTGCGTTGGTTGACTTCATACGATCTGGTGTTACCGCCAGCCAGCTTGGGGTTACGTGGAAAGCGAAAGGTAACTATCGACAACTGGACGGCCTCTGGCCACTCAATATTGCTGTGCGCGGCAAGTATCTTATGGTCTCGGACGATGCCAGCTTGATAGAGACGCTTCTTGCTAACGTGAACCGAAAGCCCAGCGGCAAGGCTGCGACTTTCCTTGCAGGCTTTCGACATTCCCGCGAGCGTAACAATTTTGTGAGATTTTTCGGACTCATTGATGGAGTAAATCAAGGTAAGAGCGAATTTCCGGGCGTTTCGAGGGAGCCGCAGCTCTTCTCGGGTAATGTGGGAAGCCTGAGCGAGATGCTTTCGGAGGTGTCAGCGGAGAATATCGTCGTGCGTCGCGACGGCAACCGAGAATTGGAGACCGTGACTTACGCATGGGCGCCGCAGTAAAAAATTCGATTTGCGTGGCCGTGGTGATTGCTCTGAGTTTTCTATCTGGTCAAAGTAAGGCCGGTCCCACTGAGGCACGCAACTCGGCATCTTTATTTGTCCAGTCAGCTGCGACCAGGCTCGACGCTGAAATTTATCGGGCTGACGTTTCCTTCTTGCTTCTCGATGCGCGCACCGGAAACCTGTTCACCTCGCAGTGGGATAATCCAGAAAGGCCAATCCCCGTCGGGTCCCTGGTGAAGCCGTTCGTTGCTCTCGCCTACGGCGAACAGCACGCGTTTCGATATCCCACACACGTGTGTCGAGGAACGGCTACCGGTTGCTGGCTTCCGCGAGGTCATGGTGAGGTCGACCTTCCTTCGGCTATCGCGCACTCTTGCAATTCCTACTTTCGCGCCTTGACTGCCGGCATGACTGCCGCTGAGATTTCACCCATTGCATCAAGGATTGGTCTGCAGATTCCATCTGATGAATTGCGTGGTGCAGAACTCGTGGGAATTGGCAATCGCTGGTCGATTGCTCCGATAAATCTTGCACGGGGATACCTGGAATTGTTGCAGCGTCGCGACCAGCCAGGAGTGCGACAGATACTTGCTGGTATGGCGGCGGCCGCTGAAGATGGAACCGGAGCGGCCGTAAATCGTGCGTTCGCATACCCAAAAGCATTGGTCAAAACGGGGACGGCAGGTTGTACGCACGCGAGACATGCGCCGGGTGACGGATTCGCGATCGTGCTTTTTCCGGCAGAGCATCCCGAGATTCTGCTGTTGGTACGCGTGCACGGTGTTCCGGGTAGTGAAGCAGCGAAGACAGCGGGCGAAATGCTGTGGAAGATTGGGGAATGACTTGAACTTCGCGCGAAGATCGACGCAGTGCTTGTTGTTGGGCGTGTTTGTCGGTTCCGCCTGCGTCTCCTCGGCCCAAGAAGTGCGCATCGGCGTGTTTGGTTTGTTTCATCCTCACGAACTGGTTGTGAGGCCGGCGTCGGATTCGGCGTTAGTTGTGAAGGCGGGCGAGCAGACTTTTGTCGTGGAGAAAAGCAGCGGCACTGATGAGGTGCTAGTTTCTGTATCCGATCCGGTGACGAGAGTTTGGACTCGAGAAGGGGATGTTCAATCGAAGTCGCTACGTGTCACGAGCCGCAGTAACGGAGCGGGCGATTTCATACTTCTGATTCCGGGGAAAATCAGCCGCCGGTATCACGGAACCCTAAGTGTCGAACGTTCCGCCGATTCACTGCAGGCGGTCGTCACCATGGATTTGGAAACGGCAGTAGCCTCGATCGTGGCGGCAGAGTCTGCGCCGGATGCGCCGGTTGAAGCTTTGAAAGCACAGGCCATTGTGGCCCGCTCGTATCTAGTTGCAGCGAAGGGCCGCCACCCCACTTTCGACTTCTGCGACACAACGCACTGTCAATTTCTGCGCAATCCTCCACCCTCTGATACAACGATGGCCCGTGCGGTCTTAGAGACGCGCGGCCTTGTTCTTATTTATGACGCAGAGCCTATCGCCCCGATGTATACCCGGAGTTGTGGCGGACGGACTTTGACACCCTCTGATGTAAACCTGCCGCGCGCAGACTATCCCTACTACTCGGTTGCGTGCAAATACTGTCGCAAACATCCGGCGCCATGGCAGTCAACGATTACGTTGGAGGAGGCTGCGGATTTGCAACCGGGAAATGAATCTGCACGGTTGCATATCGATCGCCTACTCGGTTGGAGCACTGTGCCCAGCAACCACTTCACGATGCAGCGGCAGAGCGATCGAGTGGTCCTGCAAGGCGTGGGCAAAGGCCACGGAATTGGACTATGCCAGTTGGGCGCGTCGGCGATGGCAAGGGAAGGGGCGACCTTCCTCCAGATACTGAGTCATTATTATCCAAACACTTCAGTGGCCCAGATGGTTAGCAAGTACGTGATGCGGTGATGCTCGCAAAAGTTCCTCGACTGAAACCGCGACGGTACTAAAAGGCACTCGACCCAAGCCTGAGTAGTCCTTTCCGCAGCTTCGGGTGCGCACGTAGGCGACGCAAGTAGTCCATCTCATTTCGGCCGGACTTGGTATCGATTATCCGCAGCAGACCAGCTTTCTCCGGGGCGCTCCATGATTGGAGATCGGGAATCAAGGACAGGACCATGGCGAAGTTCTGAAAATAAACGTTAGCAAGCCGGTCTTCATTTGCGGGAATGCCCAGAATCTTCGCCAGCGATTTTGCGCTCGAAGCTTGAAAACGTTGTAGATCGCCGCCGAATTCACGCGCCATTTTCTGATTTACCCGCAGTCCGATATTCCGGGTAGAAAACCGATCCCATGTGCCGGGTATACTGCCCGGCAGTTCGTAAAAGACGTGGCCATCTGCGAGGCGCCGCAATGTCCTCGGCGGAGATTTGTACTTCGGGTTTGCAGCAATCCGAGCTTCCTCATGCTCCGCCAGTCGTAATAGGTCGGCGCGGCCCGGACGGAATCCCAGCTTGCGATAAAACCAGAACGCGCCGGACTTGATCGCTTCGTCGTTGTTCTGACCGAGTTGGTACGGATACATGGACACGCAAGTCGCACCCAAGAATTTGCAAAGGCAGCGCAGAACCTGCGCGAAAATCCATGCGACTTCTCCGCCGCGAAATGTGTAAAAAGTGTTGAATCCGACTTCCATCCACTCGAAAAGCCCAATGGCCTCGATGTAGTTGATCGGAACACCATTTTTGAGCGTCAGACCGGCTGTGTAGGCGCGCAAAGGGAGTCGTCGCTGTGGTTGAAGACTCCACAGAAAGACTGTAACGCCTCTTCCCATGTCAGCACGAACGACGGACCGAGGATCTCCCAGCGTCGTGCCGTAGAGCTCCCGATAGCGGACGAGCATCACCTCGCGGATGAGGTCCATCACCTTCGCACCCGGCGCAAGAGAGAGTCTCTTCAGATTCGGAGGTTTCCGTGCGATCTCACGTGCGAGAGAAACATCCTTGCGGGAGAGCAAGGGTTCCGGGTGATAGAAAACATTCGACACACTTTTCCAGTTTCGTGTGCGTGAGATGCGTGAATTTCCCAAGCGCCAGCGTACGGGCATGTGTAGCGCATCGTAGAAGCGTGCTTTCTCGGCACCGGAGACTGGGAGTCCTTCGAATTGCTTCACCAGCCAGCCGGGAGACTTGCGGCGATTCCCCTGGGCAGCGTCTAGCCACTTGCGCCACGGAATGTTTGCCTCGACAAGGGAATCTTCTTCGAGTAGAGGGATTACACGCGGCCATCCTGAGCCCATGGCGCGTTCGTCGTCGTAGTCGTCCCAAGCGATTTCGACTTTCCCCGGCATATGGAAAACGAGCCAGCGCATCAAATCGAAGCCCAGCGTGTCTTGCATGGTAGTGCCGGCAATTCCGGAAACTTCAATAGGATCGAATTCGTCCATGTCGGCGCCAGATTCTCGTAGGACCTCGACGCGCGTGTGAAAGCGATTGAGCATGCTCTCGGTCTGGCGGAGCACTTGCGCGCTGGGTGGGAACGCGCGCAGCACCATCAGCGCTTCGTGAAAACGGATGAGGGACGGAATGTCTCTGAGGGCGGCGGTGTTCGCACCCGCCAATACCTTGAAAACGCGTGCCGCCTCGGCGCGGCCAAAGCGATATCGGCAGCCTTCGAGTTCGTCGAGAAGACGGCTGGACGAAGGAGCTGGCATTTATTGCGTCTTGTATGTGACCTTTACGTCGTGAGCGGCTGAGGTCCAAGGAATGCCGCCAATCGTCACCGCCGCGGTAGATGCCTTCCAACTCTTGACCGGAGCGCCATCGACAGAAACGTCCCGGACTTTGACGCCTCCATAGACGACTACCTGCAGCTGCTTAAACCAAGGACGGTATGCGCCTTCAGCCGACATGTGAATGGTCACGTGATCGGTAGCAGCCTCACACGTAAAATGCGCCCGCATGAACTCACCTTTCTGGTAAGCGAACGTGTTGCCATCATCCATGTAAAGGTCGCCGCCGCAATCAGGACCTGGATAGACACGAAGTTCAAGCGGTCCGTTCGGTGTCTGGTCGACGTTCTCAATTACGGGTTGCTGGGGCAGAATCGTTCCCGCGCGCACGTAGACAGGCAGCGTATCCAGCTTGTCTTGAATTCTGATAGATTGGCCGCCAGTCACGCCGTCTTGCGTCGCAGGCGGAGCGGTTGGAATCTTCTCTCCGGTCCAGTAGTCGAACCACTCGCCGGTCGGAAGGGTAACGTCGTAATTTCCGATGAAGGGCCACATTTTGGGCGCGATGAGCAAACCGCGGCCGAACATGTACTCTTCTCCATTCGTCTCGAGTATGGCCTCGTTCGGAAATTCCATAAACATTGGGCGGAGAAGAGGTACACCTGTGCGTGAGGCTTCTTCCATGCCAGTGTAGATGTAGGGAAGCAGGCGGTAGCGCGTTTCGATGTACCGCTTGCGGATGGCTTCGTGCTCCGGTCCGTCCACCCACGGTTCATGATCGCGAGTGCCCTTTGCCGCATGATTGCGATAAATCGGGTTGAATACTCCTAGTTCCATCCAACGTGTAAGCAGCTCGGGAGTCGGACTTCCGTTAAATCCGCCGATATCGTCGCCAACAAATGCAAACCCGGACATCCCGAGATTCGCCAACTGCGGAATAGAAAGCCGCATGTGATTCCACGACGCCGTGTTGTCCCCGGTCCAGGTCGCCGCGTAGCGCTGCGCACCGGCGTAGGCCGCACGGGTTAGTACGAAGGGCCTCTGGTCCGGTTGCAGTTTGAGAAGACCCTCATAAGTCCCGTGGACGTTTTCCATACCGAGCACGTTATGGATCTCGCGGTGATCGGTCTTACGGTGTTCGACGTAATGAACCGTGTCGAGCGGCATGGTCTTCTCCGGGTACACGAAGACGGCCGGTTCGTTCATGTCATTCCAGAAGCCGCGCACACCATCTTTCACGAAATCGGTGTAGAGCGATCCCCACCATTCACGCACGGCAGCGCGGGTGAAATCCGGAAACACACTGGGGCCGGGCCAGACCGGTCCAATGTAAACCGATCCGTCGGGATTCTTGACGAACATGTCTTTCGCAATCCCTTCGTCGTACGGTTTGTAGCCGGGCACCTTGGCGATATGAAGGTCGGTGATGGTGATGAGCTTGAATCCCTGCTGGCGCAGATCTTTGATCATCTGCTCGAAGTGCGGGAATCGCTCGCGATCCACGGTGAAGGGCCGGTTCTTGTCCTGATAGTCGATGTCCAGGTAGATGACGTCTGCAGGAATCTTGCGTTTGCGAAAATTGTCGGCGATTTCGCGCACCCGCGCTTCCGGGAAGTAGCTGTACCGGCACTGCTGGTAGCCGAGAGCAAAGAGAGGTGGCAGTGGCGTGCGGCCCGTGAGCGCAGTGAAGTCACTGACCACCTTCTTCGGATCGGGTCCGTAAAAAAAGTAGTAATTTAGCTCGCCGTTCTCAGCGCCGAATGAGTAGGCATCACGAGATTCTTTGCCAAAATCGAAGCTGCTTCTGTAGGTATTGTCCAGAAAAATTCCGTAAGTACTGCCGTGACGCACGCCGAGAAAAAACGGAATCGTCTTGTACAACGGGTCGGTGGACTCCTGCCATCCGAACATGTCCATGTTCCACATCGTGAAGTCAAGGTTGCGATGGTCGAGAGGCCCCGTTTTATCTCCGAGTCCGAAGTAGTGCTCGTCGATCGGCATCGACTTCCAGACGCGAAATGCGGTGCCGTTGTAGGACACCGGAAACTTCGGTTGATCTTCGGAAATCAGCTTTCCGGATTTGTCGAGGAAAGAGATTCTCAGCGGTGACTTCTCGATCCGTAGCTGAAGAGTGCCTGTGTCTACGACCGTCGCATCATTGGCGTTTTTGACGTCAACCTTTGCTGATTCCGGAAAAGCATTCGGCAGAACGGCGAACGATTGATCCTCGGGAAATGATCCATGCGCAGCGTATCGCAGCCTGACGACGTTAGGGGAGAGTGCCGTGATCCGAAGGTGGCCTTCGCCAACGGTGAGTTCGACTCCATTCGAGACAGTCTGAACGCCGCCGACATTCCCCAACGGTTGCCACTGTGCTTGCGCGGAAGGAAGAAACAACAAAAGCAGAGACGGTAGTAAGAACTGAGTGGGAATTCGCATGGTTTTATGAAAAGTCCGACCGAAATGATAACTGAACAGACGGGGCTTGCAGTGCACTTAGGGTCATTTTTTGTGCCCAATTACGCAAAATCTGGAAAGGCGCGGCGGACGAAGGCCTGACGTCCAGGTAGCACATCGTCGAACTAGATACCGAGAAAAGCCCATTCCGGGAGGAGCTTTCTCCAACTTCGAAAAATACGAAGTTGACAGTTCTGGCTCTGGCTCATACTGTTCCGTCTGGCTTGTTGCCGCAACTGGTAGAAAATCGTTCTGGCGGCGGGATGAAATTCAGTAACGGAGGCTAATCGGAGCACTCATGAATGCAACCGCGGCGATTACCCATCGCGCTCTGGCACCCCTCGACCTGACCATCATCGGTATCTACTTCCTGATCGTTTTTTGCATTGGCTTGTATTTCGCCAAGAAGGAACGCACCTCGACTGACTACTTTCTTGCAAGCCGCGACATCGGGTGGTTCTTCATCGGCGCTTCGTTGTTCGTTTCTAACATTTCCACCGAACACTTCATCGGGCTTTCCGGAACGGGCGCTTCTTCCGGTTTGGCGGTCGGGCACTTTGAATGGCTCGCATGCCTGATGCTGTTGATTCTGGGATGGGTCTTCGTGCCGTTCTATCTGCGAACCAACGTGTTTACGATGCCCGAGTTTCTTGAGCGACGTTTCAACCGACAGTGCGCCGTGTATCTGGCGGGCATTTCGATCATCGCTTACATCTTCACGAAAATTTCGGTGCAGCTTTACGCCGCCAGCGTGGTACTGGAGCGAATCGCCGGCTGGTCGCTGGCGAAGACCGCCATTGTGCTCGTCATAGCGACGGGCATTTACACTGTCGCGGGCGGACTTGCGGCGGTCATTTACACCGACACGGTGCAGACACTGATTTCGATCACGGGCGCGGTTGCTCTGACGGTTATCGGTCTGCATCGAGTTGGGGGGATCGAGCACCTGCGCACGATGGTTCCAGAATCCTTCTTCCACATGATCAAGCCTGCTTCCGATCCGAGTTTTCCATGGACCGGAATCTTCTTCGGCGCCCCGATCCTTGGAATCTGGTACTGGTGCACCGATCAGGTTATCGTGCAACGCGTGCTTTCCGCGCGAGATGAAGGACATGCCAAGGCGGGAACGATCTTTGCGGGCTTCCTCAAAATTCTTCCGGTGTTCATGCTGGTTTTGCCCGGCATCATCGCATACGCGCTGTTCCGTGATGAAGTGGGCAACAAGCCCGACTATGCCTATCCGACACTGGTTCTGAACTTGCTACCCACAGGCCTTGTCGGTTTAGTCATGGCGGCGCTGCTAGCCGCAGTGATGGGAGCGATGAGTTCCGTATTCAACTCGGCCTCGACACTCGTAACTCTTGATTTTTACAAGAAGATTCGTCCTGAGGCATCAGAGGCACAACTCGTAAATTTCGGCCGTGTGGCGACCGGTTTCATGGTGTTGCTCGGCCTGCTATGGGTCCCGTTCATTCACCTGATCAATAGCCAGCTCTACATCTACCTGCAGAGCGTGCAGGCGTACATCAGTCCGCCCATTGCAGCATGCTTTGTCCTCGGGATTCTGTGGCCGCGACTGAACGGTCAGGGAGCCATCTCATCTTTGTTGACAGGCTTTGTACTGGGCGCTGTGCGATTCATCGCCGAATTGATG
>Ga0126381_100001892_pt1 | contig 22485 bp, 17 predicted proteins | sample PanSoiMetPlot_28_FD_96465 | JGI IMG/M metagenome (GOLD analysis project Ga0126381, IMG submission 96465) | Tropical forest soil microbial communities from Panama - MetaG Plot_28 | ecosystem: Environmental > Terrestrial > Soil > Tropical forest > Bulk soil | place: Panama | collected 2016-02-17 | reverse complement strand
CTTTGACAAAATCGATTCGGAGGTCAATGCGTGGAGTGCGCAAACTCGCATGGCCGCCTAAAAATGACGCATTCAGAACTTGACGCATTCGGTTCAGGTTCTGTGCTTCAAGACTTCTAGCTGGCGGCTCGCTCGCGTGCGCGGCTCGGACCATCCGAGCCACGACCGCGAGGAGTAGTTATAAGCGGCAAGCGCCGTAACGGAATGCCGGCGCGATGCTATTTGTGACCGGGGTGTACCGGAAGACTGACCCTGCGACGGAGAAGTACACCTTGCCGGCGCCGTCGCTGGTCAGGCCCACGTGAGCAGCGCCGACGTGACCATCCTGCACGACCACGGCATTACCGCAGCCGCCCTGGTTGCCGCTGCAGGTCGCGGCGTTGCGGACAACCGCGAGGCTTTGGTCTGTGGCGATGTAGAGGTCCGGGCCCAGAAAGGCCATCGCGCGCATGCTCCGCCCGTTAGGCGTTGTCCCGACGCTTTCGACCGCCTGGGTCTGCGACGTCGGGTTAAGCTGCGAGGGATTGGTGACGCGCTTGATGTTGCCATTCTTGAGGAACCCAACATAGAGCTTGCCGTCGGGCCCGAGAGCCAACGCAGTCGGCTGATCGCCGCTCAGGCCGAGGCCAGGCGCTACCGTATTCAGTCCCTCAAACGCGCCGAAGGTGAACGTGCTGAGGCATGGCAGCATATACACGCCTCCACCGGCGGGCGCGAAGGGCTGCCCTTTGGAGTGATATAGACCGCGATGTAGACACGGGCGTTACCATCCTGGGCTGCCTGGCCCACGGAGCAGAAGAGAAAGCATGAGCCTCCACCTACCGACAAATTGGGATCGGCGTCGAACTCCAACTGGCCCGAATTGATAGGATCGGCATTGTTTGGGTCGATCGGGGCATAATGCCGGAAGCCCTGGGCGCCGTCACCGACCCATATATTGGTTCCGACAATCGCCACACCTGCGGGAGTATGGGGCGCAAACACGTTCCCCGCCGGGATTCCGGGAGCCGCTACCAAATCCGCTGCTACCTGAGCGCTACCCGTCGCCGACACGAATAATGCTGCCGTCGCGCTAATGATCAGCTTCTTCAACGTCATCTGATCTCCTTATTCCGTCACTTTGTCGACGCCGCCAGTTTGTACAGCTCGGCGACTGGTTCCTGAGACAACTGGTCTGATTCCAGGGAACAGATTCGTTCGAAGAACGTTGTAAAAGGTTTGTGAAACAAGATTGGTACAGAAGCAGGAAAAGGCACTGCAATCGGGTAGCTGAGATTCCTTCAGGCGAATAGCCCATCGACCGCGTCCGTTCCATGCTTCGCAAGACGAGCCCTCAGAACGTCGATGCGCGCGAGAAGGGCTGTTCGTTACTTCGATCGCATACGTCCCGTAGGGTCTGTAAGCCGACGCTCGCTTAACAGTTTCGGCACAACATATTTACAAACAACACGTGACACGCTCGCTTAGACTGAAGCCAAACAGGGGACCGAGTTGATCTGTTGACTGACACGAGGCTGCGTACTCTGCGGCGTCAGCAACGGTATCGATCCTTCACGACAAAGCCGCTTCAGCGCCTGAGTTCGAGGCATGCGTATGTCTTGACAACCGTATTCTGTGGAGGCGGATTTCCTGGCTTTGCATCCCTTCCCTGAGTGGTAAGAACAGCCTCGACCACGAAAGACGGCTTCTACCACGATGGACGCTTCAACCGTCCGAATATAGCGGCAGCGTTAAACAACGTTGTTGATCATTACAACGCGTGCATGAGTCTGAATCTCAGCAGTAGTGAAAAGAGTGATCTTATTCAATACCTGCTGAGCCTGACATTCGGGCCGCAGAGCAAATAGCGCTCCGTATGGCATGAGATGCGAGACGCGCGGCTGAGTCTGTCGATTTGTTGCGGTTTGGTTATCGAATTGTTCGAGTGTCACAGGACATCCAGACTCAGCCCGCATACTCCATGCAAATCCCTTCTCGCACCGCCTGGATTCGCGTCCTAAATTCAGGACGGCACGAAAAGCGATGCGAAAGCGATATCGATTGGGATGGGCAGTGGCCGCATTGATCGCGCTCGCTGCTTTATGGGCTTCGAGACGAATCAACAGTCGGCTAGCTGAAATACCGCATTTGGCCATCGACGCGACTCTTGCGGTGCCGCCGCACGTCTCGACGATTATCAGTCAGCACTGCGCCGACTGCCACTCCGAGGCAACTCGCTGGCCCTGGTACGCCCATGTTCCGCCGGCATCCTGGCTGCTTGAAAGAGACGTCGCTCGCGCGAAACGCATACTGAATTTCTCGCTGCCTCTGCTTGGTCAGCGGGACCCAGCGTCGTCCGTCGCTATTCTTTCGGCCATTTGTAAAGCGGCGAGATCGGGCGGCATGCCGCCCTGGCGTTATCGCCTGCTGCACCCGAACTCCGCACTGGACGCCGCGGATCAGACCTGGCTTTGCCGGTGGACGCAAGCAACGATCCTTTCCCTCCAGAAGATTGCAGCGGCGGAAGCGCGCTCGAAAAACGGCAAGGCCACTCGGTGATCTCATATCACCGGACAGATCAGGGTTGGGCTCCGCCTCTTCCTCCAGCAGACTTCGCAACGGCAGTTCATTTGCAATCAATGTATGGGCGGGGGCTCCGATATGAAACTGCCAGCCGCTACTATTTGCGTGCTCGCCTGCTTTGTTGGCGATTTCCGGCTGAGCGCACCGACCCAGCAGAAGCGCATTGCGAACGAACTCAAGCCCGCGAGCGCCGGGGCGGTAGGCATCCAGATAAAGAACGTAAACTTACTGCTCACACGCAAAATCGTTCTCGGCATCGGCGCTCTCCGAGGACAGTTTCAAAGAACCAGGCCCGACATGCCTGTGACTCTTGATGACAGCGAGTCCTTCAGCGTAGACGTCGATTCCGCAGAAATCCGCATGACCAGCTCTTCACTAACGGCCCTGATGAACGAATATGTGTTTGATTACAAGGGGGCGCCCATCAGGAATGTCGCCGTTACATTCCAGAATGGCCACCTGATTCAGACCGGCGTCATACACAAGGGAATTGATCTTCCTTTTCAGGTAGACGCATCGCTCGCTGTCACGCGTGACGGCAAAATTCGCGTGCACACCGAAAAGATCAAAGCAGGGCGCCTTCCAGTCAGGGGACTCCTGCATTTCCTGGGCGAAGACCTGCAGAAACTGATAAGCGAGAATCCAGGTCGGGGCGTACAAGCCGACGGCGACGACCTCATTCTCGCGCCGGCTTCACTGACCCCGCCGCCACATATACATGGGCATATCGTGCGCGTATCAGTTACGGACACCGCGCTCGTTTTGTTTTTCGATTCCGGCCGCCATCCGGCCCCGCTCACCCCGCCACTTCGCGCTCCCGCATATATTTACCATCGCGGAGGCATTTTAAGATTCGGAAAGTTGACCATGAATGATGCTGATCTGGAAATTGTTGGTGATCGGCGCGGCATGTTCGACTTCTTTCAGCGTGAATACAAGAAGCAGCTCATCGCGGGCTATTCGAAAAATACTTCCGCCGATGGCCTGATTGCTCACATGGCTGACTATTCCCATTTCGAAATGCCTCTGCTGACCGACGCGAGAAATTCCTCAACCCGCTGAATGCCACCCCGGCCCGTTCGCCTTTCCTTGAGGCCGGGGTGGCGGGCGCCCGGAAAACGTGCTCATTCACAGGCACGGCGGCATTTGCATCACGCGGTACGCAGCTTGCTGCCGGATGGGCTGACAACCTTCGTTCCCACCAGTATTCGAAACGCCATGCCATGCGTTATCAAAAGAAGAGGTACGTAGGCAGTCAGGATAAAAAACCCAGCGCCTAACAAGCCCGGCGTATCCGGGAGTGATACGCGACCTCCCTGGTAAAAGGCGAAGAGCAGGTCCGCCGTTCCGAAGGTATTAAACACCCAGGTGACCACTGTCCCCGTGGGCGTCCCCAGAGTAGCCAGGGCGAGTAAACCGAGCGTGGCGCTTACGAGATCGCCATAAGCCACTGGTTGAGCAAAAGCGGCGGGCAATTCCGGAGACACAACACCCGGCATCAGAAACGCCAGGCCGAGAAACCGGAACCCATGCAGCAACAGGATGGGTTGCAGGTTCTCGGGGCTGGGGCGGTCTCTTAGCGCGGGCCAGATGTAGCGCCACGCCACTATTCCCCAAACGGCCACCCCAAACGATACGCTGATTCCGAACAAAACGGGAAATGGCATGATCGTTCCTCCGTTATTGTCGAGCCGCGCCGCCGCCGGTTAAGAAAGTCAGCGGCATGAGAGGGCCAACCGGAATGTACTCGTGATCCATCAGGTTCTCTTTCGACAACGGCAGCGTGTCGATGATGGCGTGGGCCTCGTCAACGGTTTTCACGTCGAGAAAAACAACCACGCCTCGACCGTCGCCTTTCGAGTACCACTGGCGGATCTTACCTTCCAGATAGAGCTTCACCGTGGCCCGAATCTCGGCCGGCATGACGTCCATGATCTGCTGACGGTTCACTCCCTGTTTGGCAGTCATCATTACCATCACTTCCGTCGTCGTAGGCGATGGCATGCCGGAAGGAGGCTGGGGCGAAGGCGACTGGGATAGCGCCACAGTCGCCGCTGGAAACACAGAGAAAAGGAAAGGGACTAGTAGCTTCATAATTGACCTCGATTCAGTTTGGTTTTGTCGCGAGAAATTGATGGTGGCGTCTCGCTCGCCTGTCTGATATTTGCCCGCGCCGCCCCAGCTGTGACACGATTGCGAGTGATCGATTTTTTGCAGGAAACCGGTCACAAACGCGCCTCTCGCGGCAAAGAGGTTAATAGTGAGCGAAGGAGATCAGGAACTTCGCGCCCTGATGATCCGCTATCAGGGCGGATCACTGGAAGCATTTCAGGAGATCTACGCCCAGCTCGCGCCGGGAGTACGCCGGTACCTGTCGCATTTGGCAGGCGGTTCCGAAATCGCCGATGATCTGCTTCAGGAAACGTTTCTTCAAATGCACCGGTCAAGAGCCGCGTATAACCCGGAATATGCGGTTAAACCCTGGGTGTTCGGTTTGGCGCGAAACATTTTTCTGATGAATCGGCGCGCCGCTCGGCGATGGGCAAAGGTTCATGAGTCGCGCGAGGACTTGCCTGACTTCCCCGTGCTTCCCGAAGCTGACCGGCTCGGTTCCCAGGACGAGATCCGCAGATGCATCGCAGATTTGCCCCCGGATCAGGCCGAAGCGCTGCTTTTGCATCATGAGTGGGGGTTCAGTTTCGAGGAGATCGCCGGGATGCTTGGCATCAGCGCCGCGGCGGCTCGCGCGCGCGCCAGCCGCGGAATGGCAGACCTGCGCGTGGCGCTGAACGGTCTTCAAAGGGCTCGCGCATGATGGATCAGTCTTCTAACCGGCCGCAGGCGCTGAAGCCACCGGAAGCGCTGATGCGGGCGATCGCCCAGGATCTCAGACCCGTCAGACCGTCGCCGCCGCCGCTCCGCCTGGCATTGCGGATGGTCCCTCTCGCTCTCTTGGTCTCGTCGGTGATTCTGCTGGCTATCGGACCCCGTCAGGACTTAGGCATATTAGGACCGCTCTTGGCGTGGGGCGCCTCCGCCGCGCAGTTCGTACTGGCGATTGCGCTCGTCTGGATCGCCGCGCACGAAAGCATACCAGTTGGCAGGCTGCCGAGGCCGATGGTTTACTCCGCGGTCGTCGCGGCGTCTTTGGTTGTTGTATTTGTAAACCTACTAACCTTCTCGACAAGTCCTGCGAACGGACCTCTCCTGCGCGTCCCGCCGCAGATTAACGAAATGCTGCGTGTCTCGCCATGGATCATGGGCTTCGCCTGCGGGATCGGCAGCACCATAGCCGGGGGAATCCTGGTCCTGATCTTCGGCTGGCTGTTTCGAAACTCGCTCGCAACCCGGCCAACGATAACGGGCGCCCTGTATGGGGCGGGCGCGGGTCTCGCGATCAATGCCGGCTGGCGCATCGCGTGCCCGATTTCGACTCCGTGGCATTCGCTCGGAGCGCACGGAGCAGCCATCATCGCCACAACGATCTTAGGAGCGCTCATTGGGCGTTACCTGGGAACTCGCAGATTGCGCATCTCTTAGGCGGAATTCTCAGCAGCGTCCATCTGCTCGCTCAAAGGCGGCACGCTACGTGCCGCGTTACCCCCCGCAAGGCTATCCCTGATAGTCAAACTTCTAAACCTCGGAGGGGTAATGTTAAGGATTTCGCATACACGGGTCCGGTTTTTCGCACTCTTACTCGCATCTCTCTCATCGGCCAGCGCCCAGATCACCAAGGTGGTCAACGCCGCATCGCAGCAACCCGGCGCGTTCGCTCCGGGTACCATCGTGACAATCTTTGGAACCAACCTGGCGAACAAGACCGCGGTCACGCCTGGCACGGCTACGCCACCGACCACCGTGGGCGGAGTAACCGTCACCGTAGGCAACGTACCGGCGCCGATCTACTTCGTTTCGCCCACCCAAATCAATGCGGTCGTGTCATTTTCGACCCCCACCGGCTCTCAGACCCTGACCGTGAATACAGGCTCGGCCACCTTTTCTCAATCGGTCACGATTGGCGACGGGCAGCCGGGAATCTTCTCGTTGCTCGGCACCGGCACCGGTGACGGAGCCATCATCAACCCGCTGACGCTGGCGATCGGAACGTTCACGGTATTTAGCAGCCCACACGATACCTACCTCTCGATCTTCATGACGGGACTCGACACATCGACGACACCCACGATCACCGTCGGCGGAACCCCGGTTAGGGTAACGTTCGCTGGCGCGTCTCCGTGCTGCTATGGCCTTGATCAGGTGAACGTGGTGTTGCCTGCGACGCTGAGCGGCGCCGGGCGCGTGCCTCTGACGGCGCAAAGCGGCGGTGAGGTCAGCAACACGGTCGAGATCGTGCTGCTGCCGCCGCCGGGCAGCGGCCCGTTCCCGACTGATGAACCGGACCAGCCCCGAAGCCGGGAACTCGCATCAATCGCAGCCATTCCAGGAACCAGCAACGCTCTGCTCACAGATGAAGATGACGATGTGGTTCGGGTGATCAATGTAGGGACCCGGAAGGTCACCAACGTGATCAGTCTCGCGAGCGGAGCTCATCCGAATGGGATTGCGATCAGTACGGATGGAGCGACCGCTGTCGTCGCTGAGCGCGGCGCCAGCAAGATCGCGATCGTCGACGTGACGCATCTCAAAGTGACTGGTGAGGTCACGCTAAGCGCAGGTCCGCTGAATGTGGCCATCGCAGGCAACCTTGCGGTCGTGACTAACGGCGACGCCGGATCGGTTTCGATTGTCGACCTGACCTCAGCCACGGTGAAGAACACCCTGCAGGTTGGCGCCGGAGCGCGCGGCGTTGCGGTTGACGCGACCCTGCACAAGGCCTGGGTCACAAATCAGGATGACGGCACGATCAGTGTGATCGACCTGACGTCATTCACCGTTACCGGCACGGTCACGCTTGGCGCGGAGTATCGGCCCGGCGCAATCGTGCGGCTAACGGGCTCGAATTTCGTGGCGGTAGCCGTGCCGGCAGGCGCCTTTGCCGGGCAGGTTCTAATGGTAAACATCAATGACGGTACGTTTACGACGCTGAGCACGACCCCCGCAGTGGCCTTCGGCGTCAGCGACATTGCGATCAGCGGCTCGACGCTGTTCTTCGCCGATCAGACCGGGGATGCAATAACCGCGGTACCGATCTCGATTGCGACCGGAAAAGCGACGGGCGCGGCAACGACCGTGAAGGTCGATTTGGGCGCGCGCGCGCTGGCCATTGATGCGAACGACGGCCTGCTGCTCGTTGTGAACGAGGGCAGCGGCACGGTCGTGCTGGTCGACATTGCGAAGCTGACGGTGGTAGGCCGCATCAACGGTGTGGAGTCCTCGGTCGAGGGCGATGACGAAGGCGACGACCACAGTGACCAGGATAACGGCGGTAACGTGCCGCTCATCACGTCGGTTTCTCCGTCCACCGCGCAGTCGACATCCACCTTCACCCTAACCATCATGGGCGCAAATCTGGCTGGAGCCACGGGCGTAATCTTCGTGAGTCCGTCGTCGGTGCACGGCAACGGCAAGGGACAAGGCAAGGGCGATTCACCCGATAAGAATGCCGATCCCGCGTTCACGGTATCCAACATTCAGGTGAATTCAGCCGGCACGACGCTAACCGCGACGATTTCAGCCGCGAAGGCCGACCCGGGACCGCGCATCGTTCTCGTAAAGACGCCAAACGGCGAGACGCCCTGGTCCCTTACATCAACGAACGTCCTGATGATCCATTAGGCAAAGGACATCCGGTGTGTCGGAGAGTGGGACACTCCGACACACCCGGATGGCTTCACGACGGCGGGTCTTCAAATCGCAATTGATGAATTCGCGGAGTTGGTACTCCGACGCGCTTGGATCGCGCGCAAACAGGAAGCTTGACCTGAGCGGCCAGACAATGCTCAAGTTCCTGCTTACCGACAAGGCGCCATGAGCTGGCCAAGAGGCGCTTTGCCTTAACCAGACAACTCAACCTGGAAACATCTCTCCAGATGACGCGTTCGATGCCGCCTACGGCGAGGGTTCGCTCACGCGCCGGATCTCATGACCCAAGCGTTCAATCTGTTCACCAGGCTGAACTATTAGTGTGCGAATAACGTGGCGGTCGCAAATCTTACCTCCACTCAACGTTATCGGCCAGAATGACCGCATGTCCTCGGACCAGCTCGGGTTTACAGCGGCATTTGCGCCTCGCAGGCTGCAGTCGCGCTTCCGGCTGATGTTCTGAGTTTCGCTGTCCTGTCCTTGTCCGCGCTGCGATCAGGCGCCCCGGATCCCAACCTCCAAATCTGCTAGGGTTATTTAGCTGAAGGGAGTGCAAATCGGTGGCAGAGAAGTCGGGAATTATCGCGCCATTCCTTGTCTACGCAGCCCTGTTTCGCCTTGCGATCGTTGGCACAGGAATAGCATGTGTACTATTCGGCTATCGACTTCTAAGCCGAGCTGTTCAAGGTAAGGGGGCCGGTTCCGTTGAAGCCAAATTCGGAACGGCGAGTTTCCAACTTCGAAACCTCGCTCCCGGTACGCTATTCGCGGCCTTCGGCATGATGGTCGTGGGCGTGATGTTGTATCAGGGCATGCCGGAACTCAATCAACAATCCGGCGGTGACCACATTGTGTTGCGTTCCGGGCCGGCCTCTGAAACGGAGGACATATCCGCGATCACCAAAAGAGCGGTAGCGCTTGAGGAGGCCCATAAGCTGCCCGAAGCCACCGAAGCGTACGAGGGAGCTCTTGATCGCATTGCCACGCCTGCGGCCAACCTCGCCTCGTTGTACCTTCAAGCCGGGCGCAACGATGAGGCTCTGGCTCTTGCCCGATTTGCTGCTGATCTCCGCCCCTTTCGAGCAGGCATTCTCGACACCCTGGCATGGGCGTATGACCGTACGCAAAATCACGAGGCGGCGTTAAAGATCGAGGAGCGGGCGGCGAAGCTCGACCCTGCCTTCGTCCCCCAGCTGGACGCTTTACGCAAGGGAAACAGGCGATGACTCGCCCGAATACGACACGCCTTCTCCTGACCAAAGCTGTGGCCGTATTCGCGTCGGTCTCCGCATCCGTCGCGCAGCAAACACTTTCCCCAAGCTACGCGGTGGCGATCGGAATCACGCAATATCAGAACCGCGCGTTCCCAAGATTAGACACTGCGGAGCCGGATGCCCAGGCCATGCAGGGGTTTCTCCAGAAGCAGGGCTTCGACGTGACCCTGCTCCTCGGGTCTAAAGCAACCAGATCGGCGATACTGGGCACCCTCCGGAATCTGGCAAAGAGGATCGAGGCAGATCGCGCCACATCGGCGCGAGTTGTCGTGTATTTTGCGGGACATGGCACAACGGAGACGGTAGCAGGGATCGATTACGGATACCTTGTTCCATGGGATGGAACGGCGGACAACACGAGCTACATCTCGATGGATGATATTCGCGACGTATCCGCTCGCCTCCAGACTGCCAGGCATCAGCTCTACCTATTGGACTCTTGCTTTGGTGGGTTGCTGATTACCCGCGATCCGAATCCGGGCGCATATGCGGCTCAACCAGGCTACGTCCAGGATGCGGTCAAAAGGAAAGCAATCGAGGTGCTGACGGCGGGCGGCAAGGACCAGCGCGTCGTTTCAAATGGGCCAAACGGCCATAGCCCTTTCACGGGAGCTCTGCTGGAAGCTCTGGACCAGGGGCTCGCAGACATGCGACACGATGGCTTTATCACCTTCGGCGAGCTGGCAAACTACGTAATTGCGCGCGCTTCGAACGCATATTCGACGCCAGGTCAGGGGAGTTTGCCTGGGCACGGCTTAGGGGAATTCGTTTTCCGTTCGCCGCTTGCGCCGCGCGCAGTAACCACCTCAGTCACGCCCGGCGCCAAACCGATATTTAGAGGGGATGCTGGCCCCGCGCCGACTGATAGCCTCGCGCTTCAAGAGTGGCGTTGGTGCAATGACGGGAATGCGGTCGCCTGCAGCAGTCTCGGCTTCATGTATGAATACGCCTACGTCGGGCCTGAGTACAAGGCGCGCGCCGTAGCTCTCTACAAACAAGGCTGCGACGGCGACGATGCAAACGGCTGCAGCTTTCTCGGCATGATGTATGAAAACGGCAACGGCGTGCCTCAAGACCATGCGCGCGCCGTAGCCCTCTACAAACAAGCCTGCGACGGCGGCAATGCGATCGGCTGCAGCAATCTCGGCACCATGTATGAAAACGGCAACGGCGTGCCTCAAGACCATGCGCGCGCCGTAGCTCTCTACAAACAAGCCTGCGACGGCGGCAGTGCGCTCGGCTGCAGCAATCTCGGCCTCATGTATGAACACGGCAAGGGCGTGCCTCAAGACCATGCGCGCGCCGTAGCCCTCTACAAACAAGCCTGCGACGGCGGCAATGCAAACGGCTGCAGCAATCTCGGCGTCATGTATGACAACGGCAACGGCGGCTTACCCAAAGACCAGGCGCACGCGGTAGCTCTCTACAAACAAGCCTGCGACGGCGGCAGTGCAAACGGCTGCAGCAATCTCGGCGTCATGTATGAAAACGGCAACGGCGGCTTGCCCAAAGACCAGGCGCACGCGGTAGCTCTCTACAAACAAGCCTGCGACGGCGGCGATGCGCGCGGCTGCAGCAATCTCGGCTTCATGTATAACAACGGCAAGGGCGTGCCCAAAGACCAGGCGCGCGCGGTAGCTCTCTACAAACAAGCCTGCGACGGCGGCGATGCGCTCGGCTGCAGCAATCTCGGCTTCATATATGAAAACGGCAACGGCGGCTTGCCCAAAGACCAGGCGCGCGCCGTAGCCCTCTACAAACAAGCCTGCGACGGCGGCAGTGCGCTCGGCTGTCGCAATCTCGGCGACAGTTATGAAAACGGCAACGGCGTACCCAAAGACCAGGCGCGCGCCATCGCTCTCTACAAACAAGCCTGCGACGGCGGCGATGCACAGGGCTGTGATACCTTCCGCCGACTTGGTGGCCAGTAAGAATGACACCCTGACTCCAAGTCGCGGCAGGCTCGCCCATCGCCCGGCTGTGCGCCGCCTTCTCGGTCGCCTCACACAGCTTCCGCGGCGCGCCCGGAATCTCCGCCTCCAAACCTCGGCCTAACCGTCTGAGAGACAGCGCTTGCGCTCGCGCGCTCCAGGGTGCATCGCTGACTGATGCGCGCCCGCCCAAGAGCCTCAAACGTTCATCCCAAACAGCCTTCCCGACGAGCCTCCACAATTCGCCAGTCGATCCGACGGGACTCTTGTTATTCGTAAACCGCGTGCCCCGGCCAACAAACGGCCCATCGATCTCCACTGATTCCACATCCGCATCGATCGCCCAGTTCCGAATATCCACCGACACCCCGCGCTCGACCGAAAGCTCAGACGTCCACGCGACTGCGTCTCCGGCCATGTCACGGTCATGTCGGACGATCCGGCTTTTCGCAAGCCAAATTCTCCATCAAATCAACAACATCCAAAAGCCGCCGGATAATCCTGATGTCACGACCGCTATCCTGACCGCGCAAGGAGCCCAACTGAATGTCACCAGCCGAATCTCTCATCACCGCCAATGAACCCGCTCTCCCTACCGGCCCCACCGGCCCGCGTACCGAAGCCGGTAAATCCATCTCTTCCAAAAACGCTCTGAAATCGGGCCTCTACACGACCCAGAACTTCGTGCTGCCAGACGAAGTCCCTGAATATGAACAATCCCGCCAAGACCTGATGGAAGATCTCGAACCCGAAGGCATCCTCGAACAAACCTACGCCGACGAAATCCTCGGAGCCCATTGGCGCCTCCGCCGCTGCCGCATCCTCGAAGCCGCCCTCGCCGCGCAAGCCGTGGAAGACGAGTCCCTCGACGACGCCGCTATCGAAAAACGCCAGAAATCCATCGACCGCGCCAGAGCCCAGGCCCACACCGTCCTCCGTCGCTCCATGGCCGAACTCCGCAAACTCCAGACCGAACGTCACACTCGCAACGAATGCGAAATTCCCGAAGGCTTCGGCATCGCCGACATCAATCAGATCCTCCGCGCAGTGAAACGCAATCCCGCCGGTTCGTTTTGTAAACCCGCCGCGCCCGCCCCAACGTCGCCCATCGACGACCCCGAATATCGCCGCCGAGAGACCCTCCGCATCCTGAAAGACATCATGAAAAAGACCGCGTAACGCACTCCGGACGCCTCGAAATCCGCACGCTCGACATTACCCACGCCCGAGGTCTATAACCACGTTTTAAACGCTTCAGGTAACCTTCAGGTCCCCGTGTTCGACTGGTAGACTGCGTTATTCAAAGACATGAAAGGAATACACATTCCGATTGCCGCGCTTCTGGTTTGCCTCCTCGGCGCCGCGGCAAAATCCCAGACGCCCGCCTTTGGTCAGGCTCAGGCGCCAGCCCCGCCACCGGCTCAATCCACCGCGCCAGCCATTCCTTCCATCACCCTCCAGGACGCCATCAACCGCGCCCGCCAGTATGGCAATCAGATTCAAACCGCCAACCTCGCCGTTCTGCTCGCGAAAGAAGACACCGTCCAGGCCAAAACGCTCCGCCTGCCCACGCTGAACGCGTTCAACCAGTTCATCTACACCGAAGGCAACGGCACCCCTTCCGGCGTCTTTGTCGCCAACGACGGCGTCCACGTCTATAACGAACAGGCCATCGTTCACGAAGAACTCCTCTCCGTATTCCGCAAGGGCGAAATCCGCCGCGCGGCAGCCGCGCAGGCTGTCGCATCCGCCAGGGTCGATGTGGCTGCCCGAGGCCTCAACGCCACCGTCGTCCAGAATTACTACACGATCGTCAACGCCCAGCGTCACCTCGCCAACGCCCAGGCCAGCCTGCGCGAAGCCGATCAGTTCCTCGACGTCACCCGCAAGCAGGAACAAGGCGGCGAAGTGGCCCACGCCGATGTCATCAAAGCCCAGATTCAGCAGCAGCAGCGCGTGCGTGACGTACAGGATGCCCAGGTCGCCATCGAAAAGGCCAAGATCGCGCTCGGCGTCTTCATCTTCCCGAACTTCACAGCCGACTTCGCCGTAGTCGATGACCTCAGCCAGCCCCAACTCCTCATCCCTGTGGAGGAAGCGCGCGCCAAAGCCGTCTCCACCAGCCCGGACCTCAAAGCTGCCCAATCCAGCGTCGACCAGGCCCATTACGATGTGAACGTCGCCCGCTACGCTTATCTCCCGTCGCTCGGCCTCGACTTTTTCTACGGCATTAACGCCAATCAATTCGCCGCCACCAGCGCTTTGGCGCAGGATACCGGTCGCAGTACGCTGCCCAATTTCGAAGTCACAAACCGCCAGAACCTCGGCTACTCAGGCCAGGTCACTCTCAACATTCCGGTCTGGAATTGGGGAGCCACGCGCAGCAAAGTGAAGCAGGCCGAATTCCGCGAATCGCAGGCGAAGCTCGATCTTTCCCTCGCCGAACGCACGCTCCAGGGCAATCTCGCCACCGCTTACGCCGAAGCTCGCATTGCGCTGGCTCAGATCGACTCGCTTCGATCCTCGGAAGACCTCGCCGTAGAAAGCCTGCGCCTCACTTTATTGCGCTATCAGGCGGGTGAAGCCACCGCACTGGAAGTCGTCGACGCGCAGACGACTGTAACCCAGGCCCGCAACGCCTCCGATGACGGCCAGGTCCGCTATCGCGTCGCGCTCGCCAACCTCCAGATTCTGACGGGGAATTTCTGAAGCAATGACCATCGAACGAACGTGGCGCGAAGCGCCCTTGGCAACCCGAAGAAGAGCCGCCCTCGCCGCCCTCGCAATCCTCGCCGCCGCGTTATCCGGCTGCGGCAAGAAAGAAAAAGGGGGCGAAGCCGAAGCGGAAGCGCCCACGCCCGTGCAGGTCTCCGAAGCGCGCCGCGGTCCCATCGACCACATAGTGGCGGCGGACGCCGTCATCTATCCGATCAACCAGGCCAACGTCACCCCTAAAATCTCGGCCCCGGTGAAACGCGTCCTGGTAAACCGCGGCGACCACGTCAAGGCCAATCAGCTCGTCGCCGAGCTCGAAAGCCGCGACCTCTCGGCCTCCGCGAACGAAAGTAAGAGCCTCTTCGATCAGGCCCAGGCCAACTATCAAAACACCAGCGGAGCAACTGTTGTCGATGACCGCACGAAGGCTCAGGATGACGTCACGGCCGCCGCGCAGGCGGTTGAAGCCGCGAAGAAGGTTTACGATAACCGCGTCGAACTCGTAAAGCAGGGCGCGCTGGCGCAAAAGCTGGCCGACGACGCGAAGCTGACGCTCGTGCAGGCACAGAGCGCTTACGATACCGCCGAACGCCATCTGCAAACGCTCACTCAGGTCGGCCAGCGCGAACAAGTCGCCGCCGCCAAGGCCCAGGCGGAGGCCGCCAAAGCCCACTACGAAACCGCCAGCGTGCAGCTTTCCTACGCCGAAATCCGCAGCCCCATCTCCGGCGTTGTAGCCGATCGTCCCGTATACCCCGGTGAAATGGCCACCAGCGGAACTCCGCTCATCTCGATCGTCGACATCTCTCAGATCGTCGCCCGCGCCAACATCCCTGTTAAAGATGCCCAGGTCATTCAGGTCGGCCGACCCGCTACCATCGCGGGACCCGATGGCGACATCGCCGGCAAAGTCACCGTAGTCAGCCCGGCCGTCGACCCGCAAACCACCACCGTCGAAGTCTGGGTGCAGGCGCCGAATCTCGGCGAGAAGCTGAAGCCCGGAGCGACCGCCCACGTCACCATCAAGGCCGAAACCCTGCAGGACGTCATCATCGTTCCCGCCTCGGCCCTCCTCAACTCTGATGAAGGCGGCCAAAAAGTCATGGTCGCGGGATCCGACAATCTCGCGCACGAGCGCAAGATCGCGGTCGGCATCCGCCAGGGCGACAACCTTCAGTTAATCAGCGGCGTACAGGAAGGCGAGAAGGTCATCGTCTCGGGCGGACTCGGCCTCGACGACAAAGCCAAAATCAAAATAACTGCAGCGCCGGCGGAGGAAGAATCGGACGAGGACGAAGACAAGTAATGAGTCAACTCGTCCGTGTAGAGCCGGGGGAAGCCGTCCACGAGCATTGGACAGCGCGCTTTTCGCGGCCCATCATCTTCGTAATCATCACCCTGGTGGCGATGGGAATCTATTTGGCATTCACGATTCCCGTCGCGGTCTTTCCGTCCACGGATTTTCCGCGCATCGTCGTAGGCGTCGATAACGGCGTATCGCCCATCGATCAGACCCAGGTCATGGTGACGCGGCCCATCGAAGAGGCCATGAACACCGTGCCGGGCCTCGAAACGGTTCGCTCCACCACCAGCCGTGGCTCGGCCGAAATCAATCTCTTCTTCAACTGGAACGTCAACATGTTCCAAACGCTGGAGTACGTCAACGCCGCGCTCGCGCGCGTCCAACCCACACTGCCCTCCACCGCAAAACTCACCGCGAACCGCCTCACCTTCGCCGCGTTCCCCATCCTCGGCTACAGCCTCACTTCGGACACAATGACCCAGGCCGATCTCTGGGAACTTGCCACCTACAGCGTGAAGCCGCGCCTCAGCCGCGTCCCCGGCGTTTCAATGGTCGTGCTCCAGGGCGGCAAGGTTCCCGAATTTCAGATCGAGCCCGACCCCGCCAAGATGCTCGAGGCGCAGGTCACGGTTCCCAACATCCTCGATGCGATCGCGCGCAGCAACATGATCGACTCCCCCGGCCTGCTCGAGAACAATCACGAGCTTTCGCTCGCTCTCGTCACCGGCCAGGCGCGCACGCCCGAAGAGATCGGGAATATCGTCGTGAAGACTTCGCCCGCGGGGCTTCCCGTGCGCGTCGCCGATCTGGGGCGCGTCTTTCCTTCCGTCGCGCCGGTCTACACGATCGTCACCGCTAACGGAAAACCCGCTGTCCTGCTCAACGTCTTCCGCCAGCCGACCGGCAACACCGTGGCGGTCGCGGATCTCATCGAGAAGGAACTGAATTCCGTCCGCACCACACTGCCTTCCGGCGTCAAGCTGCAGGCCTTCTACGATCAGTCCGAAATCGTTCGCGATTCGATCGCCAGCGTGCGTGACGCAATCCTCATCGGACTCGTTCTCGCGGCGATCATCCTCGTCCTCTTCCTGCGCGATTGGGGCAGCAGTATCGTCGCTGGTCTCGTCATCCCGGCGACTATTGCGATCACTCTCATCGTCCTGCGCCTCCTCGGAGAGAGCTTCGACCTCATGACGCTTGGCGGCTTGGCCGCGGCCGTCGGTCTCGTGATCGACGACGCCATCGTCGTAGTCGAGAACATCGTCCTTCACCGCGATTCCGGTCAGTCGCGCGGCGACGCCATCCGCAACGCTCTGCGGGAAATCCGCGCGCCGCTCGTCGGCTCGACAGTTACGCCCATCGTGGTTTTTCTGCCACTCATCTCAATCACTGGGGTGACCGGCACTTTCTTCCGCGCGCTGGCGATCACTGTTGGCGCTGCTCTGCTCACCTCTCTCGTCCTCGCGCTCACCTGGACCCCGACCCTGAGCCACTATTTGCTTCGCCGCGAGGGTTCCTCGCGCCGGGAATATCAGCATGGCCACGAAGTATCCACCGAAGGCTTTATGGGTCGGGTCACAAGCTTTTATGCAAGCGCGTTGAAATTCGTTCTCGTCCGCCCGATCGTCGTTGCGTTAGGTTGTCTTGCCTTGGTCGGAGTTTCCTGGCTCTGCTACCGCGTTCTGGGTTCGGACCTACTGCCCGAACTCGACGAAGGCGGCTTCGTCCTCGACTACCTCATGCCCGCCGGTTCGTCCCTGAAGGACACGAATCAGGTGCTCCTCGGCGTCGAAAAAATCCTTTCCAAAGTTCCCGAAGTCGCCGGCACCTCGCGCCGAACGGGCTTGCAGTTAGGCCTTCAGGCGGTCACCGAAGCCAACACCGGCGACTTCCTCGTTCGTCTGAAACGCGGGATGCGCAGCACCGAGGAAGTCATCTCGGCGGTGCGCAAGGAAGTCAACGATACTTATCCGCAGCTGGACGTCGATTTCATCCAGGTCCTGCAGGATCAGATCGGCGACCTTAGCAACTCGCCCGATCCGATCGAAATCAAGCTCTTCTCCCAGGATCCCGCCCTGCTGAAAAAATGGGGTCCGAAGATCGGCGAGCGCATCAAGAAGATCGATGTCGTCAAGGACGTGAAGGACGGAATCGAAGACACGATCAGCGGCACCGCCGTCGTGATGCGCGTCGATCCCGTCGCCGCCGCCCGCGCCGGCTTCTCTCCCCAGGAAATCGAACTCGACGCCAGCGCGATCCTTCAGGGCGAGCCGGCCACGACGCCAGTGGTCGTGAACGACCGCGCCTACACAATCCGCGTCCGCTTCCCTGCGAACACGCGCACTACGCTCGATCAGATTCGCAACACCATGATCGTCAGCGCTACCGGCAAGACCGCCTCTTTGGGCTCGCTCGCCACCTTCGACACGGAACCCGGCCAAACGGAAATTCTTCGCGAGAACCTGCAGCGCTACGTCGCCGTGAAAGGACGCTTCGAGGGAATCAGTCTCGGCAAGGGCATCGAGATCGTGCAGGATGCCGTGAAAGAGCTGAACGTTCCGCCCGAGATCCGCGTCGTTTACGGCGGCACCTATCAGACGCAGCAGCAGTCGTTCCGCGACTTGTTGTTCGTCCTGATGCTCGCGGTGATCCTTGTCTTCATCGTTCTGCTCTTCGAATTCGGCTCCTTCGCCGCGCCCATCGCGATCCTGGCCTCTGCCGTCCTCTCGACCTCCGGCGTTTTCTTCGCGCTGCTCATCACCGGCAAGACGTTCAATATCTCGTCGTTCATGGGCCTCATCATGGTCATCGGCATTGTCGCTAAGAACGGAATCCTGCTGCTCGATGCCGACCATCGCTTCCGCGACGAAGGCTACTCGCCGCGCGATGCCATGATCGAAGCCGGTGAGCGCCGTCTCCGCCCCATTCTCATGACCGCCATGGCGACGGTCGCCGGAATGATTCCGCTGTCACTCGCCCTCGGAGCCGGATCGCAGATGCTCCAGCCGCTCGCAATCGCCGTCATCGGGGGAATCGCCGCCTCGATGGTACTCTCGCTGATTGTGACTCCGGCGGTGCACTATTACCTGGGCAAGAAATGAACGCGCGCGGCGCGGGCGCGCGGCTTCAGTCGCGTACCCGGCGGGCGCTCGCGCGTTTCGTGGCGTAGCGGTCTCCTTCCTCGTTCATGGCCTGATCGTCTCCACGTGGATCTCCCGCGTGGTCTCGATCAAAGAACTCCTGCATCTGAACGATGGCGCGTTGGGCCTCGATCTGCTGGGCGGAGCAATCGGCTCGGTTCTCGCGACGCCGTTCTGCGGAGTTTTGATTGGGCGTTTCGGCGCGCGCCGCATGACGCAGGCATCCGGAGTGGGCCTCGCGCTCGCCCTCGTGTTACCAGGGCTTGCCTGGAACGGACCATCACTCTTCGCCTCCCTGCTGTTCTTCGGAATGGCAATGGGCACGAACGACGTGTCGATGAACGCCCAGGCGGTCGCGACCGAAAAGCTCCTCAACGTCCGGGCCATCTCGCGCTTTCATTCGCTCTTCAGCATCGGAGCTATCGCCGGGTCATTTGCCGGTGTCCCGCTCGCGGCCAGGGGAATCTCGCCGGTCACTCATTTCGCCCTGGCCTCGGCGATGCTCCTCTGTGTATCGATATGGGGCTCGAGCATTTTGCCCGACCTCGCAACCACGCGCGAACCATCGCCCCTCGCGCTTCATCGCCTGCCTCCGGCCCTCTTCGCGCTCGCTGCCGCGGGCTTTTGCGCCCTGCTTTCCGAAGGAGCCATCGCCGATTGGACCGGCGTCTTCCTCCGCCAGGTGATCCATTCCAGCGAAGCCTTCGCGCCCATGGGCTATGGCGTCTTCTCCGCTTCGATGTCGATCTTCCGGATGGCGGGCGACCACATCACGCAGAGCCTGGGTGAATCGCGGACTGTGCGACTCGGTGGCCTCATCGCCGCCGTGAGCATTACCCTCATGGTTGCGGTCTCAAACCAGTGGATCGTCCTCGCCGCCCTCGTCGGCGCCGGGGCCGGTCTCTCATCAATCGTTCCGTTGGTCTTCGCGGCGGGCGGGCGGGTCACCGAACTTGGGGAAGGCGGGGGCGTCGCCGCCGTCACGGGATTTGGCTATCTCGGATTCCTTGTCGGGCCGCCGGTAATCGGATTCCTCGCGCAGGCGCTGAATCTGCGATGGGGGCTTTTTTTCTTAGTGCTGCTCACCGCCGCCGCAGCCTGGTTCGCCGGAGTCGTCGAGCGCCGTGCGCCCGAGCTCTGGCGCGTCTAAACGACGATGTCTTTGATGATCTCGCCGCGCACTTCAGTCAGCCGTTCCTTGCGGCCCAGGTGCATGTAACTCAGGGCATCCTGGCTGAGACCCAACTGATACAGCAGCGTGGTGTGCAGGTCGCGGAAGTGGACAGGCTTCTCCACGGCCTTAAGTCCGATCTCGTCGGTCGCGCCGTAGACCATTCCGCCTTTGAAACCGCCGCCTGCCACCCACATCGAGAATCCGGTGTTGTGGTGGTCGCGGCCTTTGCCCTTCTCAGATTCTGGTGAGCGCCCAAACTCTCCGCCCCAAAGCACGATCGTCGAATCAAGCAATCCGCGCCGTTTGAGGTCCTTAACCAACGCGGCGACGGGCTTATCGGTCCAGCTTGCCATCCTCAGGTGGTTGTCTTCAATGTCCGAATGCGCGTCCCACTCCGCTTCCGGACCGCCGCCGCCCGAAACCACGCAGACGAACCGCACGCCGTTCTCCACCATGCGCCGCGCCATCAAACAGCGCCGCCCGTAGTCGTCGGTCTTCGGATCGCCCACGCCATACATATCGAGCGTCTCTTTCGATTCCGTGTTCAGATCGAAAACCTTCGGCGCTTCGGTCTGCATCTTGAACGCTGTGTCGTACGCCGCCATGCGCGCCGCGAACTCCGGATCTTCGCCGACCATCGTGGCTTTGTTCAGATCCTTCAGCAGCGAAATGCTGCGCCGCCGCTCATCGAGCGTCACGCCCTTCGGAAGATCCAGATTCAGCACCGGCTTCGCGCCAGGACGGAACATGGTCGGCTGATACACCGAAGGCAGGAATCCGTTCGTGTACATCGGAACGCCCGCCTCCTGCGCGCCGTGCGGGTCGGGCATGACTACATAAGCCGGAAGATTGTCCGCCTCGGAACCAAGCCCGTAGACGATCCAGCTGCCCATCGCCGGAAAGCCCGGAATGATCCGGCCCGTCATCATCTGATACTGAGCGGCCGAATGCACCACCATGTCGCCGTGCATCGAACGGATCACGCACAACTCATCCGCGATCTCCGCCTGATACGGAAACAGATCCGAGATCTCGATACCCGACTTGCCGCACTTCTTGAACGTGCGTTTCGTACCGAGCAGACGCGACGACGCATTCACGTTCTGATACTGCACATCGCCGAACTCCGCTGGACGCTTCTGTCCGTCGAGCTTGTTGAGCAGCGGTTTCGGATCGAACGTCTCGAGATGCGACGGTCCGCCCGCCATAAACACGAAGATCACCGACTTCGCCTTCGCGTGGTCGGGAATGCTCGGCGCCTTCGGAGCCAAAGGATTCAGGCTCGTCTCGGCGTTGAGCATCGAAGCCAACGCCAGCGATCCAAATCCGCAGAAGCAGTTCGCAAGAAATTCGCGGCGGTTCCGGTTGTATCGAATGTGCTCGGTCATATCAGTTCACGTACAGAAATGAATTCAGATTGAAGACGTCCAGCGCCAGCTCTTTGAGCCGCACCGGATCGCCGGGTTTTTCCGCAAGGTACTTCGACGCAAGAGTCTTTTCTTTTAAGCTCGGCGCGCGTCCGGTTGCCAAACGCCAAGCCAGATCGATCCGTTCCGAATCGGTCTTCCGCGACTCCTCCAACCGCTGAGCAAACGAAGTCGCCAGATCGTTCGACATCTGCCCGTTAAGCAGCTCCAGCGCCTGAGGCGCATGCGTCGACTGTTCGCGACGCGGGCACGAAAGCTGCATATCCGGGGCGTCGAACACGCCCATAAACGGCAGTTGCAGGTTGCGCTTATAGATCATGTACATCGTGCGCCGGTCGTATTCGGATTTATCCTTCGTCGCCACCCAATACTGCGGCCGCTTCAACATTTTGACCAGATCCTGATCGATCGGAACCAGCACGCTCGGACCGCCGAACTTGCCATTCAGCCTGCCCGATGCCAAAAGCATCGAATCGCGGATCTCCTCCGCTTCGAGTCGGCGGCGGCTGAATTTCCAGACGAGGGCGTTCTCGGGATCCTTTTCCATCGCCACGGTTTCGATCGGCGAGACACTCGACTGCCGGTACGCGTTTGACATCAGGATCATCCGCGTCAACGGCTTCACACGCCAGCCATTCGCGATGAACTCATTGGCCAGGTAATCCAGCAGTTCTGGATTGGAAGGCTTTCCGCCCATCCGACCGAAGTCATTAGCCGTCGAAACAAGCCCGCGGCCGAAATGATATTGCCAGACCCGGTTCACCATCACGCGCGCCGTCAGCGGATTGTCGGGATTCACGATCCATTCCGCGAGCGCAAGCCGAGGCTTCTCGGCGGTAAGCGGTTGTTCCGGCGTGTTCTCCGGAAGCAGCACGCCCAAGGGCCGTTCGCCGACGCTTTGCCGCGGATCCAGATAATCTCCGTGGAACAGCGTGTGAATCGGCGTGGCCTTGCCGGGATCGTCTTTCACCGCGTAAACAGCCGTCAGCGGCAGAGGCATCTTCTCGTCGATCGCATCGATCCGCGCCTGAAGCTTGCCTTTCTCCTCTTCGGGCGCCTTCTTCATCTGCGACTCGAGTTGCTTCATCTCGGTCTGCAGCGGATCGACCTGCGCATGCCACGCCGCCTGTTCCTCTTTACTGGCGCGAAGCAGATCGTTCGCCTGCGTCTGCGCGAAGAAACCCTGCATCCGGTAG
>Ga0126381_100001891_pt1 | contig 22489 bp, 27 predicted proteins | sample PanSoiMetPlot_28_FD_96465 | JGI IMG/M metagenome (GOLD analysis project Ga0126381, IMG submission 96465) | Tropical forest soil microbial communities from Panama - MetaG Plot_28 | ecosystem: Environmental > Terrestrial > Soil > Tropical forest > Bulk soil | place: Panama | collected 2016-02-17 | reverse complement strand
CTGTTGGTGCGACAGGTTTCTCAGTCTTCATGTGGAAGGTCTGGTAAATCAGTCCACCTGCAGCCTGGTAACCGGCGACAATCGTGCTCTGATCACCAGCATTGCCGATGATCTCGTAGTACCTCAGGCAGCGCGCCAGGTCATCGGCCGGGTGCAGCGGCACGTAATTGGCAGCTTGCGAGCCGACCACCAGCATGGCGTTATCCACGTACGCCGTACAAGCCGTCAGAAAATGGATGCCCACGTAGCAGCCGGTACCCGCGACAAACGTGACCGACAGGGTCTCATAAGCGCCACCACCGGAGTGGAACGTTGCCCCGTCGGTCCAGGTCGTGCCATCGGCCGAGCTGCTAACTTTGACCGCGCTCGGCGTCGAGGTCCGCACGCGCGCGCTGAACGTGAGCGTCCGCCCCGTTAGCTGGGCGGGCTCCAGTTTCTGGACCAGAAGGCTCCCCGCGCCAGCCGTACACGCCGCGCACGCCGTCGAATTCGCGTCGACGTTAGTCGTGTCGCGGCTCACGCTCAGCGTGCCCGACGGCAGGCGCACGTACCACCGGTCCGCGGCGTAGGCAGCGTCGGCGGTGTAGGGCCCGTTGCCCCGCTGCCACACATCCACGCCTCCATTCGTGAGCAACGAGGCGCGCGCCACGTCCGGACCGAGCTCAACGTTGCCGATGGAGCCGTCCGCGATGTCCGTGCCGGTGATCGTCCCATCGGCGATCTTGGCCGAAGTGACCGCGCCATCCGCCAGGTCCGCGGTGGCGATCGTGCCGTCGGCAAGTTGCGTGGAGGTGACCGAGTTTGGCGGCAAGGCCGCGAGTCCCGGATTGGGCAGCGTGCCCGTCAGCGCCCCACCCAGCGCACCCACATTGCTAGCCGCGGCACCAGCCGCGAGGTCCACCGATTGGATCGTGCCGTCGGCAATCTTGGCCGAAGTAATCGATCCATCTGGAATAGCGGCGCCACCCACAGCCAGGCCCTTACCTGTGGAATGATCGTGGCCATCGACCGCGGCGGCCAGGTGCTGGATATCCTCCTGTAAAAACGGGTCGCTTTCGGCGTCGGCCTTCGTAAAACTCGGCGTGGTGTAGTTGACTGAGGTCGATCGTGCCATGCAGTTACTCCGGACAGTCGATGAGCAGCGAAGGCGCCCAGATTTTGCCCGCCGCCGCAGTGAAGGTGATGACCAATCGATAGCGTTTGCCGGCCTGGAGCGCAGTCAAGGTCTGGATGAGCTGCGTCCCGTTGATCGAGGGTTGGATCGGATGGCCCGCGGCGTAGTCCACGCCGGTGTCGAGCTGCAGCAGCACGCTGGTTGGCGCAGAGGGCGTCTCCCCCACCAGCAGCAGGCCCGCAATATCGAAGGCTAGCGGCAGCGTCTCGAATGAGCTCATCTCGAAGGTGTCGGGGCACATCGCGATCGTGGAACGCATCAGGTCGTCCTCGCTGTGAACACCAGGGTGCGCGCGGTCTCGGCGAAGGTGACCGCCCGTGGTCCGGCAACAAACTGCAACGTACGTGGGTGGCAGCTAGCAAAGATGTCGGTCGGCACGGCGTTCTGCGCCACGCTGCATTGCTCGAGCCCACCATACGTAAACTGCTCGAGGCCCGCGTAGGTGTACTGCTCGAGACAGCCGTACGTGCTGGCGATGATGCTGACGGGTGTCTGCACCATCATCAGCCGACGATGGACACCTGGCCCACGCCTGTTACGGTAGGGGGAGGCAGGGGTCCCGGCAGCGGCAGCATGCCGACCACAAACACCGAGGCATCCCAGGCTGCTGAAGGGGAGACACTCGCGGTAAACACCGGCACCGGGGTGCCATAGCTGGAGCCAGCCGAGTTCCACTGCAACGTCAGACAGAGAATGATCTGTTGGACGACCGGCACGTCGTTCCATGCCGGCTGAACCGTGTTGGCCAGCACAACCCAGAGCGGATCAGCCGTGACACTCAGCGATGCGCCCTGTGTCCCAAGTGCGCCAAAGGCCAGCCCAGTGTTGCCGAAACCGCCTCCGGCGTTGGAGACCTGCCACATCACGGTGGCGGTCGCGCTGATCGCGGAGATGGCGATGCCGCCGTTGAAGCCACCCCCGATGGTGGCTCCCGGTGTGCTATGGGCCGCGTCGATGGCGCAGCTCGCCACCGTTCCGTTGGGCGGCCCCCCGGCCGTATTCTCGACGTACACGAAGGTGATCAGGCCAGAAATGTTCATTTGCTGGGTGATGTAGCTGGGCGCGCCCGGCGACACGAACTGAATCGTTCCACCTGATGCCACGGCATTGGCATCCACCCCCAGCACGGTAGCGCCGCTGCCCAGGCGCGTCTGCGAGAAGTAGCCGATCCACTGGTAGGGCTGGCCGTTCTGTACCGCGTCGTCGTTCACCGAGCCGCAGTTCAAGTGGTTGGTCGCGCCGGTAGGAAACGACGGCACCGCATTACTCAACATGGTCAGGCCCGTCGTCGAGACCATCGTGTGCGTGGCGTCACCTGTCGTCTGGCACACGAACACATTCGCGTTGAAGCTCAGCGTTCCCTGCAAGGCATTCGCTGGGACGGTCATGCTCACGGTTCCGCTCGCGCCCACCGGCCAGGTAAACGGGTAGGTAAATACCCCAACAATGCGCGGATCAGCCGGCACGGGTCCGCTTGGCCCTGCCAATTGCTGATAGGTGAAGTTTTCCAGCCCGGCGTAGGTGTATTGCTGCAAGTCGGCATACGTGTTGGTCACGGCTCGAGTCGGCGCACCCGCAGCGCCAGCAGGACGCGCGTCAGATTGGTCTGGGACGTGACCGAGACGCGCAGCACGTCGTTGCGATTGATCTGGCGCGTCCAGCCCACCAGCGTCGTGTCGGCGGCGTAGCGCGCCGAGGTCATGCTCGGTGGCGCGCTGCCGACGATGCTGGTAAAGCTGGGCGCCGCGCCCGTCACGTAGGCGGCCTTGTCGATGGCCAGCACGATCGAGCCGGTCAACCCATCGAACTCGTGCACGTAGGACGCGGTGATCAGCGCGTTGAAATCGACGTGGATGGCCGCCTTGATGCCCGAGGTGAGCACGTTGGCCCCGTCGCCGACGAGCACGTTGATGGTGTCGATTTCGGGATACGGCACCTGGCGACCGCCCTGTGCCCACTGACGAATGGTCGTCAGGTCGTCGATCAGCATTTGCGGCGCGCGGGTCATCGGCATCCTTCCGGGTGTGCCAATCCACGCATGGTCAGGTCGTCGCCTGGACCGACTCGAGCATGGTCTGCAGGTCGCTGGTCATGCCCGCCAGGCCACCGCCCAGGTACGTCAGCCGCTGAGTAAAGCCGCGCTCATCAACGGTGATGTCCAGACTTTGGACCCAGACATTTTCCGCGAGTCCCAAGGAGCCGACCGTTCCGCCGGGCCCGCCCTGCACCAGATGCGTCTGGGCAATGCCGAACGTGTCGTCTCTGAAGGTCTCCACCCAGCCACTGACGATCTCGCGGTTGTATTCGAGCTCCAGCGCCCCAGCCAGCGTCTGGCACGACATGCCCGTGCCAGGATCACTATCCAGCCCACGTTCGACCATGTCCGACGAAAACTGGTAGGTGTGTTTGGTGCCTGGGGGTTGGAACGGATTGGAGGACTGCAGGGCGTAGTTGAACGGTCCGAGATTGCTACCGCGGTCCTGCCCCTTGACCACAAAGTAATTCCGTGTCTGGGTGATCGAGCGGGTGAACTGGCCGTCGAGAATATCGGTGCCCTCGGTCAGGGTGAAATCGGGTGAGGCTTGCGGTCGGCCGCCGACCCGCGTCCGAAACACCTGGCCTGCCAGGGTCTCGAAGGTGCGGTAGCGCCCCCCATCGTTGGGGTTGACGGCATCCAGCTGCGCGTCGATGGCATCGAAGCGTTCGATATAGCTCATCGCCGTCTCGCCCTGGTCGGCCGCCATCGGCACGGCGTTGATGCCACTGCCGCCGGAGCGCCAGATAAACGGGATGACGACCAGCAGCCCGCCACCGTACTGCACGCCACTGTCGGCGATGTTGCCCGCGACAAACGGCACATTCGCTCTGCTGAGCACCGCCTGGATGATCTGACCCGCGGTGCCCGTCAGCGTCCCGACGAGGTCGGGAATGAACAGCCCGCCCGAGCCGGTCCACGGGTTATACCCGGACTCGTCGCCATTTTCGTATTCGATGGCCCTGGTCAGATAGCCACGAGCGATGGTGGTGCAACTCTGGGGGTTCGCGTGATACTTGAACTCGCGCACGAGACCGACGAAGCGCGTGATGGTGTTGGTGCCGGCGCCCATGACGACCGTAAGCACCTGGTCGTAGTCCGAGTTGGTCGGACGACTCGGGGTGACCAACTGGCACTCGCCGGTGCGCAGGTCGAAGCCGTAGCTCACGCGAGCGGACAGGATGTTGGTCCATGTCGCAGTGGGACTGGTGGCTGAGACACTCACGTTCCGTGTCTGGACCACGCCGCCTGGCGGGATGAGCCAGAACTCGACGTTGGCCAGGTGCAGGTCGTGAGCCGTGACCCGATCGCGCTCGAGGGCGACGAAAATAACGGTGATGCCCGACGGCTCTTCGCTGTAGACCAACGTGCCGCGCGTACCGACCGCGCCCTCGAAGGTGGTCAGCGACCCGTACGAATCGAATCGCGCGTGGCCGCGGATTTTGGTGACCGTCTTGCCGACGATGTCGATCACGCTCTGCGTTGCACCGGGAATCACGCGTTCGCTGACCGTTTGCCGTGTCTCGCGGGTGGGTGGGTCGACCAGCAGATGGAAGTTGAGCGCACTGCCGCCAGACGGGGTGTAGGTCGCCATCAGCCGGGCGTAGCTCCGAGCAGCTGGTTGCTGGCGCCACGCTGGTCGACGGTCTGCACTGCGGTATGGATCGCATCGGCGACGGCTTGCCCGGCCAGCGAGACGATCTGCTGATAGTCCGTATCCGTCAGATTGGCGCCGCTGCCCTGCACGATGACGTTGATGGCCTGCACGTCGAACGCGATGTCTCTGGTCGCCGCCTGTTTCGCGGCGTCGGCGACGATGGCGAGCAGCTGGTCCTGCTGGCGCTGGTACTCGGGTCCGAACAGGGCCTGTTGCTGCTGCAAGGCCAACAACTGCGCCTGACGCTGGACATCCTCAGCAGCGCGCTGGGCGGGCAAGGCGGCCTGTTGGCCCTGCAAGACCGCGATCTGGGCCTCTGGCAGGTTCCGGGTCAAGCCCACCGCGCTGGCCAGCGCGGCCTGCCGCTCGGCCATGCTCCGATCCGGGCTCTGAGCGATCAGTGTCTGCAGACGGATGGCATTCTGGAGATCTTCGGCGGCCCGCGAGGTGCCCACGGTGGCCTGCTGCGAGCGGATCTGGGCCTGGCTGGTCTCGTTGGCCAGCTCGAGCAGCTGCTCCTGGGTGGGCAGCATCTGCAGCTTCACGCGTGCCTCGTCCGCGGCCAGGTTGACCAGCTCCTGTTGCAGGCGAAGTTGCTCGTTCGCCGCCACCGCCTGATTCGCGCGTGCCGCCTGCAACGCCGCGGTGGGTCCAGCCACACTGGCGGTCAGCGACTTGAGCTGCGTCTCGCGGAGATCGGCGGCCGCGGCGGCGGCTTCGCGCAGGTCCTGGTCCGCGACACGGAAAGGCCCGGTGATCGCCTCACCCGCGCCCTCGGCTGCCTGCTTCACCTCGTCGATCGCGCCCCCCAGCGCCTGAGCGGCGGTGGCCGCGACGTCGAAGCCGGTGGCGTTTTTGAGCGCATCATTGGCGTCCTGCAGCGGCTTGCCCAGATCGCTGAGCTGCTGCTGCGCATCCTGGAGGGGCTGGCCAATGTCAGGCAGCAGCTCGTTGAGCTTGGTGCCCAGCGCATCTAGCGCCGCGGCTTCGTTCTTGAACCCTGCGTCATTCCCCTGCTGGGCGCGCTGCACGGTGACGGCGTTGAAGTTGCGGATAGCCTCGGTGGCCTTGTCCGCGGCGCCCACGATGCCGGCGAGCGCGCTGACGGCGCCGGGACCCACCGTCTGTGCAAAGTCGGTCCACGCGGTATTCAGATCGGTCTGCGCTTTGTGCAGGTCCTGGGCAGGCCCCACGCCGAGCTGCAGCTGGTCGTGCAGTTGGCCGAAGGCGGCCTGGCTGCGCAGCGTGATCTGCGTGCCCTCGTCCAGGGATTGGAAGACCTCGCCGGTGGGATCCTGGAAATTGCGGAAACTGAGCGTGGCCGCGTCCAGTTGCAGGCCGAGGGATTGGGCGGCCTGCTGATTGCCCTGCATCGCCGCGCTGAGCAGGGTCATCGTTTCGGCCGGATCCTCACCACGGATCTGGGCCAGCACGGTGGCCAGCGCCGAGAGGCCGGCCACCTGATTCGGCCCGCCACCTGTCTGCTGGGTGAGCTGGGCAGCCGCGGTGCCAGTCTGCAGCAGCGTCTGCTGGGTGACGCCGGCCTGCTGGGAGACCGTCTGCGCCCAGGACTGGAAATTCGCCGCCTGCTGGCCCAACTGGAGCGTGTTGCTGCGCTGGGCCTGATCCAGGGCCAGGGTGTCGGTGATGATGCTCTGCAGCGCCCGGTGGGCCACCAGGCCCGCGGTGGTGAAGGCGCTGAGACCAACACCGAAACCGACGAAGGCGGCGCCCAAGCGCACGATTTCGCCACCGGTGACGTGCGCCGCCTCGCCCACGGCCGTGGTGGCCGCGGTGGCCTGCTGGGCTTTGATGCCCAGGTCCTCCGGGATCAGCGTGGGCCGCGCGCCGACCTGCTGCTCGACCGCGCGCTTCTGGGCCTCGAAGGCGGCCAGCGTTTGCGGCACCTGAGCCATCGATTGGCGCAGCACGGTGTTGGCGAACTGCTGCTGAGCCGAGAGTTGCTGCAGCGAACGCTGCACTTGCTGGGCACCGCTGGTGTCGGCGACCGTTTTGATCAGAACGTCGAGTTCTTCGGTCGTGGCCATATCAGCGGCTCAACGTTTTCTTTACCGGGGTTGGATAGAACCCTGGGCCATGAAATTTCTGCTGATTGTTCTGGTCAGTTTGATGATCGGGAGTGTGGCTATAGGTATCCCAGTCGCGCAGTCGGCCACATCCCATCACGCCGAAGTTGAGGCGACTCTCGCAGCGAGCAGAGCCGCTGATCCGTCGCTGAACGTCTATCACCAACTTCTTACTTTGCGTGCGAGTATGGTTCCAACATGGAAGGACGCCGAGACCTACACGAAGAGTTCGGATGTGCAACGGCGAGACGTCTTTATCAAGCTCTGGAACTTCCGCATTGCCGCGAGCCAAATCCAGGACAGTGCGCGTGCGGATGGGATCAATCCTGACGTTCGCCAGGCTGCAGAGTCCACCTGGCAGGAACTCGACGAAATCATCCAGGGTCTGACAGCAACAGACGTGACGCTGCTTTCGACCGGCGATTTCGGGAAGGGTCTCGGCGCGTATCGGGCTGACGTTACCCTTACCAGCCTGAACAACGTCACCGAACATATGGAGAACTTCGCGAACCTGAATACGACGGCAGTGGACGCCCTGAACGCCTACGCTGCCGCCTACACGGCGGATCATGGAGTGATGCCAAGCTAACTCAGTCCTCATCGTCGAAGCCGACCACGACGTCGTCCGGGCCGAGACCGGCCCAGGCCTGAGCGACCTGGCCCTCGACGCTGAGCAAGGCCAGCACGTGCTGGCGGCGGTCGGCATCGACGTCTTCCCAGTACAGCGGCCCGGTGCCTTCGAAGCGGTCGGCCAGCAGAATCGGCACATACGCGACTGGTGGGCCTAGGCCGCTGCGCCGCTCGGGACGCTGCCGTTGATCCGCGAGGTAGCGTCTGAGGTGCTGGCGCGTGCTTTTGGGAGCGCCGCACTGTCGGCCATCGCCTCGACATAGCGCAGCACCAGCGTGTTCAGGATATCGATGGGCAGCTCGCGTGGCCCGAGTCCATCCTTCGGCAGCGGCAACGGATCGCCGTCTTCGTTCAGAAAGTTCCAGGACTGAACAATCTCTGAAAACGCAGACCAGAACTCGTCGCGTTCCTGAGATAGAAAGTGGTCATACGTGCGCGCGCGCACGTTCAACCGCATCTCCACCTGCCAGCCGTCGTAGCCGATCTCGTCGAGCGTGAGGCACACGCTCTTGATCGGCATGCTCGAAGCCGGCACTACAACTGGTTGGTCATGTTGCCGCGCGCCTCCCAGTTGCCGGTCAGCGTGACCGCGGCGTCCACCGCTTCGCGCAAACTATAGTCAACCCACGCTGGGCCACCGAAGTAGCGCGTCATGATCGAGCTGGTCGGATACAGCGCCAGGTTGGTGCCATCCGCACTCTGCGATGCGGCCCGCAACGTGGTGTCGTCCGCGGCCCAGAAGCCTTCGATGGTGCCCCGCGCCGCCGGAAAGCCGAGCACGCTGGTCTTGTTCTGGGCACCGAATTCGGTGACGTCGATCTTGTCGGTGGTCAGGTCCAGCGTGAAGGCACGCATGCCACCCACCAGCGTGGGCGTGCCCGTGCCACTCGTGGACATGTAGACCAGTCCATTCTTGCCGGCGTATTTGATCGCCAAGGCTCAGGCTCCTTTCGCCATGAGTGCCCGATCGTCGAAGCCTTCGAGGTCGGCCACCAGTTGCGCCGCGCGCGCGGCATAGGTGTGCGGCGCGACGAGCTCGCGCGCCAGCAGCGACAAGTCGGCAGAACGCTCATGCTGTGCGAGGGCATGACGCACCAGCCGCTCCAGATCTTCCGCGGTCTCGAAGGTCGGCACGCTCGGTCCGAAGGTCTCCAGCACTTCGGGCCGATACTGGCTGAGCTGAAAGACGCCACACGCCGCGAGCTCGTACGTGCGCGGGTTCAGGCTCTCGGCGCCCGCGACGTGCGCCACGCCGCGGCCATAGCTCTGCGAGGTGCGGTGCAGGTTCAGCCCGACCCTGGCCCGCCGATACAGCTCGACTGCTGAGTCGTTGGTGATTGGCCCACCCCGGACAAAGGCGCGCAACTTCGCACGCGAGCCGAGTAGCGACCAGGTGCCGTACAGACCCAGATCGATGCCCGACCAGTCGATGCCATCCAGCAGCGCGATACGCTCCTCGAAGCCGGTGCCGACAAAGACGACGTCGTGCGCGGGGATGCCCACGTCCGGCACGCTGAGGTGGTGTCGCGCCGGATCGTGGGCATGCCGCAGATAGTGGACGTGGCGACATGCCAGGCGTAACGGCTCGACCGAGGTGCGTTCGGTCGTCCACACCACGTCGACCAGCGCCGCCACGCGTGCCTGGGCCTCGTCCTCGTAGGGTGACTCGGTCAGCAAGACCGAGGTGCGCACGCGCCCGCGGCGCAGCAGACCGAGCACGTCGGGATGGAAATACATGCCCGAGATGACGACGACCCAGTCCACGTCATAGCGCAGCGCCATTTCGAAGGCTTCGATGCTGGCGCGATACACCGTGTCCGGCCATGTCGGCCGCTGGTCGGGTGGCTTGCCACGCGCGCGCCACAACTGTTTGAGCCAGGTGTGCGCCAGCTGCAGGCGCGCTTCGAGCGAATAGAACTTGACGTCCACGCCCGCCAGCGTGCGTAGCGCCTGCAGGTAGCCGTCCTCGACGTCCTTGGTCGAAAACGACGCGCCGGCGCCGACGAGCAGGACGCGCAGCATGCTAGCCGCCGCTGACGCGCTGGCTCGGGTCGGTCAGTTGCGCACCCGAGACGCGCACCGACGGATCCGTCGGTGCCTGACCCGCGGGCCCGGCCTGCGAGGTGCGGCGACCCGGCGAGCCGCGGCCGCCCATGTCCCAGCCAGGTACGGCGACCGCGTCCCAACTCGTCGGTGTCCCAGCGTTCGACCCGCGCGGAGTCGTGTCCCAATTCGGTGCTTTGGCCATGAGGAGTGCTCCTTTCAGGGTTGGGCGATGACCGGTACGCACCCGCACGTTGCGGTCGCCTGGTAATAGGCCAGGAGCTCGCTTTTGGCCTGCTCGACGACCGCGTCCGGCACCGTCGGCAGATAAAAGTGGACCGAGCTATACACGCTGGTATGGGCACACTTCCAGGCCAGCACGTCGATGCCATCGCCCGTGCTGATCTGGCTGAAGCCCGCGTTGGGTGTTTCGGTCATGGTTTGCTCGCGTCGATGCCCAGCTGGTACCACGCGCCCACGCCGATGCGCGGGTCGTGGTAGCGGTCGAATTCCCCCAGGATCTGAAAGCCCGCCCGCTGCAGCGTCCGCGCGAGCGTGTCGGCGTCGTACGCCCACTGGTGCCGGCTCGGCTGGAGCGTGGAAAAAATGATCGCCTCGCATAGCTCGTCCAGATCCCGCAGATCGCGGTGCTGCCCTTGCGGCCATTCCATGGGCGCCGGCTCATCCTGGATGTAGCGGCGCAAAATCTCGCGCATATCCGGGACGACCAGGCCGAGCCTGCCACCAGGCCGCAACACGCGCCAGCACTCGTCCAGGAAGTCGGCGGCCTCGGCACGTTCGAGATGCTCCAGGAAATGCCCGGCGTAGATCTCGCTGACGGTTGCCGATTCCCAGGGCAGTGGCGGCACGCGCAGCACCACGTCCGCGGCGGACTCGGCGACCGCATCGACATTCACCCAGCCTGGCGCACGCATCGCGTACGCACCACAGCCGATGTTCAGCCGAATCGTCCCGATGCTCATCGCCACCACAGGTCGTTCTCCGTGGGCCGTGCGATGGTCACGATCTCGTCCACCCAGACGACGTCGCCACCGCTCAGCGTAGCGGCTTGGCAAGCGGCGTCGAAATCGCCCTCATAGCGCAGGCCCCAGTCGACCTGCTGGGCAATTCCTCGCGGCAAGACCAGGCAATCGGCGTCGATGTTGCCGAGCACCAGCTCGCGCGTGCGCCAGATCGTCTCGCGCCAGGACGAGAGGAACCGAAAGAACACGGGTCGCGGCGAGCGCTGCAGGTCAAGCGCCAGCTCGATGCTGGCCAGCGCATCCCGCGCGGCGATGTTGTCGTCCTGAGCAAACCAGACCCACGGCGCGCTGGCGGCCCTGGCGCCGATGGTCCGCTGCGGGTGGCCGTAGCAATGCAGCCCGCCGTCGTGCTCGATGAAGCGATGGCCCGCCTGCTGCACCTGGGAGCGGGCCTGCTCGAGGTCTGGCGTGAGGCCGCCGAAGGTGTCGGCCACCACCAGCACCTCGAGCCCGGCGCTTTCGGGTTGCGCCTCGAGCGAGGCGAGCGTACGTGACAAACTCTCGCGGCCGATGGTCGGAATGACCACGCTCAGCCACGGACTCACGTGAGCACCTCGACGCGGATGCTGGCCCCGAGCGCGGCGATGCCGCCCAGGTCGACCCGTCCGTAGGCGCCCCCGCCGGTGGCGCGCGCGTACGAGCACCTGCCGCCCAGCGAGCAGTCGCCTTCGATGGCTTCTTTGACCGACTGCTCGCCGCTGGGTGAGAGGTAGGCATTGAGTTCGTTCTGGGCGCGGCCGAACTGCGATTCGATGCCGACCAGCACCCAGATATCGAAGTGCCACAGCGTCGAGCCCGGCGCCTGCTCCTGGTCGTAGGCCCAGTCGACCAGACGTGGATAGGCCATCGGAAAGTTCGGCTTGTCGGGTTCGATGGCATACGCGCGCAGACCGTCGATGGTATGCAGTCGGCGTTGCAACCCGTTGGTCAGATCCTGCACCGTCGGCTCGCTCCAGAGCATGGTCATAGCGGCCGCCCGGCGAAGTAGGCCGTCATCCTGATGTTGATCGCCGCGAAGCCAGCCACGATGCGCGCCTGGTTCTTGGCGTACGCCGGCTGCAGGAATGGATGCGCGGGAATGCCACGCCGCGCGATGGCACGCGCGAGGGCGAAGGCTCGCGAGCGAATCTGGGCATCGCTCACGTTGCGGCCTGCCGCGCGCCGCGGACGCAGTTGCCCCTGGCGCAGCGGTCCGACGAAGGCCGGGCTCCAGTGGCGGCGCACCCAACCCAGCAACGCGTCGACCGGCGGCATCCGAGCGCCCGCGCGACGGCCGAACTCGACAAAGGCGCCATAGTTCACGCTCGGCCCGACGCGCCCGGTGAGCGCGGGGTAGGCGCCTTCGATGCGTCCGTTGATGCTCGCCCCCAGTCGCCCGGTATCCCGCGAGGCGAGCTGGCGCGCGTCGGTTTCGATCAGCAACAGCGAGGCCTGCAGCGTCTGACGAATCTGGTGCTCGTACTCGGTGGGCGAGGCCGCCAGACGGCGCTGCAGCTGCTGCCATTCGGGACCGAGCTGGACGCTCATACTAACACCCAGGATTGGCTGGCGGCCCTGCCAGCGCCCTCGACGGTCACGTACGGTGCCAGCAGCCCGACGATGTCCGAATCAGTCGCCTGCAAAGTCGCCAGCTCGCCCGTCTGCGGCGCTTCCCACAGGTAAAACGGCGCACTCGGCCGATGAAAGTAGCGATTGGCGAGCAGCAGACATGCTTGTTCGACGCTGACCGGCACGCTGCCGAAGCCCCACAGCCCCGTGACGCGCACCTGCAGGCCTTCGATGAACCAGTGCAGCGTGTTGGGCTTGAGGCGGATCTGGGTGTAGCTCGAGATGCCCGGCGGCAGCAGCAACGGATACAGGTCGTAATACGGGGCATCGATGGTGTGGATGAACGTGCCGTCGCCGTTGGTGTCGACCTCGAGCACGCTCACGCTCTGGACGTCCGGGATGTCCAGCACATCGGCGTCGTAGGCCAGGAAGAGTTTGGCGCTGGGCGTCGTGTCAACCGGTGCGAAGGTGCGGCCCGTGTAGTGGGTGATCCACGCCGTGGCCGCATCCAGCGCGCGCTGCAGGTCGACGTCCGAGGTCGCGTCATCGATGGCGATCGCGGCTTTGAACGCGTCGAGGGCGAGATAGCTCACGCGGGTGGCGTGGGCTCCGGTTCGGGTTCGGGATCCGGCTCGGGTTCAGGATTCGGATCGGGCTGGGGCATCAGGTCACTCCTGTCACACGGGCAAAGGCCGTTGGCCGCCACACGATGAACGCCGCGCGGAGCTCGGCCAGGATCGTCTGCATGTTGCGGATGAACTGGTCGTTCACCAGGCCAACGCGAATGTTGGCTTGCTCGCGGTCGAAGAGCGTGCAGCCCATCGCGAAATCGCCGACGAGCGCGGTGCCCTGCGGCATCGCCTCGCTTTCGACCACCGGCAGGCCCCACAGCGTGTTCGCGCCGGTCATGCTCGGCGGACCCATCATGTAGCCGCCCAGGGTCGCCGAGGCAGTGTTCTCGCGCGCGAGCCTGGCCGTCTGCCAGTTGTACGGGTGCATGATGATGGCGTTCGGCCGCGCGTGGCCCTGCACCCGCACCAGCGTGCGTGCCTTGAACACCGCATCGAGCGTGCTATCCGTGCCCAGCGGCTGCTGCAGGATGCCCGCGTTCAGAATGCCGGTGAAGTTCTCGCCCGTCCCGTCGCCGCTGACGATCTGCGTTTCCAGCGTCAGGGTTAACCCCAGCAGCAAGCGGCTGTTGATGATGCCGCGGATCTGCGGCGCGTCGTTCAACGCGTTGTTGGTGACTGGCACCCAGTGCGCCATCGTGTGCACGTTGGTCGTCTGCGCCTGATAGGTCAGGGTTGACTCGGGCTTGCTGCCGGTGGTGCCGGTGGTGGCCGTCGCCTCGGGCGTGGGTGCCGCGGCGTTGGTGAACGCGGTCTCACGCACCCACTCGACCACATTCGAATCGGTGCCCAGCCTGGGGACCAGGTCGAGCACGTTGATCTCGCGCTGCAGGATGCTGACCACGCCGGGCTGGATGTCGGGAAAGACCATCGCCCCCGCGGAACCGGTACCCGAGTTGACGATCGTTTTCTGCTCGAGCGCGCGCTGCCAGGAGATCAGGCTGGTGCCCTGGCTGAGCATCACCGCGAATTCGTTGCGATGCAGCGACGACTCGAAGCGACCGGATTTCTTCAACTGGTTCCACTCGGCCGAGCGAGTGAACTGATCGCCCGGACTGAGCATCGGCGGCGTGAGCTCGGCATTCGGCTGCCGATGGTTCACGTGCGGTCGCGCGTAGCCGTCCAGGCCGCTGCGCACGCGATCCTTGCGGTCGAGCGCCTCCTGCAGCCGCCCCTCGTACTCCATCAGCGCATCGACGGTCAGCAGGTGCCGTTTGACCTGGTGCTCGTCTTCGACGTCGGTGATCAGCCCGTCGTAGCGACGTTCGATCTGCTCGGCCTTTTCGTACTGGTCCTTGATATTGGCCTGGACCTCGGGCATGACCATGTTGCCGATCTGCTCTTTGGAAAACAGCGGCTCGGGCTTGTAGATGGAATCGAGCGTGCCATTGGGTGAACTCATGCGGGCTCCAACAGATGCAAGCGCTCGAGTTTGCGTCGAGCGATGCCGAGATGCAGACGCGTGATGCTGGGCCCGGTAACAACGGGCGGATCGGAGGCAGCCTTGATCGCAGTGATGCGCGCCTCCGCGTTCATCGGCAAACTGACGAGTGAGATTTCGAACAGGTCGACCCGTTCGAGCTGGCGCACGCCGTCCGGCGACAGGCTCTTTTCTGTAGGGAGGTAGCCGATCGACATTGAGTCGATGGCACCATCCTTGAGCAGCTGGTAGGCGTCGTGGCCGCGGCTGGTGCGACTGATTAGAAAGTCGCCATGCAGGCCGCGCTCGTCCTCGTCCAGCGCCAGCACCTTGCCGATGGGCTCGAACATGTCGTGCTGCCACAACAGTTTCGGCACGCGGCGGGCGAGCGACTTGGTAAAGGCTCCGTGGAGGACGACGTCGCCGCCCTCGTCCACATTGTCAAAGGTCGACGCGTAGCCGCTGAAAGCCCAGCCATCCTCACCGCGCGCCTTGACATCTTCGAGCTGGAAGCCGACGGATTTGTAGCTGAGCACGCCGCGACCCTCGTGCGCGCTGGCGGCTCCAGGCCACTCGGGCGCGATAGGGGCTCAACGGCCCTCTGGGCGGCTAACGACCGGAAGTGTTCGAATCTTAGAACATGACTTGCAAAACGTCTGCACGTTGCCGGCAGGCGCATCGGACTTGAAGAGCAGATGCCCACACGATGGGCATCGATATTCTCTCAAGCTGCTTGCTGAAGTCTGAACGCTTCGAGGATCGTGCTCCATGCTCGGGGCCACTCGTGCGCGTGGTGCGCGAGGGCATGCTCGCAGACAACCCGCCACCGCTGCGCGCGCCACAGCCGACGGCGCAACGCGGCATCGTCGATCAGACGCAGCAGGGCAGCTTCCCAGTCGGCGGCGGTCTCGGCGACCAGCGCGTCGGTCCCGCTGGAGGCGACGGGACCGTACAGCGTCGGAGAGACGACCGAGACCGCGCCAGCCAGCGTGAACTCCCAGAGTTTGATCGGCGTCTTGCAGCGATTGAAATGCGTAGCCGCCACGGTGCAACAGGCGATATCCACGTTCTGGAGACCGAGCGGATAGTCGGCCGCGCGCATCCAGGGCAGCACGTAGAGTCGGTCGGCCGGCACCGCTTGGGTGAGCTCGGGTGTGAGGAAGCCCTGGACGACGAAGTTGATGTCCGGTCGCTGGCGCGCCACGTGCTGCCACGCTTCGGCGATCGGCTCGAGGTCGGCAACAAACCGCGAGCCGCCGGCCCAGCCAATGCTGAGAGGTGGCACCGCCCGCGGCGCCGAGCGCAGCACGCGGCGGAACCAGCGCACGTCGATGGCGTTGGGTACGACGATGACCGGCACCTCGACGTAGTGGCGGATCACCTCGGCGAGGTACTCGCTGCTGGTCGTGACGCCGTCACACAGACGGATGGCCACCAGCCGATCGCGGCGATCCTGCTCGAGCTGCTCGAACGATTTCGTGCGCTGTGTCGTGGCGTGGAGTCGTGCTTCGATCTGCGGGGAGAGCAGGTCGTCGTCGACGTCGTAGATCACCGCCAGGCCAGACTGGTGCATCGTGCGCACGAAGGTTCGGGCCGCCTGGTGGTCGGCCCAGCTCAGCCTCGGCAGGACGATCGCTTCGAGGCGGGTCGCCGCCAGGTACGCCCACTCGGCGGTGGCGAGCTGGGGGTCATCCTTGTCGCGCCACCACGCGGCGTAGCCCTGGCGTGCGAGTTCGGCATACGGCTGCCAGACGCGCCACAGCGTGCAGCCGTCCTCTTCACCGGTGAGCGCCAGGACACGCGGGCCCTTGATCACCGACGCGTGTGCTTCCGCTTCGGCAGCTGTTTCATCGTGACGCCCCGCAGTTTTCTTCGCGCGTCTTTGCGGGAAAAACCCGGCACGCCGCCGCCCGCGGCAAATCCGAAAAACCGCGCCTGCGCACGGCTGACGGGATGCTTGTAGGTGCGGCCGGGCATCAGGCAGGTCCTCCGAGCGCAATCGTGCCAGAGGCAGGCGCACCGGGCACGACGTTGTACAGGAGCGACTCCGCGCGCACTGGACTGCCACCAGCCCCCTCAGTGGTCGCCACCACGCGGAAACTGCCGCTGCTGGCCAGGAAGGTGACGGTCGCCACTTCATCGATGGCATCCACGATGGGCACCACGCTGACCACGCTCGAGGGCGCGCCGTCGGCGTCTTCGGCAGTCCAGCTGGTGGTGGTCTTGTCGTGAGCGATTTCCGAGCCGTGCGCGTCGTACCAGATCACGTGTGCTGGCACGTCGTCCGCGGGAATGTCGGTGAAGTCCTGGGTGGCCATAGTGTCTCCGAGCGTAACGGTCAAAGAACGCCCTCCCGGACCACCGGGACGAGCACCATCGTGCAATTGGGATGCAGCAACTGTGGGTGGTCAGTGATGGGCACGGTGGTGCCGTTGCGGTTGGCACAGCCGAGGTCCCATTCGTCGCCGTCGATGATTCTGACGTGATCGACGATGCCGCTTCGAGCGTAGCGGTTGAGCGCACTTTCGTTCTGGGCGTGCTGCAATTCGGTGCGGGCGATCATCTCGGCGCGGCCCTTCCACGTTTCGGCGTACAGCCCATCGATGCCACCGTAGCCGACGTCGGGGCGACCATTGGCGATCTCGGAATTGGAAAAGCCGAGCGCCTGGCCAACACGGAGTTGCTCGGCGATGTTCTGGCGCGTGGTCTCGTCGATGCGCACCACGCGCTGGGCGGCTTCTCGGAGCAGGGCATTGACGTCCTGGTCGCGCACGCGGAACAGCTCATCGCTCAAGCCAGGGAAGAGGCGGATGAGCGCGGCCTGCACCGCGGCCAGCATCTGCAGGTAGCGCTGCTCCAGAATCGCGAACAGCCTGGCCTGCTCCTCGGGCGAGTTGTAGACGTCGTCGACTCCCATTTAGCGCCACGTGCTTAGTTGGGTAGGAAGGCACATCATCTGATACATGCCGCCGGGTCGACCACGTGGGTGCACAGTGCATGAATCTCAGCACGCCCCAATGGAGGTGTCGACGCGTGGAAGTAATCGAATTTCAACAGCACCGATGCGCCCATTGCGGAATTCAGGACTTTCTACAGGTCCACCACCGGAACGGTCGCTACGAAAACGTGCGGAACGAATTCGTCAGCGATCTCGAAGCGCTGTGCCGCGACTGTCATGAGAAAGCTCATCGCCGTCGCTAACTCCGCGCGAGCGCGCGTTTGACCCGCTGCTCCTGGCCGTGCAGGTACTGCTCGAGGTCCTGCTGCGTACCGGGCGTGCCCAGGTCAACGAGGGCCTGCAGAACATCCGGCAGCATGCTGGTGGCCTGCTCGTGCGTTGGCACCACTCTCTGCTTCCTACCGGTGGCCGCGGTCCCTGGCAGTTGCGTATCCGGCTCGCCCTGCTGCGCCTCGGAGCCTGGCACCTGCTGCTGCGCCGGTGGTTGGCCCAATCCGGGTGGCACGCTCGACGGGGCGGGCTCGAGCTTGTCCATGTCCGGTGGCAGCCCGACGTCCGTGCGCGCTTCGTTGGGCCGCACCCAGCCCGTCTTGACGGCCTGGTCGAGCCGCTTCCACTTCGCATCCTCGTCCTCCTGGAACGCGCGCAGGTCGGTCACGTCGAAGGCCACGTTGACCTTGCGATCGGTGGTGAATTCGGGCTTGAGCTGCATGTTGAGCGTGGCCGCGTCGAAGCCGTACAGCGGCATCAGCGTCATCTCGGCAAACATCTCGCGCGCCTCGCGAAAGTTGGCATACGTCGAGCGGTCCAGACCAGCACCTAGCCCTGCGATGATGGCCGGCACACGGAGCACGGCCGCAATCCGCTCCTCGGGAATGCGATGCAGCGCTTTCATGTCCATCTGTTCAGGGCTGAACCCGTACGGCTTGGCCTCAGCGCCGCCCATCAGCACGCCGGTGCGGCCGCGGTTGTTGGCCGAAAAGCGCTCTTCGAAGCGCGACTTCATCTCCTCGGCCTGCTCCATGGTGATGCTCGAATCTTCGGGCACCTGGATGAGCATGCCGATGGTGCCGCCATTTTCGAGCATGCTCGTCTGCCAGGCATGGGCTTCTTCGTCACCGGCGATTTCGCGCACTAATCGGGCGAGTGGCGAGACACCGAGGCGATGGTCGCGGTCGTCGATGCCGAGACGGAAGTGAACGAGGTCCTCGGGTGGGATCTGCTCCGGCTCTTGGTGCGGATCGAAGGTGTAGGCATAATACGAAATGAAAATACCGTTCAGCGCATCCTCGCGGAGGGTAACCGGCACCAGGCGGAGTGGCGAGATAGGCCAGATCTGCACCACATTGGAGCCTGCGCCCCCGGAGCGGATCTTGCGCCAGAACGCGTTGCCGGCGATGTGCTTGCTCCACTGCGTCCACCACCACAGGTCTTCACGCGACAGGTACGGATTCGGATTGTCGAGCAATTGCTGGAGTGGATGATCCGGAATTTCGTCTTTGACGCCCGGTTTGGTTTCACGGTAAACCTTGCACTCCGCTTCCGGGTACGAGACGCCGATGGCGTTGATGCACGAGAAGACCGCGGAGTTGAAGTCATCCGGATGCCAGGCGCGGTACTGCATCTCCGTCGCGCCCGGCCCGTGGACCAGCGTGCCGAGACGGATGGCGTCGTACACGCTCGGGTTGGTGGCGACCGCGGGTGGAATGTAGTCCTGGTAGAAATAGATCTTCTTGTCCACCACCGGCTGGAGGGAAGTGGAGTCGAGCGTAGGGCGACGTGACGGATGCCGGAGAAAGTCGAGCAGCGGCATCAGATAAAGCGGACCTCCGCGCCACCGAGCAATAACTCGGTGATCGCCCACACTCTGGCATCCAGTCTGTCAGGTGAGGGATCACCCGTATCCGGCACCCACGAACACAACTGATCCTCGAGGACGGGCATGGTGGATCGGACGTGGTGAATTTTGCCTTGCTCGTCGAGTGAGGCGACCGGTTCGGCGCGGAGGCGTTTCCCGCGCGAAGCGCTCACCAGCTTGACCGGCACGTTGGGGTCCACCGAGCGGATGGTGGAGTGGACCATATCGCCGCCGAAGTTCTTTTCCGCCAGCAAGCGGTCGGCGTGCAGCTCATGGTAGAGCTGGATGGCGCGCCTGGCCCAGCGCTCAGGCGAGAGCCGGTCACTGGCATCGCGCAGCACATAGCCATGGCCATCAACGCCCTTGCCGGCGGCGACGATGCCGCATTCCGCATGACCCTCGGATTCACCACCGGAGGGATCGATGGCGACCACCACACGTACCAGGTCCGGGGCCGTGCTCACGCGATTGGTCTCCAGAGTCTGACGGCTCCAGAGCGCGCCAGGTACGTCGTCCAGCCACTCGGCCTCGAGTTCCTGGCGGCCGAGCCGCGTGCCAGCGTAGCGGTCGTACAGGCGCTGACGGACGATATCCGACAGATACGGATTGTCGGCGGTGCGAGCGTGGGTGACGTACGTGCCACTGCTGGAGGCCAGGTCGCGCACGAATTGACGGGCTTTTGGGGTGGTGGTGGCGATCGCGCGTGGGCGGTCTCCCAACCGGAGTCCGAATTGCGCTTGCAACCAGGAGTCCTCATTCCACAACGCTAATTCGTCCGCCCAGAGCAGACTCCATTGCGGACCGTTCCAGCGCGCCGGTTCCTCCGCTCCCAGGAATTTTACATAGCCGCCTTTGTGGTGGTGGGCTTCACCCAATGAGCGGTTGTAGCTGGTGAACTGGTCGCGAGCGATGCTGATGAGACCGGAGACACCCTCGGCGCACACGTCGCGCACGTCGGCCGCGGTCGGAGCGCCGACGCCGACACGCGCGAGTGGTCCCTGGGTGTTCAGATGCTGGAGCACGGCCTCGGCTCCAGCGCGGGTTTTTCCGGTGCCGCGACCGCCGAGAATGAGCCAGGTGTCCCAATCGTCATGATCCGGGGTCTGGTGACTCAGGGGCTGCCAGTTGTGGTCGTCCGTCGTCGATGGGAGGGACTCCAGCGAGTAGTCGCACAAGGGTGTCTCGTTGGGCCACCACAAGTTGGGCAAGCTCGGCAGCGGGTTGTTTTTCAAGCCAGTGTGAGCGAGCTGCGACTTGAAGTTCAGCGCGGAGAGTTGCGACGTGGACGTTGATGAGGTCAAGCAGCAGTTCCTGCATCTCGCGCCGAGTCCGTGCGGACGTATCGGTTGCACCCGGTTGCAATTCCGCTTGTGCCCACCGCCAGATCAGGGCCTTGTCCAAGCCGAATCGAGCGGCCACCTCGGTCACGGATCCGCCTGCGGCGATCGCTGCAACAACCTGAGCATGCAGTTCGGGCGGGTGGGCAACGCCGCGGGTCACTCACGCCGTCCTTCCGACGCCGCGTGAGCCCCTAGTCGAGCGACCGTGCGACGAAGAGCAGGGTGAGCACCAAGAAGGCGGCGATGACGGCGTACAGGCGCAGCTGGTCGTCGGTGAAACTCACGCATGCCGATCTGCGAGGGGGGTGGTGTCCCGCAAGCGTTTGATGGCGCGCTGCTGGCGAGAGGCGTGGCTGCGTGAGCAGTAGCGGTGCGGCACGGGGCGAGAGCGCTCGTCGTCGAGGGGGATGGGCTGGCCGCAGAAGACGCAGCGCTCACCAGGCATCGGAGTCAGCGGGTTCAGCGAGGCGTGGGACGAGCGGGTCATGCTCGGAGCACAGCATACGCCGGCAGAGTGGGCACCAGTAGTGGCTGGACGCCGGCAGTCGGGGTGAGTTGGTCACGGGGTGACCTCGACCCACTCGCGTTTGCCATCGGCGCCGACGCGCTGCTCGAAGCGTGGGCCGTCCTCGTCGAAGGCGATTGGGCCGCGTTTTCGTCGTCGTGGGGTCAGCCCCCCCTGGGGGGTTTGGGGGGTACTCCCGGAGGGAGTTAAAGAGTTAAAAGAGTACGAAGAAGACGAAAGATGGGCTATGGGTGCACCTTGGGTCATACCCTGGGTCGTCCCCGAGGGAGGACCTGATTGGCCATTTTCGAGTTCAGAAACGCTCGGTGGCGGCGGGAGTTTCGACAGCTCTTCACGCGGATGAGGTGTTTGATGACGGTACCAAGAGTGTATGAAGAGCAACCGAAGAGTGTCTGAAGAGTAGCGTAAGACGAACCCTTTGGCTGCAAGCTGAGCCAGTCCGCGCTCGACCGAAAACCGACGGTCGCAGGGAAATAACTGGGCCTTGATTTTGCCCGGCTGGTCAAGCAAGCGACCCTCGCGGTCAGCCAGTGTCCACAGCCCGGCAAACAGCAGCCGTGTCAAAGGCGGCAGCGAGCACAGCTCTTCGTTGGTGAAAAACCCTGGTCGAAGGCGACGACTACGGGCCATCACTTCACCCGTTGCCGGCTCCGCCACAGCCGGCTGTGGAATCGATGCTTGCACCGCGGACTGCAGAACATGCGCTCGCCAGATCGCACCGGGTGCAAACGCGGAAAACCCCGTCCGCATTCCGCGCAACGACAACTCACGTCACTTCAATCCTTCGAGCCTCCGCTGACGGTCCGCTTCCACGTCGTCAATACTTTTCGCCGCCGCGTTGGCCTGGGCGACGATGCGCGCCGCCTCCTCTCGATCCAGTTGCTGTCGTTTTTCTTCGACCAGGTCCACCAGCTCACTGCCGCGCTGCTTCAATTCGTCGCGAGCAATCGGCAGCACGAGCGTCGGTCGCGGCTCGCGCACGCCCAGCGCATGGGCCTGATCGACAATCTCCAGGTACCGCTTCCAGATCCGCTCGTCGGCACTGCGGACGATGTCAGCGGAGCTTAACACAGCGTCGTCGACATCCCGCTCGCGCGTGGGAATGTACGCCTCCGTAGGTTCAGGAAATTGCGCGTCGGGGATCGACTCGACTTCGGACTCGTCGGTCATGCCCAGCCCACACAGGCTCAGCGTGACGCGGCGTTTCGCCTTCGTCTCCGCCTTCATGAGCGCATTCGCCAGCGCTTCGCCCTTCAGATTGGCGATCGGCACGGCGCCGATGGCACTGTCGGTGCGCCCGTCGGCGCCGGCGGCGTGCGCGGTCACCACCATCAACTCGCCGACCTGGTTGTGCTCGAGCGCGCGGATGCTCACACGATGCAGTTTTCTCAGTTGGTCCGTGGCGTCCTTGCGGGCGTAGAGCACCAGTTTGTTGTTGAGGTACAGGTAATCGAATGGCTTGCTGTATGGGTTCAGTCCCAAACTGGAGCACAGTTTCAGGTAGTAGTTGACGCGCTGCTCGGGGTCCAGGCCGGACAGG
>Ga0126381_100001890_pt1 | contig 22496 bp, 30 predicted proteins | sample PanSoiMetPlot_28_FD_96465 | JGI IMG/M metagenome (GOLD analysis project Ga0126381, IMG submission 96465) | Tropical forest soil microbial communities from Panama - MetaG Plot_28 | ecosystem: Environmental > Terrestrial > Soil > Tropical forest > Bulk soil | place: Panama | collected 2016-02-17 | reverse complement strand
GCGTCTGGTTTACACCCAGAAGGTCGGGGGTTCGAGACCCTCACCGCCCACCATAAAGGCTCTACGGCTCTACGCCATTCATGGGGGCGGACCCCACCCCGACCGATCCAATCCAATCAGGAACCAGGGTAGCACCGCGTTTCGGTGCTGATCCCCTGAGTCCAACACGATTTCCATAGCCGGCGGCGATAGCCGCCGGCGACCATTCCATGGCGACCGGCGCCCGTTAGGGCGGAGGGAGCCTTCCATGGTTTCCAGCTTTTCCATCTCGCGCTTTAACGTGGTTCGCCGCCTCCTCAGCAGCACATCACGCGCACTCGTAAATGGTAATTTTTAAAGTTGCGGAATCCGTAAGCCTGTCTCTGCAACACCTCCAGCTTGGTGTGGAAACCTTCGGTGATCCCGTTATGCCGCGTGAAGCGCCACATCGTGGCGATCTCCACGGACCAGCAAGTGAGGGTATGGCCGAGCTGCACCAACTGTGCCAGGCCGCTATCTTTCAACTGATGCAACGCTTCCAGAAACCGATTGACCAGTTCGGCGCACTGTTTCCGCGTGCGATGCTTTTTAATAACAGATAACAGAGCTTTTGCTTGAATCGATAGATCTCGCGCAGCGCCGGGAACGGATCGAAGTACGCTTCCAACTTCGTCTGTTGCTCCGGCTTGAGGTTATGCCGATGTCGCCGCATCCGCGACAGCAATCCTCGGTGCTACTGGATGGGACCGGTCTCTTCAGCCTGCTTCGGCGCCGGCTTGGATAGGAGCACCTGTTCAAATTTCCGCGCCGCGGCCTTCACGCTCTCCGGCACCGCCTTCTGGTATGGCCGAGGTACTACTTCCGCGATGTTAAACAGCATCGGCAAGAGTCGGGAAGGCACGATCGAACAGGATTGCCACATCGTGGGAGAATGCGAAGGGTATTCGTGATATCCCGTTCCCATCTGCGGTATGCGGGGGACCTCCGACAGGTACCGGACCCTGAAAGGGCCAGAGCAAAATGCGCCTGAACTTGAGATTTTCTGAACCGATAAAGGACTATTTACCTTTTTCGGTACCGCTATTCCTCGTTAGCATGCTTCGGTTTCTTCTGATGTATAGCGACCTGCTGGTCGTGTGGAGCGGCGTCTTGGTGTGGGAGGCACTCACGAAGAGGTCACTGCCTGTCGAATGGAAATGGCCTCTCTACTTTGGCGCTTTTGTGATGGTCTCGTTTTCCAACTGGCGAAAGGAATGGCAAAGAGCACACACTGCTGAGGCGACCCTTGCAGCAGAAAGAAATAAGCCGAGTCCCATCCGCATTTTCGCGGAGCATCCAGAATCGCTTCTAGAGCGATACGCTCGCCGAGGCGTTCTTGCTGAAAGGTTGCTGGCTCCCTATATCGATAAGTGGATACGGGTCTCCGGTCGGTTCGAGGGCACCGCTGATTCGCTCCTCGGGGACGCGATTTTCATGTCGGTCATCCTGGAAAACGGCCAACGAATTCAGCTGTGCTTTTCAACCGAGCGCCGTGATCGACTCCGATTGCTACAAGTAGGCGAGCAAATCGTAGCGGTGTGCCAGATCCGTCACGGATATGGCGCTGGCGTTTGTGCACTGGAGCATTGCGAACTCGTGAGTGCCGAACCATTGCGTCCGGCATTTGCCCGCGTATCTTAATTCCTTAGCATCGGCTCAGCATTCGGCGTTCGCACTGTCAGCGGAGTTTGGAATGATAAGTCCTAGGGCTGTATCGGAAACGCTCCGGCAGACGTGAACTTCGGGAAGACGCTGAAATCGGGGGCCGGAGCGTTTTCGATAGAGCGACTTGAAGTGAGCCGTTTGGGCTCTCGACGTTATGCGTTTTGAATGCCTGCAGGAACGTTTGCAGGCCGGAATTGGATAGTGGTTGAAGTGCGCCGCAAGAGGGGCCGCGAGCGGAGAGAACGAGCCCAGCGCGGACTGTGCTAGCCGCCTCCACCGACCAGAACGGTAGCCTCGGAAACATCGAAAATGAACTCGCCGCGAAACAGGAAGATATTGATACTGCGCTTCTTAAGCTGGTTGAAAAAGAAGCGATCATAATCCGGCTGCCAGCACAATTGAAATACGTCGAAATCGGAGGGAAGCCGGAGTTCACGGCAAAGATCGGACAAATCCGGGTGCTCCCACGGTTCGTGCTCGAGCCGCTGCCGGATCGGGGCTATGGCGTCACAGTGTTGCCCCAGGAGCTGGTGCAAACGGCGGGCGCTATGGATCTGTTCGAGTTCCGGAGTCTACCACGGCCGAAACGCGGTCGCGCCATCGCCGGGCGGCGCCTGCGCGCAGCGGCGGTAGTTAACGCAGCTTTACGATTTCCGACTCCACCACCAGGTCCAGCACATAGAGGTTGGAAGGTGCGCCGCGGGCAGATGCGCGTTGGAATCGCTTGACCCGCAGCACGTTGCGTACGCCCTCGCGATGGGTGAAACCGTCGATATTGAAGGTCAGGGGCTTCCATTCGCCGGGAGTCGCGACCATCAAACCCTTGTCGTCATAGTGACGCTCGCGGTACTTCAGACAGCGGGTGTTGGGAGACGGCGAGTTCGGGCAGGCTACCGATTCGGGGGCGATTTCGAGAAAGACCGTGGCACCGGCCCCGTAGAGCGATTCCGGAGTCGGTTCGCCGGTGAAGTTTAGCGTGCCATTGCCGGGAGACACCAGCTCGAGCTGCGCGGAGGCATCTTGGCGACCGGTCATCTGGACTTGCAGCGGTTTAGCCAGCAGGTTGAACAGAGCGGAGTCCGCCTGCATCAAGGTCGGATCGCAGGCCATCCTGGTGGACGCGCCGCCGTTGATCGTGAGCTGGTTGGCGGTAGTGACCTGATACGCGCCGACGAGCCGGTTGCACGGCCCCTGGACGCTCAGCCGCGAGCCATCGAGGCTAAGCACGACGGGACGGTCTGAGCCGGGAGGCAGACCGGCGATGAGGCGATTGTTGGCATCCGTCGCGAAGACAAGCGTCCAACGATAGCGCCCTAGTTGTTGCTCCAAGTCACTGATGTGGGGCGCGGCTGCGCGCTGCGCCCAGACTGCCACAGCGGTCGCTACGCCTAGAAGCATCACGGAGAATCTCACAAATCCTCCTATACACTTTTTGACGCACTCCCACGGCTAAAGACTACATCGGATCGCCACTGGTGCTGGTTCCATTTCCGAACATGTTTGCTTTCGACGGAATCGCCCTTCGTGCTGTTGTCCATTGCAACGTATATTCCGTCTATTCCGTCGGAATCGCTCGACCGCAAATAGAGTAACAATAGAACGCGTTCGGCACCTTCGCGGGCGAGACTTCAAGCCGCACCCATTCCATTTCGCGTTTCGGAAACGCCGCGTAGGGCTTCTGCCAGACAGCGATAGGACGCATCTCGCTATCGCAGAGTGCGATATCCACTATTTGTTCGGCGGCTCGACGCCGCCGTAGCACTCGGCATAAACGGAGATGGCGCGCAGATACCACTCGCCGGGGCTGGCTACGCTGAATTTCCTGCCGTGGACGTTCACCTCCTCATGGGAGTATTTGCCGTCGCTTGTGCCGTCATCAAGCGCCAGCACTATTGGCTTTCCGGAGAGTGAATCGGGTGCAATTTGCCGCTTCTGTCGTAACCCAGTACGTCCACGATCAGGGTATTAGGAATGATCAGCGTTTACAGAGTGTATAGAGACAAGAACGATTGGGCCCAACTGTCGGGACGTGTCTTGGCGGCGGGGCACATCTTTAACCCGAACGCGCCGACATCCTCGTGTGTAGGGCTGGTTGACACGGAGGAGCCGTCTGTCGAAGAAGTGTTCTACCGGTGGGTTCATTTTACCGATGATCTGTCATACACTCTCGGCTTCATTGACATTTCTGCGGATCCCCTCGAAATCTTGTTCGTCGTGCGCAACGCAATGATCGCGTATCCGAACGCATTAGCGCCGGACCTGAGGATGGTGACGTGCTGCGCGCTGCCTCGGATTTCGCTCTAGGGTGAAGCCTGTTGGGCATTAACAAAACAGGAAGGGTTCTCCGATGGCTCGATCGTGCCCGTCTTAGACAGAAAAATTTAAAGCACTCCCCGAGATGACCGCATCCAAAAAATTCAGGACCCATCGAGGGTTTACTAGAGTGAGTCAGCAACACCGGCGGTTTCCCCGTTTGCCGATAATCCACACGGAACCGGTTAACACTACAGTTCGTGCTCGAGCGGATTCCTGTCGAGTTTAGCTACCCGAATCAAGGATTACGCCTATCACGTTCCGGATTATTTATGAACGGGTTGCCACATATAGATCTTATGAAAGCCGTAATAGTTTTTTGCGAGAAAGGAGATAATTAATGCCCAAGGTGCCAGAATTTCATTCCACTAGCGAAGCCCACAAGCCAGCTGAAAAGCGTGTGCATCACAATAACAGCGCGTGTGCTCCTGGTCGCGACATCCCAAATAACGAGCGTCACACAGGTACGGGTGGTTACAGGCTCTGCGATGATTGCCACAAGTTGAATTCTGAAGGTAAGTGAAGCTCACACTGGGAGAGTGGTTTTTTCCCAGAAGGTTATACGCCACTGGGGTCCCACCGGCACGGAGGGAGCCTCTGGATAGACAAACCAGCTTTGCTCGATCGAGCGAACGGACAACCCCTCTTTTAGCGCAGCTCCGAGTGCGATAAAGGCATCAGCAGCGGTGCCGTTGATGGTGACATAAGGCCAGTCACCATGATGCGGCCCGTCCCGCTGGGGGTGATATCCCGGGTTTTGGCGTCCTTCACAGGAGGAAAGCGTATCTATCCCGGACTCCCGCAAAATGCGGACCGCTTCGCGAATTCCAGGGTCAAGGCTATCTAAATCCATAACATCTATCCTCCATAGTGCCATAGCGCCGCCCTAATGTGCGAATTCTTACCGTTACTCGGTTGTCCTCGGTCTCGATTTCTGAAATCCCTGCCAGAGCGATCAGAAAATCCTTCGGTCGGAACCTAGATGCCGGCCTTGATTCCGAACTCCGCTATGTTCCGCATGGGAGTTCGACTTCTACGGCTGACCCGCCGCATCTGTAGATACGCCTTTTCTTCGGTCCAACCGAAGTGAGCTTGCAGGATCCCAGCGCCAGCACGGGTCTGTGCGGGGGGGCAGCGCGGGCAACCACTGTCCCTACCGCGACCGATCTGGAAGCAGTGGAAGCGGGGCACGGTACGGTTTGCCGAGTTACGCAAACGGGGCGTGGGCGACGACCTGGCCGCTCAAACGGCTGGTAGCGCTCTTGGGCCGTGGCGGCTGGCGAACTCGCCGGCGCTCAGCATCGCGTTGTTCAAATGCTTACTTCGACACGCTTGGGATTCCAAGACTACTGTGAAACCGATTGCTTACCCCGCCGAACCGCCGGATGCGGACCCGCATGTCCGGTGGTGTGGGGAGGGGAGGAGCCGTGAGGCTTCCCCCTATCCCGATCGGGCGGCGCTCAAACGTCAGTGCTCGCGCCCATCCTCGACTCTACACATTGACCCAGCCACGCCGGTCCCGGTGGGCCAGTTTCCGGCATTGCCTTTTCGTTCCCAACCAGCGGGCCTCAAATTCGAACGCAGATTCAGACTCCTTAGAGTTCTTGACGTCGGATATGATATTGCGATGATGACCGGCCGAACGCTGGCTCACTTCGAAGTGCTGGAAAAGCTCGGCCAAGGCGGTATGGGCGTGGTTTATAAGGCTCGCGACGCGCAGCTCAACCGCTTCGTGGCTCTCAAAGTGCTGCCGCCGGATAAGGTGACGGATCTGGAACGCCGTCTGCGTTTCATGCAGGAAGCGCGCGCCGCTTCTGCGCTCAACCACCCTAATATCGTCACGATCCACGAGATCTCGAACGCCGAGGGCGTCGACTTCATCGCCATGGAGTACGTCGCCGGCCGCACGTTGGATCAACTCATTCCGCGCACGGGCCTGAAACTGACTGAAGCTCTGCGGATTGCAGTGCAGGTGGCGGACGGGCTGACGTGCGCTCACGCCGCAGGCATCGTGCATCGCGATCTGAAGCCATCGAACATCATGGTGGGGCAGAGTTCGGTTAAGCTGCTAGATTTCGGGCTGGCTAAGCTCACCGAGCCGGCGACCCAGGGGCCGGACGACGACGCCACCATGACGGAAGCGCGTATCGCCCAGGTGCCGCGCACCGACGAAGGCGTGGTGATGGGGACGGTGGCCTACATGTCGCCCGAACAGGCGCAAGGCAAGCCGGTGGACGCGCGTACTGACATCTTCGCGTTTGGCGCGGTGCTCTATGAGATGGTGAGCGGACGCCGCGCGTTCAGTTGTGCGAGCAAGCAGGCGACGCTGGCAGCCGTCATGCGCGACGAGCCTGCACTGCTTGCGCACGTCCCGCACGAACTGGAAAAGCTGATCGCGCGGTGCCTGCGCAAGGACCCGGTCCGGCGCGCGCAGCATATGGCCGACTTGAAGCTCGAACTCGAGCAGATGAAAGAAGAGTCGGAGTCCGGTTTTTCGGCGAGTGGTAACGCAGCGCCGAAGGCCTTTCCGCGGAGGTGGGGCTGGATGATTGCAGCGCTGGCGGCCGTGGTCGTACTCGGGGCGTCCGGCGCCTTCTGGAACGTCCGCCACCAGCCCGATCGTATTCCCCCAGAAATGCAGCCCGTAGTGCTCACCAGTTACACCGGCCTGCAGCGCTTCCCGGCGCTCTCACCCGACGGCAAGCAAGTAGCGTTCTCATGGGATGGAGAGCGCGGCGACAACTTCGATATCTACATCAAGCTGGTGGACGCCGGGGCGCCCTTGCGACTAACGCAGGCTCCGGAGGATGACATCTTGCCCGCCTGGTCACCCGACGGGCGGTTTCTCGCATTCGTGCGGCTATCTAAACAAGGAAAGGGAGGCTACTACGTAGTCCCGGCCCTGAGCGGCGCAGAGCGCAAGGTGGCCGATATTCCACAAACGCCCAGCCATCGCCCGTACCCATCGCTCGATTGGACGCCGGATTCCAAATCGCTTGTGATCGTGGACACCGCGGTTAATCCCCCGGCGCTGGCCGAGGTATTGATTGCCGAAGGGGACAAGAAAGATCTGACGACTCCGCCGGCCAATTCTCTGGGCGACTATATGCCTGCCGTTTCACCCGACGGGAAATGGCTGGCGTTCGCCCGTGTGCCCGCCACCGGCGTGCAGAACTGGCAGGTCGTTCCGTTCGCCCATGCCATCTCCAGTCGCCCCGTCCCCTTACCGATCACCGGAGCCATCGCAATAATGGCTGGCGCATCCGATGCGAGATCTTTCCCTCGTGTCTCCTGGGCCTCGGATAGTGCGCACGTGATCGCCGTGGAGACGGCAAGTAGTGGCTCGCGGCTGGTGCGGGTTTCGGCTCCGGGATCGGAGAGGCCCGAGCCCATTCTGTCCGCCGGCACGGCCGCCAGCGAGCCGTCGATCGCCCGCGAGAAAGGCCGCCTGGCTTATGTGCACTCCTTTCGGAACACCAGTCTTTGGCGGGCGGACCTCCGGAATCCCTCTGCGGCGCCCACACGCGTGATCGCATCCACGCGAGTCGAGTTGCAGCCTGACTATTCGGCCGATGGGAGCCACGTCGTCTTCGTCTCTGATCGATCCGGAAACCGCGAGGTCTGGAGCGCTGGTGCGGACGGTGCGAGCCCCCTCCAAATTACCGCCCATGCGGCGACTCCGACGGCCCCCCGCTGGTCACCTGACGGCCGACAGATTGTGTTCGCGCAGCGGCCCGGAGGCAACGTCGACATCTACGTAGTTGATGCGCAGGGCGGCACGCCTCGCCGGTTGACCACCGATCCCGCTAACGATGCGAGCGCTTACTGGTCGCGCGACGGTAAGTGGATCTATTTCGCTTCCAACCGCACGGGTCGGTTTGAGGTCTGGAAATTGCCCGCCGACGGCTCGGCACGCGAGGTACAGGTGACGCGCAATGGCGGCTGGCGCAGCCGCGAATCGTTAGACGGAAAGATGCTGTATTTCCAGAAGTTTGACGAGGTTGGCCTTTTCGGCATGCCCGCGGAAGGCGGCACCGAGGAGCGGATTGCTGAGGTTCAACCGCCCCAGGACTGGCAACTCGCGCTCGACGCTATCTACTACTTCCAGCCGGTCGGAGAAAACTATACAGTCCGGAGGGTAGACCTGAGGTCGGGCAAGACCACCGAAGCACTGAGCCTGCCCCCGGGGACCACTGGCAATACTGCCAACTTCACGGTCTCGCCTGACAGCCGCTGGCTGATCTTCGTGCACGCCGACCAGATAGTCACCGAGCTAATGATGATAGACAACTTCCGCTGATCGCGCGGCTCCCATAATATCGATTAATAGAGTTAGGTATGCCCATAAGTACCGGCAATGGATGATATCGCCACTTTTCGAGGAAGCAGCAGACCCGGGCGCCGCACGCGGTTCCGACGGGATGCCAAACATCAGCACCGTTTCTGGGCAACTTGATCACATGGCTGCTCAATCTCCCAGTTGGAGTCCGGAACAACGGCCGAGGCAAACCTTGCTGCACGAATGCAACCGCCCGGTCGTCTTAAATTAGGGGCTGATCGATGACGCGAACACCGCCAGGCCGGAATGCTTCGGGCCGCACAGCTCTGGCCCCATTGGTTTTATCGCTCGCCCTGGTTATCCTGAATGCGCCCCGCTGTTTAGCGCAGGATTCTACGGGTTGGCAGGCTGGGGCTGCAGGGACGATTGCGTTTGAGGTAGCCTCTATTCACGAGGACAAAGGACCCTTTAAGCGCCCTTCGTTTCCGCTAAGTCCCGATGACGCTTTCCGGGAGCCAGGTGGGCGGTTCCATGCAGACTTCGCGCTTCCCAATTACATTCAGTTCGCCTATAAAATCTGGTTCACAGACGAAGAGCTGAGGGCGATGCTGGCGAAACTGCCACGGTGGGTGGAGACGGATCGTTTTGATATCGAGGCCACAGCTCCGCTGCATGCGACGAAGGACCAGTATCGTTTGATGATGCAGGCCCTGTTAGCCGAACGATTTGGCCTAAAGCTGCACTTCGAGAAAAGAGAACTCCCGGTGCTGGCTATGGTGCTGGCGAGGCCCGGAAGGCCCGGTCCGAAGTTGATTCCGCATGAACAGGGGCAATCCTGCGACGAGAAACCGAACCCCGAGACGTTTCCGGAAGAGTGTTATGGCGTCCTCGCGATGCCCGCCAAAGATGGCATGATCCTCTATGGTTCACGAGCGACCTCAATGCCCACGATCGCAGATTTTGTGGCAGTTGCAGTCGGGCGCAGTGGAGACATTGGACGTCGCGTTGTGGATCAGACTGGGCTGACTGGGCTGTGGGACTTTACTATGGAGGCCGCGCCGCCAGACCAGACGCTTCTAAAGGATGGCGTTTCAGCAGGAGAAACCCTTTTCGAGGCCATTCGGGACCAGTTGGGAATCAAATTGAAGCCGGTTCGAGCTGTGCTTTCGGTGCTTGTTGTGGATCATGTGGAGCGGCCCAGCGACAACTAGAGCCGACGTCAGTTCTGAATCCGAACCAGTTCTCCCGCCGTAACCCGTAGCGGCGGTATTCCGTAGCGTTTACGAATCCATATCGACGCTTACTCGCCGTTGTTAGGTGCCTCTTCTAGTCGAAACGGCGTTCTCGTACATAACAAAATTTATAGCGGCATCGAACGCCCTTAATGGACCCGAACGCCATCTTCAAGACCGCTTATCGTCACCTGCGAATGCAGGTGCTGCTGCTGCGAGCCATCGCGTAGCTTGAAACTTATTTCGCAACGGCTTCCGCATCAGCGAGCATCGCATCCAGCGCGCGGCATCAGCTTGCCGCCGAGCACAATGGCTTGGATGGAGCGTGTATTGTGGATGTCTGCCAGCTGATCCACAGCATTTAACCAACCCCGTGCAGAGGCGTAATCGCATGACGAACCGCGACTCGAACGATCTTGTCGTCCTGATGTGCCACGCAATTCGGCGAATTGCCATTTTCTGATTGCGGGATAAAGTCGCGGCACATCCAGATTGCTCGACTCACGCGTCGTCAAAGAGAGTCATCCGCCAAGGATCAGCCGAACGATTATCTCCGGATGTCTAGGGGCGGGTAGTAGGGCTTGTCAAGCTTTTGGAATTTTTCCATCCACTTCTTGCCGGCGTCGGGACCGAAGCTCCACTCCTGCCGGTGGTAGTTCCAATCGTCGGGATTCAGTTGCTGCGCGCGCTCCCAATACCTCGCGGCGAGGGCATCGCTGCCGTTCTGATGGAACCAGACGGCGAGTTTGAATGTGGCGTCGGCTTCCATTTCGGTGGCGGAGCGCGGCTTGATGCGGCGGGCGAACTCTTCATCGGAGAGGGCGAACCGGCTGCGACTGCCGTTGCGCACCCAATCGCGAAGGGCATCGGTATAGACGCGGCCTTCGGTAACAATGTTCTTGTCCCCAGTGATCTTCATGACTTGGTCGGTGTTCCACGCGGGCTCGGCGGGGCGCACGACGCGGCCGTTTTCATCGACCCAGATACCCATGGGCACGTTGAGGAACTGATAGGCCGAGCTGATGGCGTGCTGCGCGTCAATTAGCGTAGTGAAGGTGGCGTTGGCGCGATCGTACCAGCGCCCAGCAGCGGCCTCGCCACCAGTATCCTGCGCGGCGGCGACGATTTCAAAGTTGTGGTCACTGAGCTCAGTGAAGAGTTTTTGCCAGCCTGGCAGATCGTTGCGGCAACCTCACCAGGACGCCCAGGTAATGACCAGGACTTTCTTGCCGCGGAAATCAGAAAGGTGGACCGTGCGGCCTTTGCGATCGGGCACGGAGAAATCCGGGGCGACGCGGGAGGCGTAGAAATCGCCGCGGACGAGAGGTATTTCGCCAAAGCTCCACACGGCGGCCTCATGTACGCTGACCTGGTGAAGGTGTTGGGCAAAGCCGGTTAGATTGAACCAGGCGGCGCTTCGCAATTGCTTCGAGACGGGAATACACATATCCCCGCGACAGGCGCCTTGGGGCTTTAGAGTAAAACCGTTGACGCGCGGAAGATCGGCAGCGCGGACCCAGAGGTCCTTGGGATCGGGACGGATCTGGTCGAGCTTGACGGTCTGGTCGTTGTAGAGGACAGTGGCTGAGGCATCCGATGCGGCGAGCGCGCAGGCGGCTCCGCCAGAAGACAAGAGAAACTCGCGGCGGTGCATTCCGGGGCTAGTATATCTCGCGCGCGGGTCGGACGTTGTAAACTTGCCTGAGTGCGACTGCGCACTTGACGCTCTCAGTCGTGCCGAAGCGGATGAAGGAGCGGTCGAACGCGATTCCATTTCCGGCGAGAGTGGTCAATACGCCGCTTGGCAATGCAAGCTTCGCCGGAATGGGAAATAGCTGATCAGTATTTGATTAATCCGGTGGGCCGCAGTTTACGTTGCCGTTCGCGGATGCCATCGACGAACTTCGTCTCGTAGTGCCAGATTCCGGCGTCGGCAGGTTGCTCGTTCATGGACGACACCATAACCCGGACAACCCCCGAAAACCTCAGGGCTAGTTCCGCGCCGTTGGCGATTTCGGGCTCTCTGCTGATGTGCCTTTAGGGCACGCTGCGGTAGCTCGGATTTATGATCGAATCAGCTCCTTCAACCTGGCCTTTAAGGCCTGCCCCCGCTCCGTCTTCGGCCTCCTCGACAGCCAAGCGGCCAGCACCGCATTCGTGATCGAATGCGTCACCTCCGGCGCTCGCACGCGAACCTCGATTTCCGCGGGGTGTGCATTTCTCGTCCACAATGGGGACCAATTGAACTCCGTCACGTGTCGACCGTATTTGCGGGTCGAATCCAAAGTAATTAAAACGCAAGCATTCTGTAAGGATCTTGAAATGCAGATCCCGTCCCCGGGGCCGACAGCCAGTTTCCAGCAAGATCGGCGGTGGAGGAGATCCTAGGCCAAGCCGCTTGTTTTTGGAAGGGAAAAGGACTTGTATGAATCGACTCAAGATGTCATGGGTTCAATTGGGCGGCCAACTCGTCTGCCGCTGGGTAGATGAAAGTGATACACCGGAAACGCTCCCTGATACAGCAGAAGCCCGAGTCGGGCCAATTCCTAAAGCTGCATGCGTAGGTTTGAGTGTTCACAATGGAGAGCCGCGCGAAGCCATCCCACTCTCTTTTCAGTCACCTAGATCCGGTCGCACAGCGACGGACGGGGTCAGGTCTTGGCTCCTTACCCTATGCTGGGGTGGCTATAGCGTCTGGTCACCCCCCTCGTGACTTCCTTTTCCTGGTCATCCGAAGGCGCCGGCAACGTGCTCTTCCCGCAGCGCCGGTTCGCCAATCAAGCCCGACCGATCCATCGTCGAAGGAGCGCAATGAATACGCCCGCAACTAGGCTCGCTGCCAAGAACCAACGGGTAACGGGCAATCCGATGAGGCCGATAATAACGACGCTTAGCGCCGCGAGCATCCCGGCCACACCACCGCCGACAGGGATTTTGCTGACATTTATGCCCGGATGCGGCGATTCGAGTGTTTGGGTTCGCCTGAGCATGTCGTTCCTCCCTCTCAATTTGCATCTGATGCCGAGGGGGCTCTATTCGATTCTTGCAAAACGCGGATCGCTGTACGAGGCCGCTGCATCTTACGCTCGGCCAGCATCTGGCGCTTGCGCCCAAACGTGAGCGCTGACATCCACCCACGAAATCGGGCTGGACCAGCCGTCCCTCGCGGCCATGACCGGCGATTGGGTCCATAAAATAGAGGTGCGGGATTACCTCGATGGGAGCGCCGCCGGTTCGGTTCGGCAGAGGGGCCGCGAACCAGACGTCGCATACCAGAACGTCGCGGTTGCGTGATCGCAGGGATCATCGACCGGCGAAGGCGCGCCAGCAACGACTTGCGGGCGCGTTTGGAGTAGCGCCTCGGTCACCCGCCGGCCACAGGTGTCGTCACTGAAACGCGAGATGCAGATGCTCGGCGTCGGAGTGGGGATAAAGCTCTTAAAAGCAACTTTCGGTTAGGCGGGCCGAACACCAGCCAGCCGATGCCGCCAGCCAAAAGAAGCAGCGATGATGGTTCGGGCACGGGCGTGATGCCGCCGCTGAGATTGTTGTAGTGGCTTGGCACGAAGCTGGTGGCCCCGACAATTGAACCGCTGGTGAGGCCCACCAACGAACCCGGGTGTGGTGCTGTGGTGAATAAGAGGTTCAGTCGACGAGGGAGCTGTTGACGCCACCAATCTCCCACTCGTTGCCTTCTTGAATCGAAAAGATCACGTCATCGAAAGGCCGTCAAACCAGGAAAGGTGATATCCAGACCACTGCTTTCAACCGTGCCGTTGGCAGTGTCAACCGGGAACATGCCGGAGAAAGCGCAAGTGGCGCGAGATAGGCAAGAATCCAAAGTTCCTCCTGAGTCGTTCTCGGCAGTCCCCGACACCTGGAATGTAGTGATTGTATCCGCCCGCACGATGTAAAGCGACAGGAGAATGAGCAACATCGGCCCAGCGCACAACGCCACAACCGGAAGGAGGGATCGCATCAACACATCTCACTTGGCGCGAAGTCTATCACTACTTAGTATTTGGTGCCTGTGCAAAATAAAGCTGAAAAAGCGTGGATCTGTACGGTCTGCAACCGGTCCAAGTGTACACATAAGGTTTGTTGCGATACACTCCAGACGCTAACGATGTGGCTCAACAAAGAACAGGCACTACTCCCAAGCGGTCGGTCGGCACGATTTCTGCGACCCGCGAGCGCGGATGGGCTAATGGATGGCCGACTTCTGAATCTCCGTGTGAGGGCGAACCCCAGCCCGCCGCCAGCCAAAAGCACCAGCGATGATTGGTTCGGGTGCGGGGGCTGATGGTGTTGAGCAAGTAGAAGGACCCCACGGTGGCGGTGGCGACGAGTGAACCTGCGGTGAAGCCCACCAGTGAACCGGGGGTTGGGTGTGTGGCGAGAATAAATTGAATTTCGCTGCGGCCTGAATGGCTGGCGCGCAACGACCGCGTGTGGCGTGTGCGACTCGCAGAGTGTCCCGCCGAGCGGCGAAGGTTTAAGAAGCCTCCGAAGGGTCAACCAGCACGTAAACAGGGGCCTTAAGTCGTAAACGATCTCTGAGTCGGTCGTTTATCCGATGCTGAATCTGTTTGTAAGGGATATATTACGGCCTTAACAGTTGAAGGGCTTTTGAAGGGGTGGCTACCTACCTCCACCACGCCCTCTTTTTTACCGCGTTGCCCATGCAAGTCCTCAAACCCAGAAAGGAGAACAACCGATGGCCCCAGAAGAAAAAACAATAGACGAACCAGTCGCTCAGAGCGAAGCCCAGACCAGCGAACCCGCTGTTGAAGCCGAGAAGGCGGAAGCAGCACCAGAACAAGAGGAGAGCAAGGAGTAGCCAAGGACAGAGGGGGCCAGCGTGCCCCCTTTCGCAGTGTTCGCGCACCGCTAAATGACCGGCTATTCGCCTTCTACCGCAGCTAGCTCTTCCTGCCGATGAAGATCACGAAGTAGCTTGCTTCGCGACCACCTCAGAACCGAGCAGGTTCCCCAGTTGTGAGTAGGCGTATCAGGCCATCGGCTAAACATCAGGAGGGCAAGTTTTGCGCCTGCGGTGGAAGGCGATAGACGATATTGGGACGGCTGGACGGGAATAGACGCGCTGGCGGGCGGCTTTCTGCTGGATTCCCAGGCGATCCGTCTCACCATGGATTAGCTCCTCCACTTGGGTGATTTCGCTTTATACAAGTGGAACCTGGGCTGGTCCGTCCAGTTGTGGCCAATGAAGAAATAATCCTGCCAGCAGGCATAATTGCTGGTGGTTCCGATAACCCCAGGTAAACTCCCTTATCGTCGAAGTAGAAAGGCAGGTTCAAGTTTGAGCAGTCAATGGAACGAAACCCTACTCGCCTCTGAATTGATTCTGCCGCCACAAGAGTGCTGATTTCGCACTCACGTGCCCGAACCGCCTCGGTGTAGAATTCTCGGCATGAATTGGCTGTTCATCGTGAGCCTGCTGCCCATCGCCAGCGGCTTCGCCCAATCCATGCCGCCGGGAATCTCGGATCAGTTTGAGAATCTTGATTTCGCGTTGGGCTCGCTGGGTGACATGCCTCTCGGGTGGCACCTGGGACGAAGCGACACCGCGGCTTACGCCGCGCAGATTTCGCCGGGTGCATCGTGCCAAGCGGGGAAGCAATGCGGGATGGTGCGGTCTGTTGGCCTTGGGCCGCATGAGCGGTGCTTCCTTTATCAGGACGTGGATGCCACACCATACCGAGGCAAGGTTCTGGTTTTCAGGGCCGCATCGCGGGTCACGGTAGGGGGGCTGGCGCGGCTCGTGGTTCGCGTGCACCGGCCGGACAACAGCAGCAGCTTCTTCGATAATCTGGGTGACCACCCGATTCAGTCGGCTCAATGGAATGCCTATCAGATCGTCTTCCCGGTTGACGGCGAAGCTCGCGATATCGAGTTCGGCATTCAACTTTATGGCGAGGGCACGGCGTGGATTGACCAGGTCTACGTGAATTCTCCGATTCTCGAGGCGGAGAAGGAGATCAGAGAGGTGTTCCGGAAGTTCAACGCAGCAAGGGACACGATCGACGGGCGCGCCATGGCCGAGACCTATTCCGAGACTGGCGAATACATCAGCCTGTGGGGGCAGCACGTTGCGGGGCGCGCCAATCTGGAGGGGGTTTGGAGCAGCGTGCAAGGTAAGGCAAAACGGACCATCCAAAAGGTCGATGTGCATACGCCGGAAATTGCTGTCGTGAGCGGTACGGCGGTGTTTGAAAGTCCCGATGAGCAGATTGAGGAAACCTTCATACTGGTGAAAGAGAGCGGCGGGTGGAAGATTCGGCTCCACCAAGCGATGCGGCCGTAATTACTTCACCAACTCAGTGAGGACTTCGACTAGGTAATGATCGCGTTTCCAGCTACTTGGAAAACGGCTCGTCCGATGGTGGCTGCGAAACGCCCTAACGCAGAAGTAGACTGTCGGGTCCAGTTCGGCGTTCAATGGAATGAAACGCCAGTCCAGGCCAGAACTGGTTTCGGCACGCTCTCATCGACGTATGGGTGGTCGTGACTCGTGCCTGAGCAGTTCCAGCCGGGCCATCTCCCACTCCAATAGGTACGGATAATTCTGTTGTCTGAAATCGCTGGTAAACGGCTCATCCGAGATGCGTCTCCGAATCTCTCGCAGAGCGTCGTCGCTTCCCAGGTAGGCTAGCGCTCGTACCGCAGCTGTCGCTCGTGCCGACCATGGCGCTCCCGGGCTTGGCAACTCTGGAAGGATGCGTGCCAGTTCCTCCCTTTGCCACTCGGCGTCAGCGGGTACGATCTCAATGTCCATGGGTGTAGACACCAAAGCTTGCGGGTGTTGAAATGCCACGGCCTGATTCGCTTTCCAATAACATCTAGTGCTTCGCGCTGTGATTTGGTATTTCCCCGTGCAGCCGAAACGGATCCACTGGTTGATTTCGACCGAAAACGGAGGAAAAAATGGCTCCCCAGCTAATAGGGGCGGCGTGCCAAAGATACCTGAGCCATTCATCATGATTGTGCTCCCCTCCAGAGGGTCGCCAACGCAGTCGCTCGGGGTAGCGGTAAACGACTCTCGTCCGCTAGAGCGCAGGCTCAAGCCATCGCCGACTTGCCTGCCATCCTGAACGGCATATCCGGCTTTGGCGGCGGTGAAATATAGTTCTAAGTGTATGACCTCGCCCTGGTGAAAACGACAAGGTGAGGCGGGGCAGCGAAGCGAAACTACAACTTCGCTCAGGTCTGGAGTTGCCGTGCTTTGAGCCCTGGCAGGAACGGCCTGCGCTAAAAGGATCAGAGATCCAAATACCAGGCACACAGACAGCGACAAGAGCGCGACCGGCTGGCCCTTTGGCATCGCTGCGCTGCTTGCGGCGATCGCCTCAAGATTGAGAAAGGTGCTTCCGAAAGCAGCCGATGTTGGTCGCATCGCCGATGCCATAGAAGGATGATAGACACCAAGACGAAGGAAATGGTTCCTGTGCAAGACGCGCATATCGGACGGAACTGGTCCTCAACGTGCTCTGAAAGCCTCTCTGCAGGACGAAGTCCACAAACGCCATTTCCGCAACAACCTCGCCTTCGCGCTGCGCTCCAATAGAAACGCCGAATCCACAAACTACACGTGTGCTAGCGTTTCGATCCGCGCCGGTGGAAAGTTCAGGGACTGTGCCGCCGAAAAAGTAGATCTTACTCCCCGCCCTTCGAATCTCCTACATCAAGTAGTTGGCGAAACCATCGGCGGCGCGTTCATCATTTTCGCGCCGCTGGGCCTGACGTCGACACCATCCTCCACCGCGCCGTTGCGGCTCATGTGTGACTGGGGGATTTCTCGGGCAGTGGCAGAACTTTCCGAGACGCCACATGTCGTTCCTGGCTCGCTCGTGAGCGTCTCGAAAAGGTCCTTTGTGAGACGGACTTCTCGTCACTTTTGGAGCAGGCAGGCCCGTGCCGCGTTGCCGGAGAAGATAAACTGACGTGTAATCGAAACGCCGATGCTGGAAGGTACACCAGCATTAATGAACCCAAGGAGAAGACGACTATGCAAAAGGTCAAGATTTACAGCCTCCCTACTTGACACCACTGTCGCCAGGCGAAGGAGTTCCTTTCGCGAAAGGGAGTCGAGTACGTTGAATTAGATATCAGCAAAGACGGCGACGCTCTGGATGAAATGATCAGAATCTCGGGTGCGCGCAGCGTGCCGGTGATCGTTGGCTGCGAGGACGTGATCGTGGGTTTTGACGAGCGTCGGCTCGAAGCGATGATCAATTGCATGAAAAACAGGACAGACCTAAGGCTGGCCACTTGAGCGCAACCGGATCTGGTGATCATTGGGGCCGCTCCCGTAGTGTCCGAAAAATCGGATCGTTCTGTCATGGGCGGTCCTAGAGTGGTCCCTGCAGTCCGACCCTTAGGAGATGCAACGTCAAGAGGCCAGATTCCACTTGTGTAGTTGTGTTTCGCTTCTGGTCGCTAGGATGAGCGGGGATGGCAAACGGGGCGGCGCTCAAACGTCAGTGCTCGCGCCCATCCTCGACTCTACAAATTGGAAACAGACGTTCCAGGCTGCCAGTGTGTCTGCGATCTCAATTTGGTATCTTTTGCGCCCGAATATCGCCTTGTCGTTCAGCTCTTAGTATTGTGCGGTCCTGAGTTCAACTTTGTATTCTCGCCTAAGGCGGAGCAGAGTAACCGCGAAAACTATTGCGCCGAAATAGGCGGGTGCCAAATGGGTGGAGTCGGTATACCCAATGACGGGATGCACACCGATCGCAGCGCCGAATCCCATCAGCCCCATGATTGCGACAGTTTGAATGAAGCTTCGGCTCAGCCGTGCGTGCCGGGTAAGCAAAAGGAGAATGACGCCCGTTGAGAAAAGGCCTCCTCCGAAACCCGCGCGGTCATGTGCGATCACGGGCACCAGTCGCATTGAAACCCTGTCCAGATCCGATGGCGTCATGCGCATGAACGCCAGATCCTGAGGCACGAAAACGCGTGTCATCCCAACAGCCATTATGGTGGCCCCGGCAACCAACATCCCACCGGCCAGGAAGGCCAAGCCCCAGCGGCCCAAGCTCATTGGTTGGCGGGATTCCCACAGGTCCTGTACGTGAAGCGCTGCCGGGCGCGCCTGCCATAGCCCTCCCGCGAATAGTGGCAACAGGAACAGGGTTGCGATGCCATGCCAGGTATCTAGATACCCGTAGCCAAGGTAGGTTAAAAAGCTCGCGAATCCGCAGACGCCCGAGACGAGGAATGTCCACCAGGCCCAGGATTCCCGGGCGCGCAGCGGAAACTCGGCCAGGAACCAATAAGCAGTGCCGACCGCCAGCAATGTTCCCCCGAAAGCTACGCGATCGTGAAACATGAAGTGGACCACACGGATGCTTGCCATATCGGCGAGTTGGCGAGCATCAAAACCAAGCGCGTTAACGTCCTGCGGCAGGAAGTAGCCTGTCACCGACTGGAAAATGGCAAACCATCCGCTGAGCAGCAGGATGAATCCTGTCATCGACAGCGGCAGACGCCCGTCCGCCAGAAACGCCTCGATAAGCCCCCGTTCATCACGCATGAGCTAACTATACTCAACATCGCTGATCATTGGAATTTTGGGAGTGCCGAGAACGCCGCAATTGCGAAACGCCCGTGAAGTGGGTGGCAAAACAAAGATGCCGTAGCAGCTGCTGACTTCATCAACGAGTTATTCGGCATCGCCGCCTAACATCAGCACACCCGTTACCGCGGTAAAGTCACACTTTTGCTAACTCACGCAAACTTCGCAACAATACCCAGAAACGTCCCACGCGTTCCCCAGCCGGTGCTGGACCTTCCCAGATCCAGCGTCGACTGACCGCCAGGCGTTGCCTTTCCTCGGCGGAAGGTTTATCCTACAATACCGGGTTGAGGAGCTAATACCATGCGACATTTGGTATGTCTAGCGGGAGCGGTTGTTCTCACCCTTGTCGTGGTCGGCCGATCAGGGGCGCAAGCTAACGTTGCAGATGAGGTGATGAGGGTCGATGAAAGCTACCGAGTCGCCAAATTGCGTCAAGACATCACCACGCTGGAGCGAATTCTCGCTGATGCGTTCAATGAAACAAACCAGAACGGAATCAGCCGGAACAAAGCTGAGTCCCTCGAACTGTGGAAGACGTTCTCGATCGAGTCGTTGACCACAGATACGTCGGAAGTGCGCGTAACCGGTGACACGGCTGTGGTCCTCGGCAAGCAAACTGAGAACGGATACGAGCACATGCTGTTCACCCGCATCTACATCAAACGTGACGCCGACTGGAAATTGCTCGCTAGCATGCAATTTCGAGATCCGAAGATGACACCGCGCCGCTGATAAGCCCGGCCACGTCGGCGTACATCAACGGCATCGGGCAACATCTGGTGGCGAAGTTCTGCCTCGTACGACGATTATTCGCCGAGGAGGTCTTCATCGTTGCCTCGACGCACGGAGCGGTTAGAGGCGATCAATCCCCAACTCCCGCCGCCGCCGAGGTTGGGCTTGCACAAGGTGATTACTTTGTCCCCTTGAAGGGAGACCTTCGTCAAGTTCGGTTACAATTACAAATATTTCAAGCGGTCACAGACCTAGTCGGCAGATTAAAAAACTCTTTGACACCGCGAAATTCTCTTCGTGTTTGGCTTGTCATGTCTCGTTTACTCCTTTCGTTGCGCTCTGACACTCCTCCGGCATGATTGGTGTTGTAAGCCATGGTCCTGCGCTGTTTAGATGCCGCAACTCGCGACTAGCGTTGGACCTAGCGTCCTTGGCTTGAGAATTGTAATTCAAATGGGTCAAGTTCAGGCAACCAGGCGCTGGTCCTCGCAGCAGGCGTCAATTTCGTGGTTAAGTCGATCAAATGCGGCCCGCAAGCTGGTGGAGGGCAGCGCCAGCGGCATGATTTCACGAGTTTGGGGCGGAGTAGCCGGGCATAGGTCCTGGAGAAGAACAGCGCGATGCGCAGACCGTCAGGAGTGAGTCGGTATCGGTGGCTATGCGGGATGCGCTCGATGATGCCGTGAAGACGCAGGCGGCGGAGATCGTAAGTCATCCTTCCGATGGGGTAGTTGGCTGGATCGATGCCGCCGCGTCGGCCATGTACCTCCGAACCAGCGCACGGCCGGTTTCGATCAGCGCCGCCGGTTCCTCGTCTTCGCGGAATTCGGCATCCTCGGCCGCCATCGCGAACGCTTCGCCAAACGACTCTTCGAGTCCCTGGGCGGGGAGGTCCTGTGTGGTTTCGACCTTCTGCCGGAAGTTGGCTGCCAGCACGGAATGAAATGCCGGGCCCAGCGCCAGCGTTCCGGTCGGCGGCTCCACCAGTCCGAGCGCATAGCGAAAATGCCACTTGGCCGAGCAAGACGGGAAGGGGTTGATGTGCCTGGGGGAGAGCAGGTCCCCCAGCGTCGTGTCGATCGGCAGCGGTCATCGCAGCCCTCCCTCGCGCGCCTGCTGGATGAACAGGCTGAGCGCCATGGCGCGCCGATCTTCACTCCCGAAGCGCACCGAGAAACCCTTAGTCGCTGCGTACTGCCCCGCAACGATCGCCGCATCGATGCTCGACACGAGCGCCTGCTCTAAGTGCGACACGGCGGAACGTCCATTCGATGGCTTCGGAGTCTCGTGCCCGTTGGTTTTGCCGTTCACCGGTGGTGTTTCCGAAGGCGGCAGGTCTCTGGAGCTTCTCTCCTTGTTCACCTGGCATTCGATGAACCGCCGGTTGCCCTCCTTTCGTTCGGCCTTGCAGATGGTGAACGGTTCGCGGGCTTGGATACCGGGCTCGACCAGCTTCGTTCGGACCACCGGCGGAAAATACATCTCGCGCTCGCCCGCCAGGGTGTACATGATTTGATCTCCGAATCGGCCTTCTACCGGGAGGCAGTCGGTGTAGGCCAATGCGACGGCGACCGGCACGTTGGTCTGGAATGCGATTCTCTCTCGCATGGTTTTCTCTCCTGATCAGTTGTCGTTTGGGGTGTTGTTGTAAGCCACCCCTCGGACGAGGAACGGAAGATCGTGGAGAATTACCGGCTGTTATCGGTTAGACCCGGATTTCGTCGAATGCCGGCATCTAATCTAACAGTCTCGGCCCGCAGATCCGCTGACTTGCCTGCGCGCTCGGACCGCGGCTGGAGCGGATCGCAAACGCACCGCCCTTTTGATGATAGCGATGGCGTGGGCCGGAGGCGTGGGTCTTCCCGCCATCAAAGGTGCAACGATTCGCTTTGAAGTAAAATCGATCACAGTACCTGGTCGAAACTCTGACGGAGGAGCCTCATGAAACTCGCGCTCGTTCTGTTTCCCGCGTGCCTTGCCGCGCAGGCCGCGCTCGACTCGCTGGTGGGCACGTGGGTGCCCCAGCAGGAGACTAACGGCATAGCTCGCTTCGTCATCCGCAAGGAACAATCCCGGACTATCGCCCAGGCCTGGGGCAAATGCACTCCGGATGATTGCGATTGGGGCGAAGCCGACATCGAGCTGTGGAACGGCTTCCCCGTGGCAATCTTCGAGCATGGCTACGCCGTCACTCACATTCAGTTCGTCCGAGTCCCCGATGGGCGTCTGGTGGTAGCCCATGAACGTGAATATCAGGACGGCTCGAACCGCCACGATCCGGGCCACAGCGAATTCTACATCAAGCAGGAGGAGGGACCCGATTCCGCCGCGGCGCGCGACCTGCTTCGCAAAACCGCCGACGCGTATCGCAGTCTGCCGGCCTCCCGGTTCGAATCGGTCGACACCGAGACGCGCATCACAGCGAACAGCGAGGCACGCTCCGTGACTCGCTCCACGCTGTGGTCGCAGCCGCCCAACAAAATCCGCATCGAAACTAAGGGCGGCCGTGAAGATTCCATCGAAATCGCCGATGGCGAAGTCGAGTGGCGCATTTTTCCGGACGCTCACGAATACATGTCTACCCCACAGGCCAAGAACGCGCCCCTGCTGTCGCCGCTCCGTCAATTCACCCTGCTCGGCACCAAGCGCGGCGATC
>Ga0126381_100001889_pt1 | contig 22503 bp, 23 predicted proteins | sample PanSoiMetPlot_28_FD_96465 | JGI IMG/M metagenome (GOLD analysis project Ga0126381, IMG submission 96465) | Tropical forest soil microbial communities from Panama - MetaG Plot_28 | ecosystem: Environmental > Terrestrial > Soil > Tropical forest > Bulk soil | place: Panama | collected 2016-02-17 | reverse complement strand
GGATCGGCAATGTTAATGGAGGACTGCATCGACATCTGCATCATCTTATGCTCACCTGCCGCGCCGGGGTGACCCTGGCGATTTGGATCAATCGCCCCTTCCTTTGACGTTGAGCGTTGGGAGTCAGGCATTCTTTGTTGGTCTTCTTTGACCGGGACAAGTTTCATCCCGCATTTCGGACAATTCCCCGCATGATCCGTCACGACTTCTGGATGCATCGGGCAGGTGTATTTCTGTCTTTTCTCCTTCTCGCCTGCCACGCTCACTTTGATCGAAGACGCGTGCTTGTGATCGATCTGCGGGCGATTGGAATCAATCGCCCCTACCTGTGGGCTGACGAACTGCGTTCCGATACCCATCGTGCAGCTCAAAACTAAAATTCGTTTTATCATGTGGACGTTAGGAATCCCGTCTGTAGGGCAGGCGTTTTACCTGGCGAATACGAGTGAACGTCGATGCCGAGTCGCTCCGGATCGCCCTATAACCCGGTAGGAACGGCGCTGCAGCCGTCCGGACATCGCAGCTCGATGTCCTTGCCTAAGCCAAGACCGGCGGTGCGTGAGCGAGAATGCTCCGCTGCAGAATCAATTCGGCGAATGAGCGCGCGCCCGGCGGTCCGGTATCAAGAAATAACGGCACCAGCTCGCTACCCTGAAGAGCAATCAGGGCGAATTCGTCAACCCGAAGGCTGATATCGGAAAATTTCGCGTTATCGCGCGTCCAGCTTTTCGTTTTCTCAAGAACAACCGCGCGCAAAATCTTGCAGCATTGTATCTGTGATGATTGCTGTTTTTGCTTTGCGGGTTTGGAATGAAACGGACATTCGCTTTGCACCAAGTCCGTTTCTGTCCCGAGCGCACCAAAGGCACAATGGTTCGTAATTGCAAGCCACGAGCAAATCGCAATGGCAACAATCACGCTGCGCGCGCTTCGATGCATCGCGAACTTCAATCGCTCAGGCAAAGAGAATCTCAAATGTTTTCTTTCTGATCCGCGACCAGTGCAGCACCAGCTGCCGCTGCATCTGATCGCATGGTTTCGTCGGTGCCACGTGATGGTGCATGGGTTTCGCCGTACTGCGGTTGCTCGACACGCGTCGCCAAAAGCATTGCCGTGAACAACAATACAGCTGCCAGATAATACGGAGCGCCGGGCATATGAAGCGAATGCTTCGGATTGATGAACAAGGCGAATATCCCCGAAAACAAGAACGGCCCAATGATGAACGCGATGGAACGCAGGCTCTGGATCGCTCCCTGTAGTTCGCCTTGCTCGCGTTCGCTCACGCGGTGAGTCATCATTCCCTGCGCCGCTGGGAAGGAAATATTCCACATAGAAATCACGGGGATCGAGGCCATGTAAAGAACACTAGTCCTAGCGAGACCGGCAATGACCATACCGAGCGCGCCGAAAAATTGCCCGATATACAGTGTGCGGCGTTCACCGAGCCACGCCACGATTCGCCCGGTGAGTCCGCCAGAAATCGCCGCTGTGAAGACGCCCACGAGCGCAAGCGAAATGCCAATTGTAGTTTGGTTCCAGGCATATCGATAAATTGCGTAGAGCGCCCAGATTACAAAAACTTCGTGCGAGATATAGGCAAGAAACTGGAGCGTAGCGAGTTTCCAGAGCTCGGGATGTGATCGCAGCAAAACCAAGGAACCGATCGGATTGGCGCGGCGCAATGTGAATTCTTGGCGATATTCGTGTCGATGCGATTCTGGCACAAACAAGAATCCGTAAAACCAGTTCGCCAGACTAAATCCAGCTGCAACCCAGAATGGCAGACGCGGATTGATGTCTCCGAGCGGTCCGCCGATTCCCGGACCCAGAATAAAGCCGAGCCCGAACGCCACGCCGATCATTCCGAAAGCCCCGGCACGCTTTTCTTTCGGAACGACGTCCGCGATGTAGGCCATTGCCGTCGGAATACTGGACGCGGTGATTCCAGAGATGATGCGGCCGAGAAAAAGCCAACCGATGGTTGGCGAGAGGGCCATCACAATGTAATCGAGCCCGAGCCCGAGATTCGAGAGCAAGATCACAGGGCGTCGCCCGAACCGGTCCGACAACACACCCAGCACCGGCGAAAAGAAAAACTGCATCAAGGCAAAAACTGTGCCGAAAACGCCAAGCCATGTGGCTGCGCTGGTCGCACTACCGGCGAGAAAATTCAAAATGAGCTTGGGCAAAACCGGCGCGATTAATCCCAGCGCCAGCATGTCGAGCATGACTGTGACGAAAATAAAAGGGATGGCAGCTTTGCGCGGCTTCATTTCAGGATCGACAACTGTAGAGGCGACTATGTCAGCCGCAAAACTCAAAACAGGCAGGCGGCTGCCTGCCACGGCAACAGAAGGCGCTTGGTACAAGCGTCACTACAACTAATCTGTCGCCAGATGATGATGCGACTTTCCTATCGCTCACCAAAAACCGAGATCCGCGAGAGTAAAATCCACGGCAGCGGTTTATTTGCCACAACTGACATTGCCAAAGATGAAATTGTCGCGGTGAAAGGCGGTTACATTGTCGATCGTAAGATTCTGCGCGAAAGGATTGCACCTCGACTTGGCCCGGTAGAAATTCAGATCGACGATGATCTCTTTGTCGCGCCGGTGACGGATGAAGAGCGCGAGTCGTCGATGTTGTACTCGAATCACTCATGCGACGCGAATCTTGGCATGCGCGGTGAGATCACATTCGTAGCGATGCGCGACATCCCCGCCGGTGAAGAGCTCACGCACGATTGGGCAATGACCGATGACGACGATTACTCTGTCGAATGCAAATGCGGCGTCGCCGATTGCCGAAAAATTCTCACCGGCAAAGACTGGCAGCGCCCGGACTTACAGAAAAAATACGCGGGATACTTCTCAGCTTATCTGGCACGCAAAATCCTTGCTCCACAACCACCGTGAGATCCTAGCGTAGTCCACCGCACATGTACGAGCACCGAAAACAGCCTCTTCTGAGCCGGGCTGAATTTAGCAAACGTGTTCGGCGACACGGGCTGGTGGCCCTTGGAGTTTTGCTCTTCGGACTTGGAATCGGCATTCTCGGCTATCATTTCATAGCCGGCTTGAGGTGGATCGATTCCTTGTTGAATGCGTCGATGATCCTTGGAGGAATGGGTCCAGTCGATCCGTTGACAACGAATGCGGCGAAGATTTTTGCGTCGGTTTATGCTCTGTTTTCCGGTCTTGCGTTTATCGGTATCGTGTCAGTCCTGCTTGCGCCATTTGTGCATCGCATGCTGCATCGCATTCATGCCGAGGAGCGGTGATTGATGGATTTTTTGAAGCGGTTCGCGAGCAGTTCTGATTTCTTCGGTATGAAAAAGTCTTTGTTACGTTCGCTTATCGCAGGGGTCGTTCTGGCCGGAATGGCAGGTTGCGCCCAGGTAAAGAAACCGGCGGCGCAGATCAAGGCGGCGGCGGTCGGTTCGCGTTTCGATCGGGTCGGATGGGTTACGTTGTATGCCGGCGAGCCGTGCACGTCGCAAATCATGTTCGATTTCCACGGCGCAGGTTCAACGGTTTGGCTGGGGGCGCCCAGGCATGAAACGGAAATCCTGACCGATGCGGCTAAGAAAAACCGGCGTGTCCATATTTCGGGAAAATGGCGAGGTGGCGGACAGTCAAACTGTAGTTACGTTGAAGTCACGAGCGCGGAGTTAACAAAATGAGATCAAATGATATTGAGGAATCCGGAGGAAAATTCGGCCCGGTGGCTATTCGCGCACTGGCCATTGGGACACAATCGGTTGGTGCGCTCGCTGCCGGCGCGATCGCAATCGGCGCTGTGACGGTTGGGTTGGTTGCAATCGGCCAGCTCCTAATCGGCCGCGCGAAAATCAAACGTCTCGAAATCGGCGAGTTAAGAGTAACTCGTCTGCACGTCACAGAATCGCTCTCTACGCCCAATCAGTAGCGATAATGCTCTGATTTGAATGGGCCGTGGACCGGCACGCCGAGGTATTCGGCTTGTTTTTGCGAAAGTTTGGTGAGCTTCACGCCGATTTTTTCGAGGTGTAGGCGCGCGACTTCTTCGTCGAGTTTCTTCGGCAAAACGTAAACGCCAATCTTGTAAGTGTCGCGATTCCTCCAGAGATCGAGTTGCGCGAGCACTTGATTCGAAAATGAGTTCGACATGACAAAGCTTGGGTGACCCGTGGCGCAACCAAGATTTACCAAGCGGCCTTCGGCAAGCAGGAAGATTTCGTGTCCATCAGGGAACGTGTATTTGTCCACCTGTGGTTTGATGTTGGCTTTCTTCACCCCTTTCGCTGCGTTGAGCGCGTCGACCTGGATCTCGTTGTCGAAATGACCGATGTTTGCCACGATTGCCTGATCTTTCATCCGCTGCATGTGTTCCAGCGTGATGACGTCAATATTGCCGCTGGCTGTGATATAAATGTTGCCGCGGCCCAGCGTGTTCTCGATGGTCGTCACTTCATAGCCTTCCATCGCGGCTTGCAACGCGTTGATCGGATCGATCTCGGTGATAAGGACACGCGCACCCTGGCCGCGCAATGATTGCGCACAGCCTTTGCCGACGTCTCCGTAACCACAAATGACGGCCACCTTTCCGGAAAGCATCACATCCAACGCGCGATTCAATCCATCCACCAGCGAATGCCGGCAGCCGTAGAGATTATCGAACTTCGATTTGGTAACAGAATCGTTGACGTTGATCGCAGGAACCAGCAGGTGTCCTTCCTGATGCATTTTGTAAAGTCGATGCACGCCGGTTGTGGTCTCTTCCGAAACGCCGCGCCAATCCTTCACGATCTCATGCCATCGATACGGGTTCTCGTGCTGGATCTCGAGCAGCAAATCTTTGATCACCTGCTCTTCTTTGTTCGCCGACTTTGTCTTCGCCCAATCGCTGCTTTCTTCGAGTTCATAGCCTTTGTGAATTAGCAAAGTGGCATCGCCGCCATCATCGACCACAAGTTGCGGCCCTTTGCCACCAGGATGCGAGATCGCGCGATAGGTGCATCGCCAATAGTCTTCCAACGATTCACCTTTCCACGCGAAGACCGACATTCCCGACTTCGCGATAGCTGCCGCCGCGTGATCTTGCGTGGAGAAAATATTGCAGCTGGCCCAGCGCACACTCGCGCCAAGATCGACAAGCGTTTCGATCAAAACTGCCGTCTGCACCGTCATGTGCAGGGATCCGGTCACACGGACACCTTGCAACGGTTTTTGCGGCCCGTATTTCTCTCGCATCGCCATGAGACCCGGCATCTCCTTTTCCGCGATCGAAATCTCTTTGCGACCCCAATCCGCCAGACTGATGTCTTTAATTGTGTAATCCGTTTTCGCGCCTTCGATTGTTTGCATAGCTAAATAGAATAGAACCCTGAAACTTTATTTCGCCGCTCTCTTTAACTCGCCCACTTTGTTCGCCTTTTCCCATGTCAGCGCGTCGAGATCATCCACGCGTCCGAAGTGACCATAGTTGGTTGTCTTGCGATAGATCGGCCGGAGCAGATTGAGCTGCTTAATGATTTCGGCGGGTTTGAAATTGAAGACTTCCCAAATCGCGCGCTCCAATTTTTCTTCATCCACTTTGCCGGTGCAAAATGTGTCAACACTAACGCTCACCGGCTCGGGGTGGCCGATGGCATAGGCGAACTGGACTTCGCAGCGATCTGCCAGACCTGCCGCGACAACGTTCTTTGCGATCCAGCGCCCCATGTAAGCCGCGCTGCGATCCACCTTCGTGGGATCCTTTCCCGAAAAGGAACCGCCGCCGTGACGTCCCATCCCGCCATACGTGTCGCAGATAATCTTGCGACCCGTAACGCCGGCATCTCCTTCGGGACCGCCGGTCACGAACCGGCCAGTCGGATTGATGAGGTAAGCTGTCTTCTGATCAAGCCATTCTGCTGGCATCACTTTCTTAATGACAAGTTCGGTCAGGGTCTCGCGCACTTCCTTCTGTTTCACATCAGCAGCATGCTGTGAAGAAACGACGACAGTCGTGGCGCGCACAGGCTTATAGCCATCGTATTCGATCGAGACTTGTGTCTTGCCGTCGGGCCGCAGCCAGGGAATCTCGCCCGATTTGCGCAATCGTGTCAGCTCGCGCCCCAGCTTATGCGCGAACGAAATCGGCGCCGGCATGAGTTCGGGCGTTTCATTGCAGGCAAAGCCAAACATCAGGCCTTGATCTCCAGCGCCTTGTTCGGCCGTGCCTTTACCTTCGGCAGGCGCTTGATCGACACCTTGTTTGATGTCGCGTGATTGCTCGCTCATTTCGCAGATCACCCGGCAAGTGTCCGCATGAAAACTGCAATCGTTGTTGACATATCCAATGTTCCGAACGGCATCGCGAACCCGCTTTTCAAAATCAAATTTTGCGTTGCTGGTAATCTCACCTGCCAGTACGACCAGGTTCCCTTTCGCGAGCGTTTCGCAAGCGACGCGGCTCAACGCATCTTGCTCGAGACAGGCGTCAAGAATGTAATCGCTGATTGTGTCGCAAACTTTATCGGGATGACCTTCGGTAACAGATTCGGAGGAAAAAATATAACGGCGGGCCATGGTTCAGATTTAAGCGGCTTCAAGAATTTCCCGATCAGCCCAAACGATTCAACGTTGGATCATATTGACCGATCATGATACGTCGATATATCGTTGGCTGCTAGAATGGCGTCAACTATAAATTTGCTTCGATTGCTGGCAGATCCGACCCGTTTGCGGCTATTGCTTCTTCTGGAACACGAAGAGCTCTCGGTGGCGGAGTTGCAGCAAATCCTAGGAATGGGTCAATCGCGCATTTCCAGTCACCTTGCTCAGTTGAAACGCGCAGGCGTTGTCGCCGACCGACGTGTGGGAAAAAATGTTTACTACGGCGCCAACCACCACGGAAAAGATGCACGCAAGACGCGCATCGCGGAATTGACACGGGCGCTGGCGCGCGAACTACCGGAAACATCACGCGATCGCACCAGTCTGAAACTGGTACTTCACAAACGTCAGGACAAAGCACGTAAATATTTCGACGAGCTCGCCGGGAGGTTTGGCCGAAGTTATGTGCCTGGCAGATCATGGAAAGCACTTGCACATACGCTGATCACGCTGCTCCCTCCGTTGACAGTCGCCGATCTCGGCGCGGGCGAAGGAACGCTCTCACAGTTGCTGGCAAAGAGAGCCCGGAAAGTGATCGCTATCGACAATTCCCCAAAAATGGTTGAGTTCGGCGCTCAGCTCGCAAAAAAACATGGATTCAAGAACCTTGAGTACCGGTTGGGGGATATTGAAGATCCACGAATCGCGAAAAACAGTGTCGATCTTGCGATTCTAAGTCAGGCTTTGCACCACGCTATTCATCCAGACCGTGCCATCGCCTCGGCTCATCGCATTCTGAAACGCGGCGGGCGTCTAGTAATTCTCGATCTTTTGAGTCATCGTTTCGAACGGGCCCGTGAGCTATACGCCGACCACTGGCTCGGGTTCAGCGAAGTGCAGCTGCACCAATTCCTGGAGAAAGGCGGCTTCCGGGAGATTGAAGTGAGTGTGGTGTCGCGGGAAAACCAGACCCCGCATTTTCAAACGGTTTTTGCAACTGGAGTGAAATAATTGCTGTAGCCAGGCCGTACCTGCCACGTCAGATCAGGACGCGCGACGCTGACGTTGCAAACTCCCCGGGGGCCACGGGCTTGCAGGTCGAGGCCTCTACAAGCATTTTTGTGCGAACATACCGGCCTTGTCGGTTGTCTTAAAGTTAGCGATCTTCCACCACGCTCCCTTGTATGCCTGCGCCACCCAAAAACGGTCTGCGGCTCGAAATTGGACATGTCTTGTTTATCGACATCGTCAGCTATTCCACGCTGCACATTAATGAGCAGAGCGATTTGGTTGCCCAACTGAACGATGTCGTTCGCGGCACGGAACATTTTCGATCGGCGGAAGTGGAAGGCAGATTGGTGCGCTTACCAACTGGCGACGGAATGGCTTTGGTATTTCGCAACAGTCCGGAGGAACCGGCACGTTGCGCTTTGGAGATTAGTCAGGCGCTTAAAGAGCATCCTAGCCTTCGCGTTCGAATGGGTATTCACAGCGGACCGGTGAATGAGGTCGCCGACGTAAACGAGCGTGCGAATATCGCCGGCGCCGGAATCAACATCGCGCAACGTGTGATGGATTGCGGAGATGCCGGCCACATCCTGCTTTCGAAACATGTCGCCGAAGATCTACAGCACTATCCGGAATGGCGATCCTATCTTCACGATGTAGGCCAATGCGAAGTGAAACACGGCGAGACGATTTCCATCGTCAACCTCTATACAACCGAGCTTGGCAATTCAACGCCCCCACGCTTGAAGCGAACCGAAACGCAACTGCGCAGGCGTCGCCGCAACGCCTTACTGCTTGCCGGCTCAGGCTTGGCGATTCTGATCCTTGCAGGTTCATTTCTATTACCTCTCGCATCCGCACGCAAGGTCGACAAATCGATTGCGGTGCTGCCGTTTGAGAATTTCAGCGACGACAAAGAGAACGCGTACTTCGCCGACGGCATTCAAGACGACGTCCTTACGAATTTGTCGAAGATTAGCGATCTCAAAGTCATTTCCCGGACATCAGTAATGCTGTATCGAGGAAAAGCTTTCAATGTTCGGGAAATCGGAAAGGCTTTGGGCGTCGCAACGATTCTGGAGGGTAGCGTTCGCCGCGTGGGCAATCGCGTCCGTGTCAACGTGCAATTGATTAACGCGGAGAACGATGAGCACTTGTGGGCGGAAGATTACGATCGCGAGCTAACAGATGTTTTTGCGATTCAAACAGACCTTGCGCAGAAAATAGTAAGCGAACTACGGGGGAAGCTGTCGCTAGGCGAAAAAGAGCAGATCGAGCGAAAGCCGACCGAAAATGGCGAGGCCTATCTCGCCTTTGTCCAGGCAAACAACCTTTCCTGCGCGTTTGAGGACCTGACAAAACTGAAACAAGGCGAACAGCTTTACGATCGCGCCATCGAGCTGGATCCAACTTTTGCCCTTGCGATGGCACGCTCCTCGCTGTTGCAAAGTTGGATTGTACACAATTTCGATCCAACCTCGGAACGCCGCGAAAAGGCGCGCACTCTCGCCGAACGCACGCTGCGATTGCAGCCGGATCTGCCGGAGGGGCATCTCGCCGTAGGATACTCGTATTATTACGGCGATAACAACTATGACGCGGCTCTGAGAGAATTCGAAATCGCCCAGCGCGGATTGCCTAACGAACCAGAAGTATATCTCGCCATCGGCGCAATCCAGCGCCGGCAGGGGAAATGGGCCGAATCGACCGCGAATCTCGAGAAGGCCGTCAGTTTAAATCCGAAAGAGATCTGGACGCTTCAAAATCTCGCCTTTAACTACCAGATGCTGCGGAATTTCGACGCCGCGAACAAAACAATCGACCGCGCGCTTGCTTTGGATCGGACGGCAGTTGGGCCACTGCAGGTTAAGGCCATGCTGGCCTTCTTAGAAAAAGGTGACTTCAGTGTGGCAGAGAAAATGTTCGAGGCCGCGAAATCGATCCCGATGAGCAAGGAACAGCGACTCGAGATGGCCACTGGACAGGCCGATCTCTCGCTCTTGGAACGCAAATACGGCGACGCATTACACCACGCTGAAAGCCTGTCGGACGACCAGCTCGCAGGTCACGCTGATTTTTCGTGCGATAAGTACTACATCATTGGTGTGGCGCGAAAAGGGCTCCATGACGAGGCAGGGGCACGAGCCGCTTTCCTCAACGCGAAACGCCTAGCCGAGGAGAAACTGAAACAGACCCCCGATGCCGAGAAGATGCATATTCAACTGGCGAAAGTGCTCGCGCAGCTCGGCGAAAAAGACGCCGCCTTGGCGGCGGCGCAACGGGCGACCGAACTGGCGCCTGAAAGCAAGGACGCCTTTAGCGGTCCGGAAATCACCGCTGGGGTAGCCGAAGTGCACACCATCCTTGGCGACAATGGTCGCGCGATTGAAATTCTGGACGGGTTGTTGAACCGGCCAAGCTCAGTCACCGTGCAGAGTCTGAAGATAAATCCGATTTGGGACCCACTGCGAAGCGATCCACAGTTTCAGGCGCTGTTGAGCAAATACGGTGGCAAAGTATAAGGCTGCGCTGCTTTTCCTCGCGGTTGCAGCCACCGCGAACGCGGGTTGGGCGATTCGCTCGACTGACTCGGAACCTGGACGCGCCGATGTCTTGTATCGCCACATCATTTTGGAGAACACGACTGCGCCTCACGGCGCAGTTGTCGACCTTGCAATTTTTTCCGCTAAATCGTGCGCGTTGCGCGTAATCGACAATCCACTCGGAAAAACGCTGTCCGACACGCTGGCCCGTGAGAAATGCGTCGCCGGAGTCAACGGCGGATATTTCAGTTCAGACTTTGAACCCGTCGGCCTCCTCATCAGTGACGGGAAAATGATGGCCCGTTTGCAACGAGCCCGATTGCTTACCGGCGTGCTGGTCGGATCCTCACGCAACGTGCAAATACTGCGCGTCGGGGAATTCTCTCGACAACCAAAAATGAATGCGGCCATCCAATGCGGACCATTCCTTGTCGAACATTACGAGCATATTCGCGGACTGAACGATTCCGCCCTCGCGCGGAGGACCTTTGTCGCAACCGGAAGGAATGATCGCGTGGCACTCGGTGCTTGCTCGGAAATCTCGCTCGCCGAGTTGGCAACTATCCTTGCCGAAACGCCGTTAGTCTATGATTTCAAAATTCAGCGCGCGTTGAATCTCGATGGCGGCTCCTCGAGCGCATTTTGGTTTGCCCGCGAAAACGGCAGCGCCTTTTCCATCCCCGAGGAAAAATCCGTGCGAGACTTTGTCGCCGTCGTGCCCAGATAATGTCGTGGCATCGGCATCTTGCCGATGATTGGTGAGCTGGAAGCCCGTGCTACAGTCCGATATGCGTACATTCGGTGGATTTAGATCAGGCGACAAATTCTTTTACGGCGAAGTTCGCGGTGACGACATACACGTTCTGGCACAGCCCTATTGGATTCAAATCGAGCCAACGGGCGAAGTTTTGCCGCTTGCAAGCGCGAAAGTCGATCTTCCCCTTGCGCCATCGAAATTAATCGCCGTCGGCCTCAACTACGCCGATCACATTGCAGAGATGAAACGTACTCCACTAGGCACCCCATTGATTTGGTTTAAAGCGCCAAGCTCCCTTGTCCCAGATGGCAACGCGATCGAACTTGCGTTTCCCGAGCATCAAACCGATTTCGAAGTTGAGCTTGCAGTCCTGATCGGCGCACCGGCGAAAAATGTCAGCGTGCAAGACGCGCTGGAACATGTTTTTGGCTACACCGTCGCCTTGGACATCAGCGATCGCGATCTGCAGAAACAGGAAAAGCAATTTGGCCGGTGCAAATCGTTCGATACCTACACTCCCATCGGACCGTTCGTGTATAGCGACGTTGATGTAAGCGACGTTTCAATTGAACTTCGGCAAAATGGAAATTTGCGACAGCAGACGCGGACAAGTCGGATGATTTATTCGGTCGCGGGAATCGTTTCCTTTGCCAGTCAGTCGCTGACATTGAGGGCTGGCGATGTCATTCTGACTGGAACACCTTCAGGTGTCGGCCCGATTCACACTGGTGACCGATTGCAGGCAACAATTGACGACTGGCCGAGCTTGCAAAACAGCGTTACCACCCGGCGGAATAGCGTTTCTGGATTGGAAAACTGATGAAGTATTACCACCACGAATTGATGGACTTGCCTTACGTCCTACTAGCGGAGATATTTCGAAGTAAAGATGTGGCCTCGGAAAGCGAAGTATTGACTGAAAAAGTGAAAAGTTTTGCTGGACTCGCAGGCAAACTGTTTGCGATAAGGGAAAGGTCATATCGCAATCGAGCCGGTCAACAATTCGTGCTTCAACTATGAAAACACTACTTACTATCTGCCTATGCTCACTCGCGTTTGCGCTAACTTCGCTCGCGCAATCTCCTGCTTCACCACAAACTTCACCGCCATCAGCCCCGGCAATTAGTCCAGGTGCCGCGGGCCCGGCAAATCCTGCCGCGCCGGCACAATTGCCAGCTACAACCACAGTTCCGCAACAGCCAGGCACAACCTTGAATCCTGCGGCTGAGAGTCCGGCCGCCGCGGGCGCAAGTCCCGCTGCCGCGGCTGGAAGTCCGTCGCCAGCGGCTACGGCCGCCGCTTCTCCGGCCGCCGCGGCTGGACCTTGGGGCGGAGCCGTCGGTAGCAATTGGCTTATTGACAAGTTCCACAGGGGCGGGCCGGTTATGTGGCCGATTCTCATTGTGTCTATCATTGCGCTCACCGTTGTCATCGAACGATGCTTTTGGTGGGGTGGACGCTGGTTTCGACGCGATCCCAAACGGATCGAGAAAGTGTTCACGGCGATTGAAAACAGCGATACGGCGGAAGCTTCCCGCCTTTCCCGTGGTTCGCGCGATCCGGTGCTGCGTATGATGTGGAACGGTCTCAATCACCAGCACGCTTCACTACAGGGCGCATTGCAAGTCGCTGCCGGTATTGAGATCAAGCGAGCCGGCCGATTTCTCGTTGTGATGGACACGCTCGTCACACTGGCACCTTTGCTCGGTCTGCTAGGCACCGTCACGGGATTGATCCGTTCATTTAGCTTCCTCGGCAACGAAGAGCTGGCCGTGCAAGCGGTGACCGGTGGCATCGCCGAGGCGCTCATCGCCACGGCGTGCGGTCTTGGCATTGCCATCTTCTCGCTCGTGCCGTTTAACTTTTTCACTTCCCGCGTGTCTAACTTGGAATTCGAACTGCAAACCGCAGCCACGAACCTCGAAGTTATGTTAGGAGCACAAACCGCAGCGCGCGAGATCGAGCTCACTGGGGGAACCCCAGCCGCTGGAAAGGGCGCATCGATTTAAAGGTATCCAATGCGCGTCAGCTCACCAATTCCGCACAGGAGAGCAAGGATCGAGATCATTCCGTTGATCGACATCATGTTCTTTCTGCTTGCCAGTTTCATGATGGTGAGTCTGAGCCAAGTGGAGGTGAAGGGAGTTAAGGTGAATCTGCCTACCGGCGTTTCGGGCCAGACCCAATCAAAGAAGGATTACATCAGCGTGTCAGTCGATAAAGACGGCAATTACTTCTTCGACAAGAACGAAGTCAATGACGACCAACTGCTAGATCTCCTCCGAAAGTCGCACCAATCGGCGCCTGACGCGAAGGTATTTCTCCGGGGTGATCGGGATTCAGCCCACGGGAACATCGCCCATGCACTCGAGATAATCCGTGCGTCCGGCTACTACAAAGTCTCTTTCGAGATTAAGAGCGAGGCGCTGAAGGGCGTTCCCGGAGGCGGCTGAATGTGATTTGCTATGGCCAAAACACCGGTCAAACCGTTAATCTACAAGCCGCCACCACGATGGCAAATGTGGGCGGCTCTTGGTGGTGCCCTGGCGATTCACCTTACAGCGGTCGCGGTAGCTCAAAAACATGAGGCAGCGGTAGAGCTTCCTCCTCCGCCACCACCGGCTGTCGTTGAGGCAACAATTCAACCACCCGAGGCTACGCCGCCACCAGAAGATATTCCGCTGCCCGAGCCGCCTCCACCGCCCGAAATTAAGCCCGAGTTTGTAGAGGAGAGGACACCTCCTCCGAAGCCACCGCCAACCGCACCTAAGTACACGCCGATTAAGGCTTCTGAAATGTCGATGTCCCGGGCGAAAGCGCTCGCTGTTGTCGCGCCGAAGCCTCCTTATCCGTACGAGGCGCGCGCACACCATATTATGGGCAGCGGAGTGATCACCGTGGACGTCGACGCTGCAAGTGGCAGTGTGACTGATGCACACGTAACGCAAAGTATGGGCAATAACTTACTGGATGATGCCGCTGTGAGCACTTTCCGACGATGGCGATTTAGACCCGGGACCGTTTCAAGGGTCAGGATTCCCATCACATTCACCATGACAGGAGCGTCCTATTAGATTCATCCGATGAGACTATGAAAGTATCTTCGCCAGTTCCGCATAAACGAGCGCGCATCGAGATCATTCCGTTGATCGACATCATGTTCTTTCTGCTGGCCAGCTTCATGATGGTGAGCCTCAGCCAGGCCCACATGAAGGGGATTCGCGTCAATTTGCCAGCTGCACAAGGACCTCCGCCGAGTGGAGTAAAGGATTTTGTCTCCATAAAAGTCCTGGAAGGAAACGCTATTTTTTTCGACAATCAGTACGTCTCGGATGACGAAGTTCTGGCACGCCTATTTGATCTCCATCGAGCGAATGCCGACGTTAAAATTTCACTCAGTGCAGCGCCGAAGGCTGTGTACGGCGATGTAATGGCAGTTCTCGACAAAATTCGGTCGGTTGGAATCACCAAAGTTGGCTATCAGATCAGAGCAGCTACTGGCCCGGGCGCTGGTCCGGGTGCCGCTCCCGCCGGCCCGGCTCCGCCGTCGGGCGCCCCACCACCGACTCCACCCAATCCTTAGTCGCTCGGCTAAGCAGTCACGAGTTTGTCAGCGACGGCGTGAATCGCCTGCGCTCGATGACTGATTTTGTTTTTCACTTCCGCAGGTAATTCACCCAAAGTCTCGCCGAATCCATTGGGCACAAAAATTGGATCGTAGCCGAAGCCATGAGAACCGCGAGGGCGAGCGATAATTTTCCCTTCAAGGTTCCCCTCAAAGGTGCCCAGAATCCGACCATCCCGCCCGAGCGCGACCACACAACGGTACCACGCGCGATACCCGTCTTTTTTTGAGCCAATTCGGGAAAGCTCTCCCAGTAACTTCTCAATGTTCTGTCGATCTGTAGCAGTCTGGCCGGCATAGCGCGCCGAATGTATTCCCGGGGCACCGTCGAGGGCGTCAACCTCTAATCCAGAATCATCTGCGATGATAAACCCAGGCAAATACCTGGACGCGGTAACCGCTTTCAGTGTTGCGTTTTCCTTAAAGGACGTTCCGCTCTCGACTGTTTCGGGCACTTCTAAATCTTCAGACAAATCCCGCACCTCGAACTTCAACCCGAGAATTTGCCGAATCTCGCGTGTCTTATGCGTATTGCGTGTCGCCGCAAGAAGCCGTATCACCCTGAAATAAAATCTGGAAGCCAGGAATCCACGAATAAAATTTTAGTTTCTTTTCGTGCGTTCTTGGGTTCCTGATTCTATCCAATGATCAGCGAGCGCCGCAAACCGTACCCATTCGACCGGATTGAACCAAAATGGCAAGCGATCTGGGAAGAACAGCAGCTTTTTCATGCGCCAAATCCCGGCGACAACCATTTCGATCCATCGAAGCCGAAGTTTTACATCCTCGATATGTTCCCATACCCGAGCGGAGCAGGTCTGCACGTCGGGCATCCAGAAGGCTATACTGCCACCGATATTGTCGCTCGTTACAAACGGATGCGTGGCTTCAACGTCTTGCATCCGATGGGCTGGGATGCATTCGGACTGCCGGCGGAGCAATACGCGGTCAAAAGCGGGCAGCACCCCGCTGTCACAACGCGTGAAAACGTCGCGAAATTTAAAGGACAGCTAAAGCGCATCGGTTTTTCGTACGATTGGCAGCGAGAGATCAACACGACCGACCCCCGCTATTACAAATGGACACAATGGATTTTTCTCCAGATTTACAATTCGTGGTTCAACCCCGGTACGAATAAGGCAGAGCCGGTTTCCACCTATCGGGGAGATGGTCCTGACAGTGTGCGGCTGGCATACGTTGCTGATGTCCCTGTCAATTGGTGTCCGGAGTTGGGGACAGTTTTAGCCAACGAAGAAGTCGTGGATGGCAGGAGCGAAGTTGGCGGATTTCCCGTTGTTCGAAGGCCGATGCGCCAATGGATGTTGCGTATTACAGCGTATGCAGAGCGATTGCTCAATGAACTCGAGGAGCTTGATTGGCCCGAAGGAATCAAATTGCTGCAGCGCAATTGGATTGGACGGAGCGAAGGCGCGGAAATCGATTTCACGATTGATAATCATGATGCCCACGTCCGCGTGTTCACTACGCGGCCCGACACGTTGTACGGCGCAACGTTCCTGGTGCTCGCGCCGGAAAATTCGCTCGTCGAGCAAATCGTCACCGCAGAGCACTGGCCAGCTGTGCGGGACTATCGTGAGCGAGCCGCACGTAAAAGCGAACTCGAACGTGCCGACCTCTCGAAAGAAAAGACGGGCGTGTTTACTGGTGCGTACGCAATTAATCCAGCAAACAAGGAAAAGATTCCAATCTGGATCGCGGATTACGTATTGCTCGGTTACGGAACCGGAGCGATCGGCGGCGTTCCTGCGCATGACGAGCGCGATCTGGAATTCGCGAAAAAATTCGATCTGCCGATTATCGTTGTTGTCCAGCCAACACGAGACGAACCGGCAATTGGATTCACTGGCGAAGGTATCGCGATCAATTCGCCAATCATCAATGGCCTGACGAGTGCAGAAGCGAAAAAGAAAATCACCGCGTGGCTGGAAGAACGCGGGTTCGGCAAACGCGCGATCAATTACAAGCTTCGCGACTGGTTATTCTCGCGTCAGCGGTACTGGGGAGAGCCCTTCCCGATTGTCTGGGAAAACGGAAAACACAAGGCTCTCGCGGAAACCGAACTGCCGCTTGTTCCACCGCCGCTGGATGATTATAAACCGATCGGCACCGGCGAGCCGCCACTGGCCAGGGCAAAAGAATGGGTTCGCTATTCCGATAAGGCGCGGCGCGAGACAAATACCATGCCGCAATGGGCGGGTTCTTGCTGGTATTACCTGAGATTTTGCGATCCGCAGAATGACACGCGTTTTGTCGGTGGCGAGGCGGAACGCTACTGGCTGGGTGATGGCAAACCGGGCGGCGTTGATCTTTATGTGGGCGGTACTGAACATGCCGTGCTGCATCTGCTTTACGCGCGTTTCTGGCACAAGGTATTGTTTGACCTCGGCTACGTTTCCAAGCCGGAGCCGTTCCAGCGACTGGTAAATCAGGGAATCATCCTTGGTGAAGACAACCAGAAAATGTCCAAATCACGCGGCAACATCGTTAACCCAGATGATGTGATCGACCAGTACGGCGCAGACGCATTTCGTTGCTACGAAATGTTTATGGGGCCTCTCCAACAGATGAAGCCATGGAGCATGCGCGGTGTGGAGGGTATTGCCCGTTTCCTCGCTCGCGTCTGGCGTTTGTTTATGATGGAGAACCAAGCAGGCGAGTGGGAGCTATCTGGCAAAATCAAAGATGTCGATTTGAAGAGAGACCAGCAGAAAATCATGCATGCCACGATCAAAAAAGTCACGGAGGATATCGAATCGTTCTCTTTTAACACGGCGATTTCGCAGATGATGATTTTCGTGAATGCGTTTACAAACGTCGAAACAATCCCGTTGTCGGCGATGCGGACGTTCCTGATCCTACTCAATCCATTCGCTCCGCACATTTCGTCCGAGCTGTGGGAGAGATTGCGCGCTGAATTCAGCGACGCGCACGCAGATATTACCCAGCAATCTTGGCCGGATTATGATGAACGTTTGCTTGTGGAGGACGAAGTTGAATACGCCATCCAAGTAAACGGTAAATTGCGTGATCGAATCAAGATGCCGGTCGACGCCTCACGAGAAGACGTCGAACGGGCAGCAAAGGCCAGTCCGAAGGTAATAAAGGTGGTCGGCGATGAGCTCATGCCGTATGTAAGCGTGATTACGGTGCCAAACAAGATAGCCAACGTTGTAACCATCAAACCTGAAGAGAAAGGCAAAAAGCGAACCAAATGAACTCGCTCGTGATATGAAGAGAATCTGGGAGGAATTCAAAACGTTTGCCGTCAAAGGCAACGCGGTCGATCTCGCTGTCGGCGTTATTATTGGTGCGGCATTTGGCGCGATTGTGAATTCGCTGGTGAAAGACGTGGTCATGCCTCCGATCAGCCTGCTCACCGGCGGATTGGATTTTTCGAACAAGTTTCTCATTTTGCGGGCGGCCAAAGATGGCTCGACTGCATTCAATACCCCCGCTGACGCGGTGAAGTCCGGAGCGATCACTTGGAACTACGGCAACTTCATCACACTGGTGATTAACTTTCTCATTGTTGCGGTCGCAATATTTCTCGTTATCCGGATCATCAATCAACTTAGACATCCAGCTGAGAAAGCACCCGACACCAAAGAATGCCCGGCGTGCGCGATGACCATTCCAATCAAGGCGACGCGCTGCCCGCATTGCACGACTGAGCTGAAGCAAACGGCCGCAGACTAATTTGTCGTCGGCATCAATGACGCCGGCCACGGGGCTTGTCAGCCCCGAATTATCGCTTGCACCAGGCGGCGTGAGCTGCTATGAAGGCCCGCAATACGCCTTAACCTAAATGCAGAAGTGCCTTACCCTTACATTGGCAGGAACTGTCGCTTGCCTCGTCGTTGGCTGTGCGACTCAGAAATCGACTGTCACGAGCGCCCGGCGCGTGCAAAACGTGCGCACCACTGCGTACACGCAAACGGAGCGAGGCGGATGCCACAATGCGCTCGACTGCCGCCTTTCCGACGGCCATGTAATGAGTGCTGCCTCCGATTGGTCGCGCTTCCCCTTGGGAACACGCTTTCGAATCGCCAGTACCAACGAGGAATACATCATCGACGATTACGGAAACGCACTTGTCGGGACGGACACGATCGACCTGTACAAGCCAAGCCGCCTCGCCATGAAGAGCTGGGGCGTGCGCCATGTCGATATCGATATCTTGCAATGGGGGTCGGAGGAACAAAGCTTGAAAGTGCTGACGCCGCGCGCCAAGCGTCGTTGTGTCCGGCAGATGGTCTTGGCCCTTGAGAAAAAAAGAGGGAAGACTGTCGCGCAACTTACTTCACTTTAGTCTGTGCGAGACGCCGCGCCGCGCGACTCGGCAAGCTGTTTCTACTACTCCCTTTGATTTAACGCGAGTTGCGCCGCATTTTCCCAGCGCATGAAAATTCTGGTCGTTGGCGGCGCCGGTTACATCGGGAGCATTTGCGTAGAGCTGCTTCTCGACGAAGGCCACGAAGTGATCGTGTTCGACAACCTTGAAGAAGGGCATCGTCGCGCGGTGGATTCGCGGGCGAAATTTATCGAGGGCGATCTCGCAGAGCGCGAAAAGATCAAGGCGACACTTTCCGATACTCACGCGGACGCGGTAATGCATTTTGCCGCAAACGCGCTCGTCGGCGAATCGATGCAGGACCCATCCAAATATTTTCGCAACAACATTTCTAACGGCGTAAACTTGCTCGACGCGATGGTGACAGCGGGCGTAAAACGGATCGTTTTTTCCTCAACGTGCGCGATTTTCGGAGTACCGGAGCGACTCCCAATCGACGAAACCACGCAGGCGCATCCAATCAATCCGTACGGCGAATCCAAGCTCGCTTTCGAAAAAATCTTGCGCTGGTACGATCAGATCCATGGCTTGAAGTTCGTTTCTCTGCGCTACTTCAACGCAGCTGGTGCGTCCGAAAAGTTTGGCGAAGATCACCGCCGCGAGACGCATCTAATTCCAAACGTCCTCAAAGTTGCGTTAAGTCTGAAGCCACACGTAGAAATTTACGGCACTGATTACGAAACTCCGGATAGTACTTGCGTCCGCGATTACATCCATATTATCGATCTAGTGCGGGCGCACATTCTCGCTTTGGAGGCGACGGAAAGCGCATTTTACAATCTTGGTACGGGTGGCGGTTCCAGTGTCCGCCAGGTAATCGACGCATGCCGCAAAATCACTGGTCGAAAGATCAACACTATCGAAAAACCGCGTCGACCGGGGGACCCGCCGCGACTCATCGCTTCTTCGGAAAAAATCGAGGCCAAGCTTGGTTGGCGACCACAGTTCCAATCTCTGGACGCCATCATCGAGAGCGCCTGGAGATGGCATCAGAAATTCCCAAACGGGTACGAAGACTAAAAATATGCGAGGGACCTTAGTGTCCCGACCAATCGCAACGGTCGCACGGCCTCGGCGGTAAGGAATAAAAAAGCGTCCGCCGCAGCGGACGCTTTTGACTTTACTGCAGACAACCCTTCGCGACTACGGCCTTGTCCTGGTCGTGGTCGTTTCTTTTTTCTCATAAACTGTTACTGGCTGGCTGAGCACGATTTTGCGGACGACCACCCGATCCCCAACGTGCGTGTAATACGCCGTCGCCGGCATATCTGGCCGAATCAGTGACCAAGCTACAGGATGCCCTTCCGGATCCAGAATAGTCGTGTCGTCCGTGTAGTAATACCGCACAGGCGCTACACCTTGCTCCGTTCGGAACATGATGTAATCCGAATCAGGCGTGTAAGCCGTAATCGTGCCCGTAGTCGTCGTGGTCGCCGACTCGGTTGTCGTCGTGCCTGTCACAGGGTTGGTTGTAGTTGTCGTAGTGGTAGTCTCTTGCGCTAGCACTACTCCGAGTACCGCTACACAGCCCAAACCTGCTGCCAATATTTTCACTAATCTGGTTTGTTTCATATTTGTCCCTCTGCTTTCATTGAATGGATGTATGCCACCATTCATTTCTCCGGGCGGTTAACGCCGGAATTTCTCCAGCTATACCTTGATATCGTAAATTGTGCCTTATGCGGCCGCATCCAGTCGCGCGAGCACTTCCCAGTTCCAGGCTAACGTAACTGACTCTTATGCAGGCATTACCCGGTTTTCGCGATTTCCTGCCAGAGGATTGCGCCAGGCGCAATTACATCTTTTCGCGCTGGCGTGAAGTTGCCCGTCGGTACGGCTTTGTGGAATGGGAAGGCCCCCTGCTAGAGCCAACCGACCTGTACAAAAAAAAGAGTGGCGAAGAAATTGTCGATCAACTTTTCAATTTCACTGATAAAGGTGAGCGCGAAGTCGCGCTGCGGCCAGAACTAACGCCCACGCTCGCGCGTCTGGTTGCCGCGCACGAACGCGAATTCAAGAAACCGCTCAAATGGTTTTCCATTGGCCAATTCTTCCGCTACGAAAAACAGCAACGAGGCCGACTGCGCGAACACTTCCAGCTCAATTGCGACGTGATCGGCGAAACGGATCTCGCCGCCGATATCGAGCTAATCGCGCTATGCATCGATGTCCTGCGTGCGTTTGGGTTCACAGAGAAGGATTTCGTCGTCCGCGTCAGCGATCGCGAGTTCTGGACCGATTTCCTCGGCGAGAAAGGTGTCCCTTCTGATCGCTGGGATGAATTGTTGACTGTGATCGACAAATCCGGACGTGAGCCGCGCGAAAAAACAGCGGCCAAACTTGGTACGCTTGCTAATTCCGTGTTTGCGATTTTAAGCAGCAGCGGAAAAAGCGAGAAGCTCGATAAACTTGTTGATGGGCTGCGCGGGCGCGGCCTTGCCGATTTTGTCGCTGTCGATGTTGAGATCGTTCGTGGGCTTGCTTATTACACCGGCATCGTATTTGAGGTGTTCGACCGCGCGCGAAAGTTACGCGCCATCGCTGGCGGCGGTCGTTACGATAACCTCATCGGTCAACTCAGTGATGGCGCGGTTTCGATGCCCGCGCTCGGCTTTGCCATGGGAGACGTGGTGCTCGGAGAGTTGATCGATCAAACGCCACAGGCTCGTGAGAAAATTAAAAAAGCAATAACGACTGCAGGCAAGATCGACATCTATATCGTAATCGCTAAGGAAGAGCGCCGTGCTGATGCGCTAAAACAAATCCAGCAACTGCGCGACCATGGCTACAGCATCGATTACTCGCTGGTTCGCGAAAAAGTTGGCAGGCAATTTCAAGCCGCAGAAGAAACCAGTGCAGTGCTTGCCCTCCTCTACGGAGATGAATGGCCGCAGATCAAAATGAAGAACCTCGCTACGCGGGAAGAATCACTAATCAATCACGACACGCTGCTAGACAGCGTGAAAAAATTCTTCAACGCCGCCAGATCCACTTGAGTATGTATCGCGACACAGATTGTAATTCACTTCGCAAGAACGACATCGGTCGGCAAGTCACGCTCGCCGGCTGGGTAAACGTTACACGCGATCATGGCGGCGTTATTTTCATTGACCTCCGAGATCGCGAAGGCCTGACGCAAGTTGTTTTTCGACCAGAGGAAAACGCGACACTCGCGAAGGAAGCGCACAGTTTGCGTAGTGAAGATGTAATTGAAATTTCGGGGCGAGTGGCGGCGCGTGTGCCGGGCACCGAAAACCCTAACCTTGCAACTGGTGAGATCGAAATTATTCCAAACAACCTCAAAATCCTGAACCGGGCGGACACGCTGCCATTCCCGATCGATGCTGAGCCGCAGAATGAAGATTTGCGAATGACGCACCGATACTTTGATCTGCGCCGGCCACGGCTCGCTCGGAATCTTCGCCTGCGTCATCGGATTGCAAAGGCGACACGTGATTATCTCGACAACCAGGGCTACATCGAAGTTGAGACCCCAATTCTTTCCAAGAGCACGCCGGAAGGCGCACGCGACTTCCTGGTGCCGAGCCGAATCACCCCGGGGAAATTTTACGCGCTGCCACAGGCGCCGCAGCAATACAAACAACTGATCATGGTCG
>Ga0126381_100001888_pt1 | contig 22504 bp, 15 predicted proteins | sample PanSoiMetPlot_28_FD_96465 | JGI IMG/M metagenome (GOLD analysis project Ga0126381, IMG submission 96465) | Tropical forest soil microbial communities from Panama - MetaG Plot_28 | ecosystem: Environmental > Terrestrial > Soil > Tropical forest > Bulk soil | place: Panama | collected 2016-02-17 | reverse complement strand
ATTAGCTTCTCTTCGTTTGTCTCCGAGACGCGCTGGGTCGACACCCATTGGCCGTCTCTCAGGATTGTCACACGGTCGGCCAACTGGAACACCTCTTCCAATCGATGCGAGATATAGACTAGTGTCACTCCTTTTTCTTTCAGGCGACGGATCAGTGCAAAGAGCTGTGCTGTTTCCTGGCGGGTCAGATAGGCCGTCGGCTCGTCAAAAATGAGAAAACGTGTTCCGCGGATCGCTGCGCGCGCGGTCGCCACCAGCTGCTGCTGGCCTATTGTAAGATCAGAAAGCAGCGCCCCTGCCGCGATCTTGAATCCGAGATCGTCTAGAATCTTCTGCGCTTCGCGCTGCATTTGGCCATGTTGGAGCAACCCGGTGCGTACCTTTTCGTCGCCGAGAAAGAGATTAGCGGCTACCGTAAGATGGGGACATAGCACAACCTCCTGATGCACCGCGTTAATACCGAGGTTGATTGCCTCATGAGGCGTTGCCAATGCCACCGGTCGGCCTTCCCAAAAGATTTCGCCTTTGGAACGAATGTGTACTCCGGTGAGCAGCTTGATGAGCGTCGATTTGCCCGCACCATTTTCGCCGACGATCGCGTGAATCTCGCCCGCTTCGAACTCAAGATTAACGTTCTTTAGTGCGTGCGTCGCTCCGAAGCGCTTATCCAGGCCCTTAAGGACCAGAAGAGGCCCAGCACGGGTCGCTGCGCCTCCATCGACATTGCTGCCGCCTTGTTCCGGTGGATTCATTTACTGGTTGGCGGATATGAGCCGTTCGAGCGCCGAAGTTTGTCGACGCCTGGGTTATTTGATCTTGGGGCTCAGTAGCTCCTGCGATCGAGGGGTATTCATGTTTTCTTTGGTGATCACGTTGACGCCGGTGTCCACTGTCGCCGGTACCTTTTCACCCTTTGACGCGGCAAAAGCGGTTTTGACTCCCTCATATCCCATCCGGAACGGATCCTGTACGACCAAGGCTGCGATTGTTCCGTCGCCGAGAAACTTCACCAGTTTGTCATCCGAATCGAAAGCAACCAGTTTGATTTTGTCGGCAGCCTTATTCTCGGCAATAGCCTGGCCAGCCCCTTGACCCATGATGAGGTTCGACGCGAAGACGCCTCGCAGGTCTGGGTTGGCGGTAATCAAGTCGGTCATGATGTTTAACCCGGTGGTAGCCATACCGTCGGCAACCTTGTCGGCGACCAGCTTCATTCCGGGGTACTTAGCAGCTAACTCCTCCTTGAAGCCCTTGGCGCGTTGGTCTAATGATCCGACGCCTGGGATAGAAGTGATCAGTGCGACGTTTCCCTCCTCCTTGCCGTACTTGGCCTTTATAGCTGCGGCAAGCGCGTCAGCAGCGGCCCGACCACCCTGCACGTTGTCGGTTTGGAGAAACGACGTGAATGCTTTGGAATCTGCGGCTGAGTCGATACCGATCACTTTTACTTTCTTAGCCGCTTCATCGATCGGTTTGCCAAGGGCAGCAAATTGAGTAGGTGAGATTACAACTGCGACAGGATTTTGCGAAACCGCGTTCTCCAGAATTCCGATTTGTCCGTTAATATCGGATTCAGATTGGGCACCGAGCTCTGGCACATTTACATCAAGCTCTTTTCCTGCTTTGCGCGCTCCCGCCAGCACAATCTGCCAAAAGTTGGAGGTGGTGTCCTTTACGATAATTGGGATTGTCTGCTTATCAGCAGCCGGGGCCGTTTGAACCGCGCCGGCGAAACAGCTTATGCCGAGTAAACAGAGAACAATTTGACGACTGAGTAGTGACCTGAAGGGTTTCATCTGAGGGGTATTTTCGCTGTTGGGTAAAACAGACGCCGCAGAACTTTAGGACTTCACCCGGTGGGGCGGCGCTTCCCGCACAGGATTCAATTTTGTCAAAACTATTCCTGCCATGAGCGGGCCGTGTCCGTCCAGCACAAAAAAGTAAGCATTTACATCAGGATCGCCGTTCCGGCGATCCTACCACCATCGGAACTGGCTCAGAACTGCGTAAGCCAAGATCAATGTCACGGTCACCATCAGAAAAAACGTCACGCCGATCAGGACACAGACAAATGTCCAGTCCTCTTTGGTAACCGGTTTTCCCTGGCCAGCATACCGTTGCAGGATCTTATAATTCCGAATATTCGGTTTGTACCAGAGAACGAAAGCGTCACCGATGAACGGGATCATCCCGACCACGCCGTTGATTAGGATGTTCAGCGCCATCCGGACCATGGCGATCTTTGGCAGCCGGTGTTGGACGCTGCGATAAAGCAATGCTGCCGACATGAGCGAAGTAGCATGATCGCCAACAAACGGCACTAGCCCGATAATCGGTTCAAATCCAAATCGGATCCGCGTTCCCGGAACCACAAAGATGGTATCGAGAAGCCGGGCGACAAACGCGATAAACGGGTCGGGTTCACCAGGCCGCGATCCTGCCGGTTTCGGCTCCTTCCCTTCAGGCGGCAGCACCTCGACCTCAACGAAATTTCCGCGCTCTTCCCGCATGATCGGTTCATAGTCGGCCGTCTACGGTCGATAGTCTATAGATTTCAGTGCATGGCGGTCCAAAGGGTCTCATACGTGCTCGAAAGTCACGACAAAGTCGTGACCCTACCCGCGATAGACCAAGATCCAGGACTGGTAGGGTCACGACTTTGTCGTGACTTTCGAGCGCCTATCCAACCCACGACTCCCCAATACTCTCGTCAGGCTTCAATCGCGACCTCAGCCGAACGGTCGCGCTGTAGCGCGGCATCAGTACCGCCTCTGCCGCCAAAACCCAGCGCGTTGAACCTCATAAACGGAAGACGGCCGACGGTAGACCGTTGATGGTTAACAGCGCTGCGGCAAGCAGCGCTATCCAGGAATCTCCCGCAACATCTGCGCGTTGGTCGGGAACTTTTTCAGAAACGAAAGCAGTCGCTCAATCGCTTCCGGCGGTCTGTGACCGGCTAGTCCACGCCGGATCGTATTGATCTTCTCAAGGTCGTGCGCTGGCAGTAACAGTTCTTCTCGGCGCGTACCGGATTTGAAAATGTCGATAGCCGGGAAAATTCGTTGATCGCTGATCTGGCGATCCAGCACCATTTCCATGTTACCGGTTCCTTTGAACTCCTGGAAAATGAGTTCATCCATTCTGGATCCGGTCTCGATCAGCGCCGTGGCCATGATAGTAAGCGAGCCGGCCTCTTCCGTGTTCCGGGCAGCCGCGAACAACTTCCGCGGGATCTCCATCGCACGAGAATCCATGCCGCCGCTCATCGTTCGTCCCCCGCCAGTAATGGCGTTATTAAATGCCCGTCCGATTCGGGTGAGCGAGTCCATCAGTACAAACACATCTTTGCCCGCCTCGACCAGCCGCCTTGCGCGCTCGATTGCTAGCTGGGCGATGCGCGTATGGCTCTTGATATCGCTGTCATTCGAGCTGGCCATAATATCGGCTTCAGGAACCGTTCGCCGGATCTCGGTAACTTCCTCCGGCCGCTCGTCCACCAGCAGTATGATCAGCTTCATCTCCGGATGATTCTTCACAACGGCGCTGCCAATATGCTGCAGAAACGTCGTCTTACCGGTTCGCGGCGGCGCAACAATCAGCCCTCGCTGCCCTTTGCCGATAGGAGTCATCAGATCCATCACGCGCGTGGTATAACGGTCCGGCACAGTTTCCAGCCGGATTCGTTCAAGCGGGTTGATCGAGGTCAGTTCCTCAAAGACCGGAAGATTACGATATTGCTCCGGATCCTCGCCGTTGATCAGCACTAGTTTAAATAGTTGCGGACCACGACCGCCGCGCCGGATTTCACCTTTGATCCATAGGCCGTCGCGTAGCGCGTGTTTCCGAACAACCTCGGGCGTCACAAAGATGTCCTGAGGCGATTGAACATAGTTCCGCTTTGGATCGCGCAGAAAACCAAATCCTTTTCCTGATACTTCAACAAGGCCTTCGCCAAAGACCGGCTCATACCGCGGAACTTCAACAACCGGTGCCGCTTCAACCGTCCGCTCAGGTGGCGCCGCTTGGCCCGTATTGTTTCCCCCACTCACTGGTTCGACGATCCCAACCTCTTCTGTTGGCCGATAAGCTTCAGCTGCCGGCTCGGCCTGCTTTGCCGCCGTTTCCCTCACCTCAGGCTCGTCGGTCGCAAGTGCAGTCTCGGTCGCCACTTGCGCTGGCTGATCAGCAGCTTCGCCGTTGCTTACCTCCGCGCTCTTTTTCGCTTTTCTCGGACCGGTTTTTTTGCCTGCTTTTCGCGAAACGGATTTCGTCCGCCGAGGTTTAGATTTTGCCTCGTCCGGTTCATGCAACAAAGCAGGATATTCGTTTGTTTCGTCTGGCATAACTTCAAAAAATAATTCTGTTCTCCGACTATTAATGCGTTGTCAGCTTGGCCAGGAGGTCGTCGGAGATGTCAAAATTGCTGTAGACGTTTTGGACGTCGTCGTTCTCCTCCAGCGCATCATAGAGTCTCAAGACCTGGCTGGCTGTAGTTGCGTCCGTAACCGGAACAGTCGTGTCAGGCACAAAGGTCAACTTCTGAGCTTCTACTCGGACGCCGGCATTCTTAATCGCTTCGCCGACCTGATACAATCTGTCATGAGGCGTTGTCACCAGGTAGACATCCTCATCCAGTATCAAATCCTCGGCTCCAGCATCCAGAGCGATCTCCAAAAGTTTGTCCTCTTCGACTCCATTCTTAGAGACCGTGATTTGTCCTTTTCGTTTAAACATATAGGAAACCGCCCCTGACGCTGCGAGATGGCCATGGTTCTTTGTAAAGAGACTGCGAATGTCTGCCGCAGTTCTATTTTTATTGTCAGTTGCAGTCTCCACGATCAATGCCACGCCACCCGGCGCATATCCCTCGTAAATCAGCTCCTCCACCGTGCCACCGGCGATCTCGCCGGTCCCCTTCTGGATGGCTCGCTCTATCGTGTCATTCGGCATGTTCTGCGCCCGGGCAGCCAGAACAGCCGTCCGCAGCCTGGGATTCATATTGATGTCGCCGCCTCCCGTTCGAGCTGCGACCATGATTTCCTTCGAGAACCTGCTAAAAATCTTTCCGCGCTTTGCGTCCAAGGCACCTTTGAAGCGCTTAACTTTTGACCATTTACTGTGACCCGCCATAGTTCGGGTAGACCGACAATACCTTCAGAAACAGGGTTAAAATTATTAACTGGCGATACACCGGCGGTCGAAGAGTCCGAAAGAAGCTTTCCTGAGGAGCCACGCCGATTAGCGTCACCGAGCGATAGCACAAACAACCGTACCTGAGCGATTTTGTCAACTAACTTTGTAGGGCTGAAGCGCTGCCGTCGGCACCTGCCACGTTCGGCGCTAGGCCGCGGCGGCAAGGTCAGCCTTCGCCAAGGCTACGGCACGACAAGCTCTGCGGCCCTACAGCTATCTTGGCGCGCGTTGGGTTCAGGTCGCGCAGGACCGCGAACCCTACCCGTCAGGCCGCAAGATCAATCGTTGGTAGGGTTCGCGCTTCTGCGCGACCTGAACCCAAGACGTTTCTCACGCCCCTTTCGCGTTTGACGCCGCCCGTTTTCTAGCGGTCGAATCCAGGATCTTTTTCCGGAGCCTTAGGCTCTTTGGTGTCGCTTCTACGAACTCGTCGGGAGCAATGTATTCAAGAGCTCTCTCCAGACTCAGCCTTAGAGGAGGGGCCAATTGGATTCCTTTCCCCTCGCCTTGGCTTCGCATGTTCGTGAGATGTTTGATTTTGCACGGGTTCACCGTGAGATCGTCCGGCCTGGAATTTTCGCCGACGATCATTCCTTCATAAATATTCTCCTGAGGACCGACAAAAAGTCTGCCTCGCTCCTGCACATTGTTCAGCGCATACGCCGTTGAGGTACCGCTCTCCATCGCCACTAAAACACCATTGCCTCGGCTGGAGATTTCTCCCTTGAACGGGCCGTACTCCTTGAACAGGTGAGACATCGAGCCAAGGCCGCGTGTGAGGTTCACCAGATCGGTCTCGAAGCCTATCAAGCCCCGAGTTGGAATTACAGCTTCAACCAGAACGCTTTGGGTCTGGTGATCCATACCCACAATCTCGGCTTTCCGACCCGCGAGCGACTGGAGGATATCGCCCAGATAATCGCTCGGAACATCGACATAAAGTGTTTCGAACGGCTCCAATTTATTTCCAACGTTGTCCTTTTGGTAGATGACTTCCGGACGCGAGACAAGGACTTCGAACCCTTCGCGACGCATTTGTTCAACCAGGATGGCGATCTGCATTTCGCCGCGCGCGCTAAGGGTAAATACGCCGGCAGCATCGTTCTCGCTGAATTGCAACGAGACATTTGTCCGGCATTCGCGCACCAATCTTTCTTTCAGATGCCTGGCAGTGAGAAATTTTCCTTCTCGCCCCGCCAAAGGCGAATCATTCACCAGAAAGTTCATCTGAATTGTTGGCGGATCGATGTCTACGAATTCCAAGGCCGGGCGCTCTTCCAGATCGGTCAACGTTTCGCCAATGGCGATCTCTTCGAATCCGGCCAGGCCGATGATGTCCCCGGCAGCGGCTGTTTTTATCTCTACCCGTTCCAAACCTTCGTGACTAAAAAGCGCTGCGACGGCGGCGCGCTCGCGTCTGCCGTCTTTATGTATGCACACGATTGAATCGCCGACGTTTACTCGCCCGCTGACAATCCGCCCGAAAGCAAGCCGGCCGAGATAATCGGAATAATCGAGGTTTGAAACCAACATCTGGAAATAGGTCTCGGCGACCTTTGGCGGAGGGGGGATATGTTTAACAATCGCCTCAAACAGCGGTTCCATGGTTTTGCTTGTTTCATGGATCTCACGCATCGCATAGCCTTCTTTCGCGCTGGTGTAGATAACTGAGAAATCGAGCTGTTGATCCGTCGCGTTCAACTCGACGAACAGATCAAATACCATATCCAGCACCTTGTGCGGACGCGCGTTTTCGCGATCGATTTTGTTAATCACAACAATCGGCTGCGCGCGGTTCTGGAGCGCTTTTCGCAAAACGAATTTCGTTTGCGCTTGCGGTCCATCATGCGAGTCGACTACGAGCAAAACGCCGTCGACCATTTTCATGATCCGCTCGACTTCGCCGCCGAAATCGGCGTGCCCGGGAGTATCGACGATATTGATGTGATAATCCTTGTAACGGTAAGCCGCGTTCTTCGCGCGAATGGTTATCCCTTTTTCTCGCTCCAAGTCCATGGAGTCCATAACGCGTTCCTCGACCTTCTGATTTAAACGGAACGTCCCGGATTGGCGCAACAACTGGTCCACCAGCGTTGTTTTGCCGTGGTCCACGTGAGCGATAATCGCGATGTTACGAATACGATCCATAACTTGAAGAGAGCCGGCAAGATGCAGCCAGCCGGGGGGTACGTCAAGGAGTGGTCGGCATCCGCACTTCAGCTTGCCCGTGGGTTGAGCTCCCAAGTTCGATCGCTTGGCCCCTCCGGTCACCCTCTCTCCCGAAGGAAATCTTGACCTGTCGCGCCTTAACCCGGCCGTGGCCGGAGGAAGGCCAAAGGACGTGAAGATGACTGAAGTCCGGAACTAAACTCCTCCTCTATGGCCTTCTGTTCATGTTTTCCCAAATTCGCCGTTCCGGATCCAGCTCGATCTCGGCGATCCCGCCTCGTTTCCCTCTGCCGGCGTTGCTGGCATTGATTTTTGCTCCAAATCCACCGCCACCAGGTGTTTCTACCACAACACAATCGCCGGGCATCACCTCTGTCTGTCCGCAGCTGCCCAGATTCTCGATGGACCCATTCCCTCGCAGTACGTAAGTCCTGCCGGGCATGCCAGAATGCCCTCCTTGTAACCCAAAAGGGGCAACAGTTCTGTTATTAGCCAGAATTGCCACATTCATGCGTTCGCGGAACCGAATTTGGCGCACCACACCGTCGCCTCCGCGCCATCTGCCCGCACCGCCGGATCCATCACGAATTTCGAACTTTTCTATGAGGACTGGATACCGTTGCTCGAGAACCTCGGGATCGGTGAGCCGTGTATTCGTCATATGCGTGTGTACAGCAGAGGCGCCGTCAAAACCGTTCCCCGCTCCAGCTCCGCCGCATATCGTTTCGTAATACTGATGGCGATCATTCCCAAAGGTAAGGTTGTTCATCGTCCCTTGGCTCGCGGCCAAAACGCCGAGCGCCCCGAAGAGTGCATTTGCGATCGCCTGCGACGTTTCAACGTTGCCCGCCGCTACTGCCGCGGGCGTTCTGGGCGCAAGCATGGAGCCCTCCGGGATTCTGATATCGATTGCTTCAAGGCACCCATCATTGAGCGGTATATCTTGGCGCACCAGAGTGCGGAAAACATACAGCACGACAGCGTAAACAATCGATGAAGGCGCGTTGAAACTGTCTTTTGTTTGGGTGGATGTTCCCTCAAAATCAATCAACACACGGCGTTCTTTTGCATCTACTTCGACCCGGACATGGATCTCAGCCCCTGAATCCATCTTTTGAATGAACCTGCCCGGCTTTAGACGATCGATTACGCGTCGTACCAATTCCGCAGCGTTAGCACGCACATGATTCATGTAAGCCCCGACCACTTCCAATCCGAAGTGATCTATTGCTGTGCGGAGTTCTTTCAATCCCTTCTCGTTTGCAGCAATTTGGGCGCGGATGTCGCCCAGATTCTGAGCGGGATTTCGAACCGGGAATCTTGCGTTGCGCAGTACCTGCAGAAATTCGCTTTCACGGAACCGGCCCCTCTCGACTAACAGGAAATCCGTAATCAGCACGCCTTCTTCTTCAATTGTCCGACTATTCGGTGGCATTGATCCCGGACTTATTCCGCCGATATCCGCGTGATGTCCGCGGCTTGCCACCCAAAAGATTGGTTCGATTTCGGAGCCAAAGAACGGTGTGACTACAGTAATATCGGGAAGATGCGTACCCCCGGCGAAAGGATCGTTCAAGGCATAGACATCCCCTGGTTGTACACTCCCTTTTCGACGCGAGATGATGGTTCTAACGGCTTCTCCCATTGATCCTAGGTGGACAGGCACATGTGGCGCATTGGCAACCAGTTGGCCGGTGGCGTCAAACAGCGCACAGGAAAAATCAAGGCGCTCTTTGATATTTACTGAGTAAGCCGAATTCTGCAGAACCGACCCCATCTGTTCTGCAATCGACATGAACAAGTTATTGAACACCTCCAACAAAACTGGATCCACGGTTGTATCGGCAGCAATCCTGCCTGGACGCGGGACCGATCGAGTCAGCATCAGATCAAACCGCGGCGTGATCTCGGCTTTCCAGCCTGGTTCGACAACGGTGGTCGTGGTTCCCTCGATGATGATTGCTGGGCCGGCAATTACTGCTCCCGGAGCCACTTTATCTCGATCGAATACTGGAACGGTCTCCCATGCTCCGGCAAAGGCCGCTTCGACTTCGGTAATAGGCACCGGTCGCACGTATTTGTCACCACGCAAAGAGGACTCTTGAGTCAAGGCCCCCGTCGCCAAACCCAAATAGTCCGATCTTTGCTCGCTGCCGCTAACCGCTTCTATCGCAACCGCATCGATCACGAGTTCACGTCGCCCGGATTCCATCGCGAAACCGAACAAAGCTCGATGCGCCTTTTGAAACCTTTCCACGATTTCGTCGATTGACCCTGCTTCAACGGGTAACGGCGTATCGGTCCCGCTATACCGGACATGAAGCCGGCGAAAAATAGTTTCGGCCGTCACGCGTTGGTTGGCGAGTTCGGCGCGCGCCTCCGCTTCCAATCGATCCAAAGCCTGTTCAGCTTCCGCTAGCCCGTTTCGATCTAACGGCTTTTCAATCGAGGATTCCCGCAGCGCGCGTATCTCGGCCAATCCGATCCCGTAGGCAGACAGAACGCCGGCCAACGGATGAATCAACACCCTCTCGATTCCCAGCGAATCGGCCACGTCACAGGCGTGCTGGCCACCGGCACCACCAAATGTGACCAAGGTGTAACGAGTGACATCGTATCCACGAGCCACCGAAATCTTCTTGATCGCGTTAGCCATGTTGTCGACGGCGATCCTTAGGAAACCGCTTGCGATCTCTTCAGCTGATTTTTCTCCAACCTCGACTGCAAGATCACAGAACTTCTGGATCACCAGCTCGCGGTCCAGCGCCAGATCTCCTTTGGGACCAAAAATCTTGGGAAAAAACTGCGGACGCAGCCGGCCAAGCATCACGTTGCAGTCGGTAACCGTAAGCGGACCGCCTCGGCGGTAACAAGCTGGCCCAGGGTTGGCTCCGGCGCTTTCAGGACCCACGCGAAGCCTAGTACCATCAAAGCGGCAAATCGAGCCGCCTCCGGCTGCAACCGTGTGAATGTGCATCATCGGAGCGCAGATTCGAACGCCAGCAACCTCAGTTTCAAACCGGCGCTCGAACTCGCCGGCGAAATGCGTCACATCTGTTGATGTCCCGCCCATGTCAAACCCGATCACACGGTTGAAACCGGCCAGGGCACCCACCTTGGCTGCCCCGACTATCCCGCCCGCTGGGCCCGAAAGGATCGAGTTTCTACCTTGAAAAAGTGCGGCGTCAGTCAGGCCACCGTTTGACTGCATGAACAGCAGGTGAACACCAGGTAAGGCAGCCCGAACCTGTTCTACATAACGCCGCAACACAGGCGATAAGTACGCATCAACCACAGTGGTATCGCCCCGGTTGACAAGTTTGACGAGCCGGCTGGTCTCGTGACTTGTCGAGACCTGCTTGAATCCGAGTTCCTGCGCGAGTTTTGCAACAGCCTCCTCGTGACGCGGGTAGCGATAGCCGTGCATACAGACAATTGCTACGGAGTCTATTCCGTCGAGACCTTCTAACGCCTGCCGAACCTCCGACAAATCCAGCCGCTGCAATTCTTCCCCTTCAACCGAGATACGGCCGCCGATTTCCACAACCTGCTTGGGCAACTGTTCCGGCAACCGGATCTCCAAATCAAAAAGACGCGGTCGTTGCTGTGTTCCGATCCGAAGCACATCGGCCAGTCCTCGATTAATGATAAGAACCACAGGTTCGCCTTTCCGTTCCAAGAGCGCGTTAGTCGCGATCGTTGTTCCCATCTTTACCGATTCAATCTGATCCGCCGGAATCGGCTGATAAGAGGCTAGATCGAACATCCGACGAATTCCTTCTACAGCTGCGTCGGGGTACAGCTCGGGATTGTCGGATAACAATTTTCTGGAAATGATCCGTCCGTCCGGGGCGCGCCCGACTACGTCGGTAAATGTTCCTCCGCGATCGATCCAGAATTGCCAGCGGGACATGGCTGGGAGAGGATACAGGAGTCAGGAGCCAGGAGCCAGGAGTTAGGAGAGGAAGCGCTAGCTAAACGACCGATGCGCCTCCCTTTAGCCGCTCAAATCGGCCCGTGTCCGAAAAATAAATTGCTCCCTTAAGGTCACCGTAGTCAGAGCCAATGTTGATCCCGGTCACGCCGCCTACCTCCAATGGGCCCGCCGCGCGGTGCGTGTGCCCGCACACCACGCCGACCAGCTGTTGTCTGAACTGGAGCAGTAGATCGCCCATTGCTCGATTACCGAGATAAGCACGGAAAAACGCATACTCCGACGGAGGATCATGCGGCCGCAAATCGGCAAGCTTGACGATTCCTAGCAAGTCTTCGAATGGCGCGGTGTGCAGAACGGCGAGAATTGGGGAGCCTTTCGTAGCCTGCAATCTTCCATTCAGATCCTTAACTTGCTTGTCCGCCAGCGTCTGAATACCGAGGGCTGGTGGCATGAACTCATTGTCGCGCCACCGAAGGGCGGTCCCGACCCTCGGATGGCCGGCTAGATAATCCTGTTGCGTAACCTGAACACCGTTGTAGGCGAGATCCGGAACCGCGAATCCGAGATCGTAATGCCCATACCCACCGACAATTGTCACTTCATCCGATGCCCAGTTTTCGACATCGAGAAGTGTTACATCGAATCGTTTTGCGGCGGGAGCCCAGAAATGTTCGATGACTTGTTCGAGCGAATGAAACTGGTTTCGCACGGCATCATGCAACCAGAAATCGTGATTACCAAGGCAAACCGCGATCGGGCCGTCTGGAAAGCTAGCGCGGAATTGCTCCAGTGTACGTTCGGCGTGAGCAGCGCTTGAAAGATCGCCGGCGATCACTAGACTGTCGGGCCGGTGATCAACGACCCATTGCCGAAGCAACTCAAGCGTCTTCCTTTCCGTAGCTTTCAAAAGGTGAGTATCGGCTGTGAGGAGGATTTTCACTGTGCTCCAAGTTTCGACTGCGCTAAAACTCCAGCTTCATTTCGAATTGGTTAAGTGGCTGCTTCTGCCAGCCGAGCTTGTGCAAGAAATCCTTACCCAAGCTCTCCGGAACGAGCGCTGGAATTGTTAATGATTGCTCCGCAAAGCGTGCTGCAAGCGAGCCTAGCATTCGTGATCCCCAACCTTGCCGTCGATTCATTCGGCGAACCAGCAGCGCAACGATGGTGATCTTTTCTGAATCCGGATTAGCGATAATTGCGTACGCCACCTCATTGAGGCGAAAGGCTTGAGCCGGGCGCGTCATCCCAGCCAACGTTTCTGGCATTAGCATCCAAGGCAAATCAGGCTCTCCCTCTTGTGCGATCAGGCGGGCGACCAGGAAAGGATCCATTTCAACCAGGGCGCCGCTCGATTTCAGGTTTGGTCTCCAATCATAGCCAATGAGCCGTCGAATGGGACGGAATCCCACCTTTTTGTAGAGCGCGACCGCAGCCGGATTTTGTTCGAACACCTCGAGAAGCATTGATCGATCTCCGCGATCCTTTGCTTCACGGATCGCGATGCTCATCAAATGTTGCCCCAACCCGCGACCGCGAAAGCTGGGCGCTATCGCCATTGCCGCTAATCGACTGGTCCATCCCCGGCGCGCAATCATGACGATTCCGGCTGGTGAGTCGTTGCGATAGTAAAGGCGACTGGCAAACGGATCGAGATTTTCCGTTCTGAAACGGGCTTCATATCGTTCAGGAGTCATCCGAAATGGAAACAAGTAGCCCTGGAAACAGTGCGTTAATGCATCCGCTATCTCCTCCGAACAACATTGCGCGACAGAACGGACCGTAAGATCGCTAGGAGAGATTTTTGACATTGCGGCACAATACCACGCTCCAATCGGCTCGCGCGTGTTTGGTTGCCGAGTAATTTCCTATCATGAAACTCATCCTCGCCGGCGGCAGCGGTCTGCTTGGAACCATGCTAGCCAAGGCATATCATGGCGAAGGGCATGAGGTTGTGGTGCTCAGCCGGAAACCGGCAGACGCTCCCTGGAGAGTAGTCAGATGGGATGCCGTTTCATCGGGCCCATGGACTTCGGAATTGGAGGGAGCTGATGTAGTCGCTAATCTGGCTGGTCGAAGTATCAATTGCCGCTATACCCCGGAGAATAGACGCCTCATCAAAGAGTCGCGTGTTCTGTCAACGCGGCTCATTGGGCAAGCAATCAACGCGTCGAAGCGGCCGCCAAAAGTCTGGCTTCAGCCGAGCACTGTAACCATTTATGCCCATCGTTTTGACGCTCCGAATGATGAACAAACAGGTTTGCTGGAAAGCGCAACCGATCCGAACTTGCCTGATACCTGGCGGTTCACTGTTGATGTCGCGAATGCATGGGAAGCAGCGGCAAAGGAAGCTTTCACTCCGAATACTCGAAAAGTATTTCTGCGAATTTCAATTGTGATGAGCCCTGATCGCGGCAGCGCTTTCGATATTCTGCTTCGTCTGGTTCGGTATGGTCTGGGCGGGACAGTAGGAAGCGGCAACCAATATGTTTCATGGATTCACGGTGTCGACTTTGTTCAGGCGATTAGATGGATCATCGGGCACGACTCGATCGAAGGACCGGTCAATATGGCGGCGCCGCACTCGACCCAAAACGCAGACTTCATGAGAGCGCTCCGGCAAGCATGGGGTATCCCAATCGGCATGCCCGCTCCTGCCTGGATGCTTGAGATCGGCTCATTCTTGATGCGAACCGAGAGCGAATTAGTCCTGAAGAGCCGGCGAGTTGTTCCGACCCGCCTTTTGGAGAGTGGATTTAGGTTCCAATTTCCCTCTTGGCCTGAGGCAGCTCGCGATTTATGCCAGCGCTGGCGTGCCCGGTAGGGTTCGCGCTCCGGCCCGACCTGAGTCCCTGACGTTGCTAGCGGAGCGCTGGGCTCAGGTCGCGCCGGAGCGCGAACCCTACCCGCCCAAGTTGCATCGAGCCGGCATCGTCGCAGGTTAAGGCATGAGCCAAACGAGCCCACGGTTGCCGAGATTGCAGCACGTCACGATCACATTCCCTCCGGGAAAAGAAGCAAAGTTGCGGGACTTCTATGTGAATGTCCTCGGTTTTAAGGAAAAGCCAGTACCAGAGGTCGCAAAGCCCCTCGGTTGGATCTGGTTCTATACAGGAACTGACGGAGTAGAACTGCATTGCGTGCCGGACACAACTCAGCTGCCTCACGATCCAAAACATCATTTTTGCATAGATGTCGAAGACCTGGAAACCTGCCGGCGCGCCGTTAAGAACGCGGGGTATGAAATTCGCGAAGCCAGGCCGTTACCTCATCGACCACGCTTTTTTACGTTGGATCCGTTTCGGAACTTGATCGAAGTGGTTCATGTTGCAGGGGACTACCTGACATCTTGATTGGTTCATGCCAGCGTCTAGCTGGAAGCTTGGCGGCTGCAAGCCTCCGGCTTGGCCCTCTAGGTCGACATCAAGGGCTAGCAGAGGGCAGCGTTCGCCAAGGCTAGGCTACCGCGCGACAAACTCTGCCAGTCTACAGCTTTGGCCGCAAAAACTCTACGACCTTCCTCAAAGCCTTGCCGCGATGACTCATGTTGTCTTTCGTTGCGGAAGGCAGTTCACCGAACGTTTCATCAAGGCCTTCGGGAACAAATATGGGATCGTAGCCGAAACCGTTGAGTCCGCGCTCCTCCAGAATAACCTTGCCCTCGACCGTTCCATCGAAAACACCGAGCAGCTCTCCCTTGCGAGCAACCGCCATGGAACAGCGAAATCTGCCTGGAGATTCTGACACGGATAGAGCGGCAAGATTGTGTATAAGAAGCTGACGATTTTCCGCATCAGTCGCATTCTTTCCGGCGTATCTGGCTGAATAAACTCCCGGAGCACCATTTAGCGCATCGACCTCAAGGCCGGAATCGTCGGCCAGCACAAGATCTTTGGTCAGCTTGGAGATGGCCAGAGCTTTAAGCGCAGCGTTCTCTTGAAATGTGGTGCCCGTTTCTTCGATTTCTGGCGTGTTCGGCAGCGCTGATAGATCTCGAACGGTCCATAGCGCACCGAGCATCTGGGTGATTTCGCGGGTCTTATTCTTGTTGCGGGTTGCGATCAGAAGTGCCGGCACAGCGTTGAGGTTTTCAGTTTTCGGTTTTCCGTTTTCAGTTTTCAGTTTTCGGTTATGGGATAGGGTTTCCCAGTCCACGAAACCGTGAACTGAAAACCGAAAACTGAAAACCGAAACCTTTCTGGGCGTGAGCGAACGACGTAAACAATATCCTTTTCCAGAGTTAGAGCCGAAATGGCAAAAGCATTGGGAGGATGACCAGACATTTCATGCACCGAATCCAGGTGAACCTGGTTTCGATCCGGCGAAGCCGAAATACTACATCCTGGATATGTTCCCATATCCGAGCGGGGAGGGCCTTCATGTCGGTCATCCGGAAGGTTATACGGCGACAGACATCTTGGCGCGCTACAAGAGGATAGCAGGATTCAACATTCTTCATCCGATGGGATGGGACGCCTTTGGATTGCCTGCCGAACAGTTTGCTATAAAGACCGGGCTGCATCCATCGGTGGCAACCGCCCAAAATGTCCAGCGCTTTAAAGCGCAACTCAAAAGGATCGGATTCAGCTACGATTGGCAGCGGGAAATCAACACTACCGACCCGGAATATTTCCGCTGGACGCAATGGATCTTTCTGAAGTTGTACAACTCCTGGTTTGATCCGGAACAAAAGAAAGCGCGGCCGATCGAAGAATTGATCGAGCATCGCGAAAAGGAAGCGCCTACGGAATCTCCCGAAGACTTGCGCGCGTTCATAGATGATCATCGCCTGGCGTATGTCACTGAGGCGCCTGTTAACTGGTGCCCGGAGTTGGGGACAGTTCTGGCTAACGAAGAAGTAGTGGATGGTAAGAGCGAGGTGGGCGGGTTTCCCGTTGTGCGGCGGCCGATGCGGCAATGGATGTTAAGGATTACTGCTTACGCCGATCGACTGATCGAGGAATTGGAGGGATTAGATTGGCCGGAATCGATTAAGCTGCTTCAGATCAACTGGATAGGACGAAGTGAAGGAGCTGAAGCCGTTTTCAAGTTGGCAGATGGCAGCGACGAAATTCGAGTCTTTACGACCCGTCCTGACACGCTATTTGGAGCGACCTACATGGTCCTGGCTCCGGAGCATCCGCTGGTCGATCAGATCACAACCGATGATCAACGAAGCGCCGTAGAAGCATATAAGGCGAGCGTCGCAACAAAATCGGATCTGGATCGGACGGATCTCGCCAAGGAGAAGACCGGAGTGTTCACGGGAGGGTACGCAATTAATCCGGTCAATCAGGAGCGGATCCCGATTTGGATCGCCGATTATGTGCTGATCAGCTACGGGACCGGCGCAATCATGGCAGTGCCTGCACATGATGAACGCGACCATGAGTTTGCCCAAAAATATGGACTGGAAATCCGCGAAGTTGTCGAACCGCCGGAATCCGATGAACAGGTTACCTGCTTTGTGGGAGACGGAGTTGCGAAGAATTCCGGATTCCTCAACGGGCTGCCGACGCCGGAAGCCAAACGCAAAATTATCGACTGGCTCGAACAACAAGGGTCTGGAACCAGATCAATCAACTTCAAACTGCGTGACTGGTTGTTTTCGCGTCAACGATATTGGGGCGAACCGTTCCCTATCGTTTGGCGTGACGGCAAACATGAGGCGCTACCTGAGTCCGAGCTGCCAGTCGTTCCACCGCCTCTCGAAGACTATCGACCGACCGGAACCATTGAACCACCCTTAGCTAAGGCGAAGGATTGGATCAAACTATCGGATGGCACAATCCGGGAGCTGAACACCATGCCGCAATGGGCAGGCTCTTGCTGGTATTTTCTGAGATTCACCTCCCCAAATTGCTCAGAACGTTTTGCTGAGGAAGCCGCAGAACGTTATTGGATGGGCGGGAACAAACCTGGAGGCGTCGACCTCTATGTTGGCGGCACCGAGCATGCCGTGTTGCATCTGCTCTACGCACGGTTCTGGCAAAAGGTGCTGTACGATCTTGGTTACGTCTCCACGATCGAACCGTTCCAGCGACTGGTGAACCAGGGCATGGTCCTGGGTGAAGATAGCCAGAAAATGTCCAAGAGCAGGGGTAACGTCATCGGTCCGGACGCGATCATCGATGAATACGGAGCGGACACATTGCGGCTTTACGAAATGTTCATGGGCCCGTTGGAAGCGACTAAGCCATGGAGCATGAGCGGTGTGGAAGGCGTTTATCGTTTCCTGGCCAGAGTCTGGCGACTGGCCATGGTCGAAGACCAGGAAGGCAATTGGCAATTGTCCCCTGCCTTGGCCGAGACCCTGCCAGATGCACGACAGAATAAGGTCATTCACGCGGCCATCAAGAAAGTAACCGAGGGCATCGAATCGCTCTCGTTCAACACGGCGATTGCGCAGATGATGATTTTTGTGAATGAATTCACCGGCGCTGCGACAAGACCTCTGGCCGCACTGCGGACGCTTTTGATTCTGCTGAACCCATTCGCGCCGCATCTGTCGGAGGAACTGTGGTCTTTGCTGGGTGAAAAGTTCGCCGGGTTTGAAGGCACAATCAGCCAGCTGCCATGGCCAAAATGGGATCCGGTGTACCTGGTTGAAGATGAGGTCGAGATCATTATCCAGATCAACGGCAAACTCCGTCACAAGATCACAGCAAAGAAAGATCTCCCTCAAGACGAGCTGGAAAAGCAGGCAACCTCGTCAGCCAAGATTCAGCAGGCGATTGCCGGTAAGACGGTTCGGAAAATTGTCGTGGTGCCGAACAAGCTGGTGAACCTGGTGATCCGGTGATGTTAGATAGGACCAATAGGACCTATACGACCAGCAGATGCCGGCGTTGCAGAGCGCGGCCCCTCAATATAGACTCGTACAACGCAACGGCATGTATTTCTGTCGGCGACCCCTCGAACAAAATGGATAAAACCGAACTCGTGAATCTAGTCAGCAGCAAAGCTGGACTCAGTCAGGAGCAGGCAGCCCAGCCGTCCCCAAACACCGCGTCGGTTGATCGGAAGCCAAAATTGCGGAAGTAGACGCTCGATTGGATGAGATTGGTAGATCAGAAGCGACTGACAAAGAACTGCGACTATCGGAGCTTGTCTACACGATTACTACAACGCGTACGCGCTGATGAGCGATGCGACTCTGGCTCAAGCCCCGGGAAACCTTTTTTCCTGAGAGGGGTAAGAATTTCGCGCTGATCTTGCACTTTTAACGAGAAGTTATTACACGATCGCGAGCAAACGGGACGCGCCCAGCTTCTCTAGGATCATGCCAGCGCGCTCCATGCCCGGCCGGCCCGTTCGGAGGAGCACCAACGCCTCCTGGTAAGGCATTTCGTGCGCGCGAAATGCTTCGGCAGCTTCGCGCCAACGCTGCGCGAGGGCCAGCCGGAAGGGTTCGGGACACCGCGGGTCCGCGGCGCTCACAGCCGTCGCTTGCGACTTCCAGAAGAGCAGCTCGCCGACGAACCATGGCCCGCGGGAAAAATCCCCGTATTGCAGTCCTCGCTCAGTCTCGCGCAGCACGGCGGCGGAATCGTTGCGATACCATGCGGCCTCCGCACGGGCCGCGGCCACGGGTCCAATCCGCCACAATTCTCCCGTCGGCAGCGCGAGCGTGAGGGCTTCGTCGAGGGCCTGACTTGCGTCTGGATCGCCGCGCCGCGTCCGGACAAGCCCGACGATTACGAGCGCGGTAATCCGGACCATGGCTGGGGAGATCGTGTCGTGGAGCAGCGCGGAGGCGCGTTCGGCGGCTTTGTCCCAGGCGCCGCGGTCGAGCGCAAAGCGGGCCAGAAAAACGCGCAGATACGTGGACCAGGAATCGAGGTCGCGTTGTTCACAGTAGGCGAGGCCCTGCTCCAGATAGCGCCGCGCCGTTACGTCGTTGTTCACCGTGCCTGTCGAGCCCAGGTTCACGTAAGCGCGTGCCGCGTGTTCGTGCAAATCGTGATCGAGCGCAATCTGCAATGCCTGGAGCAACGGTTCCTCGCCGCGCTGCTCGCCCACGAGAAGCCGCGCGCTGCCGATATTGTTCAGCGCGTGGCTTTCGATTTCGTGCTCGCCGAGTGCGCGGGCGAGCTGTAGCGCTTTTTCGCCGAAAGCCACGGCGGTTTCGGTATCGCTGGCGAGCATCGCGAGTTGCGACCGATTGCTGTAGGTCATGGCGAGCTCAGCGCTGTTTCCGTGCCTTTCCAGCACCTCGACGGCCTGACGGGCGTGCGTCTCCGCGCGTTCGCGATTGCCGAGGAACCAACAAAAACGGGAAAGCAATCTTAAGGCGCGACCGATGGCCGTCTCATCGGACAAGGTCCGCCGAATGGCCAGCGCCCGTTCCTGCGACGCGATCGCCTCTGGAATGTGGCTGGTTAAGTAACACTCGTAGGCGTGCCGTTCGAACAATTCGACCGCGCTCGTCTCGGTCCCTTGATTCGCCACCGCGAGCGTGGCAGCGAAGTGCGCGGCGGCTTCCCGGTGCGCTCCCACCGCCGCGGCACGCGCTCCGGCCACCGGCGCATGCCGGTAAACGGCGGCTGCGTCGCCGGCGCAACGCGCGTGATGGACGAGGCGGACGACGTCGGCGTGTTCCGCTTCGAGCAGCGCGAGGATGCGGGCGTGTAACGCCGCGGCCTTCGCCGGCGCCTGCATTTCCTCCACCGCCCGGCGCGCCAGCTCGTGGCGGAACGTCAGGCTGCCCCGATCGTGCACCAGAAGACCGCGTTCCACCGCCTCGTCGATCGCGCCCGAAGGATCGTCCTCGCCGCTCATCAAACTCACGAGCAGCGGCAACTCCAGGCCGCCTGGGGAAAGGGCGACGAGCTCGCAAGCGCGTTGCGCGGCGGGCGCGCAGCGCGCCTGCCTCGCGATGAGCGAATCCTGCACGGTGGCCGGGACCTCTTCGCTGGGCGCTGAGAGGAGTTCGGTCACGAGAAAGGCATTTCCTCCGGTCAAAGCATAAAGGCGCGCGCCATCACGATCCTTCCGCCGGGCCAGCGCATTCACCGCGTCGGGCGAGAGCGGCGGCAAGCGCATCCGCGTGATGTGCTCGCTGCCCAAGTCGCCCAGCATCCGCCGCAAGGGATGCCGGCTCCCAGCTTCGTCGTCGCGGTGCGACGTGAGCAAGAGCGCCCGCGTCTGCCCGATGCGCCTGCCAAGAAACCGCACAAAATCCAGGCTCGCCTCGTCCGCCCAGTGGAGGTCCTCCAGCACGACGATCGTTTCCTGCTCCGCGACGCGCAGCCGGGCCAGGGCTCCGTTGAACGCCACTTCGCGCGAGTGGCCGGCATCGATCTCGGACGGCGATTTCAAGCCCAGGCGAGAGAGAATTTCCAGGACCGGACCTAGAGCGCGCGGCGTGGACAGGGCCTCGCAGTAGCCGCGCGCCACGACACTGCCAAAAGGGATGCGCGCAAAAAATGCTCGGATCAACGCGCTCTTGCCGATGCCGGCCTCGCCAGAAATGAAAACGGCCTGCCCCGCGCCCGCGCGCGCTCGCGCTAGTTTTTCATCGAGCTGCTGGAGAAACTCGCCGCGCTCGAGCAGTTCGCCCGCCAGCGCCGCGGCGTCGCGGAGCAGGAAACGATAACCAAGCTTCGGACGGGTCTGGATGAAATTTTGGCAGCCGCCCTTCCGCAGCTCGCTCCGCACGAGGCTGACGGCGCGCTCGATCGATGCGTCGGTCACCGTTACGTTCGGCCAGAGCGTGTCCAGCAGTTCGTCCTTGCCCACGGTCCGGTCGCGATTGCGGGCGAGGTAGAGTAGCAACTCCAGCGCGCGCGGCTGCAAGCTCACCGGTTGGCCATCGCGCAGAAGTTCGTGGGCGTCTTCGTCGAGCACGAACGGGCCGAAGGAAAGCGTCATGAGAGGCAGGTGTGCGTGGGACTCCGGGCGGATCGTTGCAATGGTATGCAAATGGTAAGCTCGCGGAAAGGACTTTTGCACGTGACTCTGGCACAGTTTTCCCGCGCTGCCCGCATGGTGCGCGCAGCGTCCACTACAGATTACACCTATGAGCACCTACATCATCACCCGCCCGGCTGCCTGGGCCAATGCCGCCGAACTCGAAGCCACCGCAAAAGTCTCCGCCCGCATCGGCGACGAACAGATGCCCGACCGCGTGCGCTGGATTCGTTCTTACGTAACCCAACATGAAAACGGTCGCATCGGGACCGTCTGCATCTATCAAGCCACGGATCCGGAGGCGCTGCGAGAGCACGCACGCTGCGTCGGCATGCCAGCGGAGACAATCACACGCGTCGTGAACACTGTGGTCATCCGCGACGATCCTGCGCTGCACGCAAATGAGGTCGCCAGTCGTTAACATTAAGAGCGCACCAAAGGTGGCCGCAGAAAAACGAAACCAACAAAATACTCCGAAAGGCTACAATGAATATTGTTTCAGCAATCAATGAATGGGGCGTTCCGGGTTCTGATCAGAGAGCAGAGGCTCAACCACATGCTGGTGCAAGCCGCGAACAAGAAACGGATCAACCGCTCTGGAAGATCTGCCAGGCGACCTCCAAAGCTCATCAACGTGAATCGGCCTTTTACGCGTTCTTCCTATTGCTCGCCGTATTGAGCGCTTTTTCGGCCTTCGCTACGCTGCTTGACATGTTGAACTCTGGTGCGCTGGACTATTTCGTTGACAATGCCGTCCGATAATCGATTCCGCCGCACTATGAACCCCGGGGCCGCATCGAGAAGGAAGACAAGTAGAGTACAGAGGGTTCCTACTGGAAGCCCTCTCCCTCGTCAAACCGTACGTGCGGATTTTCCCGCATACGGCTTTCGCGTAAGCTTGTTGCACCAAGCGTTCACAAGTAAAAGCAGTCCACGCTGTTGGAAGTAACGGTAAGAGCTAAGATTAGCGGACGCTTTCCACCGACGTTGGCAGCGTCGGCGCAGCAGTTCGGTAGAGTCGGCGCCGCAGATACGTGTTGACCGTACGGAAGGCCAATCGCGGCTGACCGAAGCTATGGTCGAAGACCAGGGAGCAATTGGCAATTGTCCCCTGCCTTGGCCGAGACCCTGCCAGATGCACGACAGAATAAGGTCATTCACGCGACCACCAAGAAAGTAACCGAGGACATCGAATCGCTCTCGTTCAACACCGCGATTGCGCAGATGATGATTTTTGTAAATGAATTCACCGGCGCTGCGACAAGACCTCTGGCCGCACTGCGGACGCTTTTGATT